>Ga0197142_1002348_pt1 | contig 16618 bp, 17 predicted proteins | sample GBS60_MetaG_FD_148614 | JGI IMG/M metagenome (GOLD analysis project Ga0197142, IMG submission 148614) | Sediment microbial communities from Great Boiling Springs, Gerlach, Nevada, United States - GBS 60_MetaG | ecosystem: Environmental > Aquatic > Thermal springs > Hot (42-90C) > Sediment...
TTTGTGATCCCAGGTATCTCTGCTCTGAATGTGGCCTCTGCACTCTTGGGAGGTGCCTTGATGCACGATTTTGCATCCATAAGCCTATCGGATAGGCTCACACCTTGGGAGACCATAGAAAAAAGGCTTAAGCATTGTGCCATGGCAGATATGGTAATCGTGCTATACAACCCAAGGAGTAAGGGTAGGCCTGATCATTTGGAAAAGGCCTTAAAGATCATACAAGAATTTAGACCACCTGACACATCAATTGGGATAGTTAAGGCTGCAACAAGGCAAAATGAGACCGTGAAGGTGACCACCTTGGGAGCAGTGGACTGCGACGAGATAGACATGGAGACCACCCTGATTATCGGCAACAAGAGTAGCTTTATATGGCAAGGATATCTTATAACACCAAGGGGGTATGAGGTGTGAATACCCCTCCTGCACTTTTATGGGACGACTCACTCCTTTGGGGTGTCATGGCAGTTCATGCACTTAGTAAGGCAGGTCTTCCCTTTGAGCTTATCACTTCGAAGGATATAAGGGAGGGAAAGCTCAGAGATAGGCCCTTTCTCTTTGTGCCAGGGGGATGGGCCTCCAACAAAGGGGAATCCCTTGGGCAGGAAGGAAGAGATGCAATCAGGAGTTTCGTAAAAGAAGGAGGCTCCTACCTTGGAATATGTGGCGGCGCTGGGCTTGCCACTGAAGCAGGCTTAGGACTTTTGGCCATAAAGAGAAAACCCACCCAAAAGAGGCTTCCAAGCTTTAGTGGAAGGATTAGATTTAAACTTTACCCCCACCCCATTTGGGAAGGGTTAAAACCACCCTATGAGTTTTACGCATGGTATCCATCCCAGCTTAGCTGGGAGGATGGAGTAATTGCAAGGTTTTTAGAACCTTCCAAAGATTCTTTCACCTCAGATCTTTGTGTTGGAGACATGAAGGATCAGCCATGGAAGGAGCTTGAAAAGGCCTATGGCATAAATCTGAATCCTGAGATCTTGAAGGACGAGCCCGCTGCTATAGAAGGCACTTTTGAAAAAGGAAAGGTACTCCTATCTTTAGTACACTGGGACACTCCCTTTGATAAAAAAGGCCTAATGGTACTAAAAAACATCTGGAGATACCTAAAAGGACCTTTAGACAGCATTTCCAAAAAGGTATCTCCAAACCAAAAGACAAATAAAGATCTAAACAGCTTGTTTAAAAGTGTAAAAGAAATAATATCCTTGGGAGAAAGGAACTTATTGTGGTACTGGAGAAACCCTTATCTTCTGCTTTGGAGAAGGGGTATTAGGGGCCTTGAATACTCTACACTCTATACAATGCTAAAGGAGATTGCACTTCATGGCCAAGAAATCCATTTAGATGCCTTTGGAAAAGAAAGATTCATAAGATTTAAAGAAAACCTAAATAGGTTTTTAGAGATGGCAAAGTGGCTTTTAGTCCTTGAAAGGGTTCTTTTTACAAAAGGCGTTGTAAGTTGGGATTTTACACCAGATCCTGAAGTAAACAGATTAAGAAAAGAGCTTTTCGGTACAAAGAGAAGTCACGGAGGATTATTTAAGGAGTTGGCAAGAGATATGGAGGAATTGTTGTTTATAATCTATGTTTCATCTTCCCGAGAGTTCTCCCTTTGAATCAAACTCTTTGTCTCTTTGTTTGTACTCCCACCAATTTGTGGCAACCTCTTGAGCCCAAAAAACACCAATATGATTGCCAAAATTATTATTAAATCAGAGAGTTCAAAATCAAACATGGAATATCCCCCTTCTCTGAGAGATGGAGAAAACAAACATAACTACCTTCTTGTGATTTTGTATTATATCATATTCAGTATTCTATCACAACAAATAAGGAGGAAGTGGATATGGAAGCTTTAGAAGCAATCAAGGGTAGGCGTTCTATCAGGGGTTTTAAACCCGAACCAGTGGATCAAAACACCCTTTATGAGATCCTGGAAGTAGCCAGATGGAGCCCTTCTTACAAAAACAGCCAACCGTGGGAAGTAACGGTGGTCTCTGGTAAGAAGAAGGAAGAACTCTCGGATATGCTTATAAAACTTTTAAGGGAAGGCAGGCCCTTTAATCCAGACCTGGCCCATCCACAAAAGTGGCCTCTAAGGGAAACCAAAAGGATAGAAAGGCTAATGAGATCCAGGGGAGTAATAAGGGACCTTCCAAAGGATGAAAAGGAGGCCCAAAGGTTAATTCAAGAGGCCAACTTTCGTTTTTACGGAGCTCCCCATGTACTTTTCTTGCACCAATCCAAGGAGTTAAGCATGTGGTCGCTATTTGATTTGGGATTGTTTGCCCAAACCCTCATGCTTTCTGCCTATGCCAAAGGAGTACATTCTGTGCCCCAGGCCTTTGTGACCCTTTATGCAAATGAGATCAAGGAGTTCTTGGGCATACCACAAACCCAAAGACTTATCATTGCCATCTCTATGGGCTATCCCGACACTTCTTCGCCCGAATATAGATTCAGGTCGGAGAGAGACCCTGTGGAGGAGTTTGTAAAATGGGTATAATTTAATTTGCTTTAGAGGGGATTTAACCCAAGTTCATGGCCTCAAAAAATTTGTGTGTAAAATCAATTGCAAATGTGAAACCTTGCATTTAAGTTAAAGGCATATTATTCCTTGCCATTCTTCTTAGGTGAGTTAAGAAATTTTGTTAGACCTAAAGTCTTCTTTTTTGATTAATTTATGCTGCCAAAGTCAAGATAAAAACTTTTGGACTGCTCCAAGGATATTAGAGCAGTCCAATTTTATTAGCAGCTTACGGCAATCTTTTGGATGTTTTTTTCTTCACCTTGACTATTCTTTACAATATCCCTACAGGTGGCCCATGCGGATCTTAACTCTAAAAGCATGTCTTTTAACTTTTCCATGCCTGCTGTATCATTTCTCCATCCGCATTGTAATATATACCTTGCCATAAATAGATAAAGCCTTCTCAAACTGGTTGCGATTTCACCACCAACTTCCATATTGAGGGAGTCATTTAATTCAAGTAAAATATCTCTACATCTGTTGATATAGTTATGTTTTCCAATTATATCACCCGCTAACATACAGTCGCTTGCTTTTGTTATAAATTCTATTGCACCATCATATAGAGCAACCACAATATCCTCTGGAGATGATGTGGCAATATCCGATTCTTTATAGTTTATTAAATTTTTTTCATTTAGCATATTACCCTCCTTTTTTATTTATTTGAATTATTTTGTGACAATCTACTTAAATAATTTAAAGTCTCATTCATCTCACTTAAAATGCTTTCAAGTTTTGTATATTTTTGTTTTAACATTTCTTCATACTTTGAAAGCCTAATTTCTTCTCTTTCTATCTTTTCTGTTATGCCATCTATTACATCATTGTAGTTGTCAATCAGAACATTAAATGGACCTGTTAAAGTGGCGGTAAAGTCCTTTAAGGTGTTTCCCAATTCCCTAAAAATACCATTTTTTAAACTTATAGTTGCAAAATAGGTACCTGAGCCAGCGGTATAGGTTATATGGAGTGCCAATCCTTCCTCCGGATAACCCACCTGGCCTGTCAAGTAATAATCCCCTGAGCTTCCTGCTAAGGGGATCCAAGGGTGCCAATCACCTCCTTGAGGTCTGAATCTTCCTTGGCCTAAGTTTGTATCCACCTCCACATCATAGATACCAGGTTTGGTGCTTGAGAGTCTGCTGTAGTAGCTTATATTATTGTCTGTGGTTAATGCCTTAAAGTTTGCAACCAAAAGGTCTTTAACTGCTTGGGGATTGGAATCAAATGCCTCATCAAAGATAGATGTATCAAGTGCTAATTTTTTTTGTGTTGTATCATTGTAAAATCCTATCTGTAACAAAGAAGTATATGGGTCAGATGACATTAAAAAGCCAGGAGGAGTGTTATTTAGAATTTTCCTTATTTGTGTTTCTACAATTTGTACAGCATAGTTTCCGCTTAAGATACCTGCTTTTTTTGTATCAAGGTCATAATAAGAATAGGTTCTTATGGTTGATGCAAGTTCATTGTATGCATCTATAAACTTTTGGAGGTTTTCTTTTATGGATGAAATGTCATCTGAAATCGTGATAGTAGTCGAGCCTGTAGAGAGAAGGTTTATGGTAAGTCCTGTTATAATGTCATTTATGGAATTGGAGGATCTCTCAATCCATCCACCAGGAGGGTATCCATTGACTCTCACTTGGGCATTTTGTGCTGCCTGCGATTGAGTAAATGTGCCGTTTGTATAATTTGTGAGGGTGGCGGTTGAATCTGGATCAATGATTATTGTATTTGATGACCCTGAATCCTTTCCTGTGAGGGTAAGATGGTACATTGAACCGTCGTATAAGATGGATGCTGTCACTCCTGGGTTGTTGGGATCATTGTTTATCAGAGAAACAAGACCGCTAAGGGTTGTACCATCGGGTACATTAACGGTTATTATACCTGATCCGCCGTAACTGTACTTAAAGGTCAGGGTGGAACCTGAATTGTTTATCACAGTTGTTGAGGATGCTTCTCCGGCTGTATGGACTTCCACCTCAGGTTTGGCAAGCTGATTAACTATAACTTCGTGGGATCCGTTTGAGACAGAAGATGTTGCATAGGCAGTAAGTATTGTGTTGTTACTATAGGATATGGATTTGTGAATTAACTCTCCTTCAGTATCCATAGCCTGAAGGGTGGAATAAAATGAGGAAAGCTTTTTGTTTATCTCCCTTAGTGCTTCTTGTTTTTCTTCCCATTGGCCTTTCCACTTTTCAAGGGGGGCAATACGGCGTTGCCTTTCAACATCCACAAGGCCCTTTACAATGCTACTGGTATCCAGGCCGCTTCCAAGGCCTGTAAATGTAATGGCATTGGCCATTCCTTTCCCCCTAAGAATATCCCAAGAGGGCCTTTTCCCTTAGATCTCATCTTTAAAAAGGCCCCCTTGTGTTCTAGAAACTACTAAATTCCGCCAAGCAAAGTTAATGCCATCTGGGGGAATGTATTGGCCTGGGCCAACATGGCTACAGCAGCTTGAGCCAGGATCTGGTTCCTCACCAGGGTGGTTACCTCTAATGCCACATCCACGTCAGAGATCTGGGATTCTGCTGCCTGTAGATTTTCTGCCTGAATACTCAGGTTTGTGATGGTATTTGTTAGTCTATTTTGCATAGCTCCCAAGTGTGCCCTTATCCTGTCTTTGCTGTTTATGGCGCTGTCTATTACCTCCAGTGCAGATTGGGCAGGATGTTGTGCGCTGATGGAAACCTGTGAAAGGTCTATACCAAGGGCAGAGGCAGTGGCATTCCCTATGGATACATGGTAATAGTCTTCTGCAGCTATATTTCCTGTGCCGAAGTGGATCTTTAGACCACCGGATTGACTGCCATCCAAGAGCTTGATTCCGTTAAAGTCTGTGGCATTGGCAATTCTTGTGATCTCTGACCACATCTGCACAAATTCAGAGTGCATTATGGCCCTTTGTTCATCTGTGTAGGTTCCTGTTGCAGCCTGTTCTGCCAGCTCCTTCATCCTTATGAGCTTTTCATCTATAACGGAGAGGGCACCATCTGCAGTTTGGATCATGGAAATACCATCATTGGCATTTCTTATCCCTTGCCTTATAACAGCAATGTCTGACCTCATAAGCTCCCTAACAGCCAGGCCTGCTGCGTCATCTGCAGCGGAAATAACCCTCAGCCCTGAACTAAGTCTTTGGGTGGACTTGAAAAGGGCCTTATAGGTCATTGTAAGGTTCCTGGCCGCATTCATTGCCATCAGGTTATGGTTGATGATTAATGACATATCCTTTCCTCCTTTTTAGGGTTTGACTTGTTCTTTTTCTTCCTTGCCTTTACCCTTAATATCGTGAGTAAGAGAAAAAACTTTAGGAAATTTTTCATTCTTTTCCGTTGACCAAAACCCCTCACAAATGTAAGTGCCAGAAATATTGGAGGTTTAGGGTTGGTAAAGATCTTCTTAAACATCCTTCCTTTGTTCCTCTTGATGGGCTTGGGTGTCTTTGCAAGACACCTGGGTTACCTTTCAAAGGAGACTATTCCTGTTTTGAACAGGCTCACCTATTACATGGCGATTCCGGTAATGATATTCCTGGAGGTTTCAAAATCAGACTTTGCCAAAGACTTTAACTTACCCACTGTGGCAATGGCATGTTTAGCCCTTTGGATGGGTGCATTTTTTGCCTACCTAATGGGCAAGGTATATGGGCTAAAGGGAGCCATTAAAGGTAGCTTGATCCAATGTTCCGTACACGGAAATTTGGGATATCTTGGCCTTGCTGTGTCATTTTATGTGATGGGGTCAGAGGGATTGATTAAGGCCAGTATCTTTGCAGGTTTTCTGATAATAGTCCAAAATGTAATATCTGTGGTTGCCCTAACTACCTTTTCCAACAAAAGAGAATCGGGCAAAAGGTTGGGGAGGTTGTTTAAAGAGATTGGCTTAAATCCAATTATACTTGCTGCATTGAGTGGAATTGTATTCTCAGTATTTAGGATTCAAATGCCTTTATTTTTGAAAGAATCTATGGAACTTTTGGGTAGAATGGCATTACCCCTTGCACTATTGGTGATAGGTGCGTCACTCACCTTAAATCTATTTGGTGAATATACAACTCAAGGTTTTTTGGTTGTCTTAATAAAGCTTATGGTCCTGCCATTTCTTGGATATATCTTATTAAAATTTGTTTCATCATCTTCCTTTGATTTATTGGCATCCATAATACTTTTGAGTTCTCCCACTGCAACTGTAAGTTATGTTATGGCCTATGAGTTGGGAGGAGAGCCCAAGTTCACCGCAGCTGCCATCTCTGCATGTACTGCCCTTAGTATAATCTCCTATAGTTTTTGGGTATGGGTGGTTATATGATTGCACTGGATAATATCTCACCTTTTATCCCAATTACCACCTCTTCCATTGGTATGTTAAGTATTGCTTTTTTCATTGCATTCTTTAAAATTATGGCAAGGCCTCCACAACAAGGTACTTCCATCCTTAAAAGTTGAATCCCCTTTATGTGATGTCTTTGAAAGATTTGGGCAAATTTTTCTATATATCTTTCTTGATCGTCAAATTTAGGGCAACCAATCATCACTACCTTTTTGTTAAAGAAGTCTTCCTGTAGGGCCGGGTAACATGCTCCCACGCAGTCTGCTATTACAAGCAAATAAGAGTCTTTCAAAAAATTGGCATCCACTGGTATGAGATTGATCTTAACAGGCCAATTTTCGAGTCTGCTTGTCTTTACATCACTAAATTCTTGAACCCTTTGGGATAAAAGGCAACCTGGGATTGAGTTAATGGTTTTCTCAAGGGTTTTTTGATATTCCATTACTGCTTCCCCATCGAATTCCTCTGCCTCCCTTTCCTCTATGGAAATGGCATCTTTGGGACACTCACCAAGGCAGGCTCCAAGGCCATCACAGAACTTTTCAGAAATAAGCCTTGCCTTTCCGTTCACCAATTGAATTGCGCCCTCTGCACAAGCAGGCACACAAAGGCCGCATCCATCACACTTTTCTTCATCTATCTTCACAACCTTTCTTATTACTTTCATGGCTTAAGTCCTTTCTTTAATTTGATGTGTTTAAGATCTCTTCTAATAATTTTTTACCGCTCTGGGTAAAAAGTGCCTCTTTCAATTCACTTACCTTATTTTGAAATTCCTTTTCTTCTTTTAGAAGTTCTTCAAAATTTGCCAGTTGATCTGCATCATACAAGCATTTGAAGTTTATACTTGGATTCTTTGATGGATGGTGGTGATGCCCTATGATCTCCAAAATCTCCTCCATCAGTTGCAAAGGAGCTCCCAGAGCAGATAAAATCTCCCTTGCTTTTTCTTGGCTTTTAATTTCTTGTGCTAAATACCTTTTTTCACCCATAAGTTCATTGGTATCAATGGCACCCAAATCATGTAGATATGCAGAACATAACACCACGGCCAGATCTCCCCCTTCTTCTTTTGCTATCTTTTCTGCATATCTTGCCACTTTGGCGGCATGGGCTATCTGTTTAAAATTCTTACCGAAGAACCTTTTGGCCTCGATGGCTACTCGATCTTTAAGGAGTTCCTGTTTTTTTTGAATTATATCTGCGGGAAGTGAACCCAAACACTGCTCGGCAAATTTACAATGAAGGGCGCACCCAAAATCCAGTTTTGGGTTTGGCACCTTATTTCCACAGCCTCTGCAGGTCCTGAGGGTATCGTCTTTAAAAAACTCTAAGGTACTTCCACAATGGGGACATTGTGTCTCAAAGATGTCTTTATCCCTCCAATAGCGGGTATCCTGGCCTGGGCACCTCATTTATTTCTCCTTTCTTGGGTGCTAATTTGGTAAAAATATTATTTGAAGTTTTATGATGCTTCCTTGACGTGGGTCAAGAAAAAGGATTTTGTGTTTCTAAAGGATCTATCTCCTTCATATTGACTTCAAAATATTATCCTGTGTATCATGGGTCATGTTTAACAAATGGGCAGATCATTATACAGAAAAGGCAAAGGCCAAAGGGTATAAAGCCAGGAGTGTTTTTAAACTTCAGGAGATCCACGAAAGATTTAAAATATTCAAAAATGGTGATAGGGTCCTTGATTTAGGATGTTACCCTGGCTCTTGGACCCAATTTGCCTTGGAGCAAGTGGGAGAAAAGGGAAGGGTCTTTGGAATAGATCTAAAGTTTCCAGGTGGGATAAGGGATCCCCGATTTCAGTTTTACAAGGTGGATGTGTTGGGCCTTACCCCTGATGTGATAATTGATGTGATGGGGAAAATGGATGTTGTATTAAGTGATTTGGCCCCTTCCACCACAGGAATCCATGTGGTGGATTGTGTGAGGTCAATGGAGTTGTGCACCAAGGCCTTTTTGTTGGCCAGTGAGGTGCTAAATTTGGGTGGGCACTTTGTGTTTAAGGTCTTTGATTCAGAGGAAGTGGGGCCTTTTCAAAGGCAACTTAAAAGCTACTTTCACACTGTGAGGGCATTAAGGCCAAAGGCAACCAGGCGGCATAGCAGAGAGGTTTATACCATTTGTTTGGGTTTTAAAAAACTTACTTAAGTTGGAGGATATTATGTCAGGTCATTCAAAATGGCACAGCATTAGACATAAGAAGGGCTTAGTGGATGCCAAAAGGGGCAAGATCTTTACAAAGCTAATAAGGGAACTCACTGTGGCAGCCAGATTGGGTGGAGGCGATCCTGCTGCCAATCCAAGGCTTAGGTCTGCAATAGAGGCAGCCAAGGCCAATAACATGCCCAAGGAAAATATCGAAAGGGCAATCAAGAAGGGCACAGGAGAACTTGAGGGTGCTAATTACGAAGAGGTAAGCTATGAGGGGTACGGTCCTGGTGGCGTTGCAGTGCTACTGGAATGTCTAACGGATAATAGAAATAGGACAGTGGCCGAGATAAAGCATCTTTTTGAGAGGAACGGAGGAAGCCTCGGTGAACCTGGGTGCGTCTCATGGGTTTTTGAGAAAAAGGGCGTTATAGGTGTGCCAAAGACATCCACAGAGGAAGAAAAACTTTTGGAGATCGTACTGGATGCAGGTGCATCGGATATGTCCTCTGAGGGTGATGAATACGAGATCTATACATCCCCTGAAGATTTTGAAACAGTAAAACTGGCCTTGAGTCAAGCAAAGGTGCCTTTCAGCAGGGCGGAATTAACCATGGTACCCAAGACAACTGTAAAGTTAGACGGCAAAAAGGCCCAGCAAATGCTTACCTTAATGCAAGCCCTTGAAGATCACGATGACGTGAGTAATGTCTATGCCAATTTCGATATAGACGAAAGGTTGATGGAGGAAATGAGTTGAAGATAGTGATGGGGATAGATCCAGGATCTGTCTCCACAGGATATGGGATAGTTTTAGAAGAAGAAAGAAAACTCATTTGCCTTTCCTACGGTTGTATTGAACCCCCAAGATATCTTGATCACCCAATCAAGCTGCTTGAAATCTATAAAGGGCTTGCTGACATTATGGACATCTACAAACCTCATGAAGTTGCAATAGAAGAAATATTTACAGCAAAGAACATCAAGTCAGCAATAAAACTTGGGCAGGCGAGGGGAGTAGCTCTTATGGCAGTAGGTTCAAAGGGTTTGAAGGTGTTTGAATATGCAGCATTAAAGGTTAAACAGGCAGTTGTGGGTTATGGACACGCCACAAAGGATCAAATAAGATTTATGGTGAAGACTATGTTTAATATAGATGAAGAACTGAATTATAATGCATCAGATGCATTAGCTATTGCAGTTTGTCATATCCATACCAATAACACAATTAGAAATATCACAGTATGATAGCAGTTTTAAAGGGCAAGATTATAGAAAAAGGAACAAACTATGTTGTGATTTTTACAAACGGCATAGGTTTTTTGGTACATATACCCTTATCCACATATTTAAGTTTAGCTGATGTTGGTACTGAAGTGACTTTATTTACTCACACTATTTTTAAAGACAATGCTATCGCAATCTATGGATTCAAAAGAGTTGAGGAGAGAGAACTGTTTAAGGTATTGATGAGCACCAGTGGAATAGGAGCAAAGCTGGGGTTGAATATTCTTTCCGGAATGAATCCAGAGGAACTCACCCAGGCCATTCTGATGGGGGATAGTTTCAAATTGAGATCCATCCCGGGAGTGGGTAAAAAGCTGGCAGATAGGATACTTTTTGAGTTAAAGGACAGATTGGGAAAGGAAGTTGGCCTAAAGGGCAAAGCAATGATTAATTACGGGCAAGATGTGGATATGGTTCAAGAGGCCATCTCTGCTTTGGTCAATTTGGGTTATACCTTGGAGGAGGCTAGAAAGGCAGTCTTTCAGGTTAAAGAGGGAAGTGAGAGACTGGAAGAACTCATAAAGAATTCCTTGAGATTTCTGGCGGCAAAACAAAGATGAGGGATCAAAGGATAGTGGATTCAAGGCCTGTATCGGACGAGATTTTGGTAGACCAAAGCCTAAGACCTACTACCCTCCAAGAATATATTGGGCAGGAGGAGGTAAAGAGGAACCTTCAAATCTTTATAGGAGCTGCAAGGGCAAGACAAGAGGCCCTTGATCATGTGCTTTTCTATGGTTCTCCAGGACTTGGAAAGACTACTCTGGCCAATATCATTGCCAACGAATTGGGGGTTAGTTTAAAGACTACTTCAGGGCCTGTATTGGAAAGGCCAGGGGATCTGGCAGCTATACTTACCACCTTAAATCCAAGGGATGTGTTGTTTGTGGACGAGATCCACAGACTCAATAGGGTAGTGGAAGAGCTCTTGTATCCTGCCATGGAAGACTTTCACTTGGATCTCATCGTTGGTCAAGGGCCCTCTGCAAGGACAATGAGGATACCCTTACCACCCTTTACCCTTGTTGGTGCCACAACTCGAGCAGGTCTTTTAACCCCGCCCTTGAGAGACAGGTTTGGAGTAAGTCTAAGGTTGGATTTTTACAAGGTGGAAGAACTCATGAAGATCGTCTTGAGATCTTCCCAGGTATTGAATATCAGGATCCACGAGGAGGCTGCCCTTGAAATAGCAAAAAGGTCAAGGGGAACTCCCAGGATTGCCAACAGGTTACTTAAAAGGGTACGAGATTTTGCAGAGGTGGAAGGAGATGGCACCATAACAATAGAGATCGCCAAGAATGCCTTGACCCTAATGGATGTGGATGAAAAAGGTCTGGACAAGATGGATCGCTTTATACTCCTTACCATTATCCAAAAGTTCCAAGGTGGTCCCATAGGTATTGAGAGCCTATCCGTTGCAGTAAGCGAGGAAAAGGATACAATCGAAGAAGTCTATGAACCCTATCTGATCCAAGAAGGTTTTTTAAAAAGGACTCCAAGGGGAAGGGTGGTAACGCCGAGGGCCTATTCCCATTTGGGACTCAAGATGCCCAAAGCCTTCCAAAAGGCCCTTTTTTCAGATACCAATGGAATACAAATAAAGTGATATCTCCAAATGGGTTGTATGAGATAGGAGTTATATTATGAGGCGAAATATTTTATTCAATAGCATACTGGAATTAGTGGGCAATACACCCATCGTAAAGATAAACAGGTTAAATCCCAATCCCAATGTGGAGATCTTTGCCAAGTTAGAGTATTTAAACCCCGGTGGTTCTGTTAAGGACAGGGCTGCATTATGGATGATAGAGGAGGCAGAAAGGCAAGGTAAGCTTACAAAGGATAAGATCATCCTGGAGGCCACAAGTGGAAACACTGGGATTGGACTTGCCCTTGTGGCAGCTGTAAAAGGTTATAGGCTTGTGCTGGTGATGCCCGAATCCGTCAGTGAAGAGAGGGTAAAGATACTTAAAGCAAGGGGAGCTGAAATTGTTTTTACCCCTGCCCGCCTAAGCACCGATGGTGCCATAGAGTATGCCTATAAACTTGCAAGGGAAGAGCCCCACAAATACTGGCTGGCTGATCAGTTCAACAACGAGGCCAATTGGAAGGCACATTATTACGGTACTGCAATGGAGATATGGGAGGCAACAGAGGGCAAGTTGGATATGGTAGTGGCCACCATGGGTACATCGGGTACTTTAATGGGGCTTGCCAGGAGATTCTGGGAGCTAAATAGAAATGTGAAGATCGTTGGAGTTGAGCCCTACCTGGGACATAAGATCCAGGGTCTCAAGAATATGAAAGAGTCGTATGTACCTGGGATATATGAGAGACAAAGGCTTCATAGAATAGTCCATATCCACGATGAACTGGCCTACGAAACAGCAAGGCAGCTTGCAAAGGAAGAAGGTATATTTGTGGGAATGAGTTCGGGAGCTGCCATGGCTGCCGCAATAAAATTGGCAGAGGAACTAAAAGAAGGCAGAATTATCGTGATTCTACCCGATACAGGTGAAAGATACCTAAGTACGTCGCTATTTTTAATTAAGAAACTTCCTGGCCTAAAGATCTTTAATACACTTTCGAGGATTATAGAAGAGTTTTCTCCCATTGAAGAAAACAGGGCAAAGGTATATTGCTGTGGTCCAATTTTAAATAATCATTTAAGTTTAAATATGGCACGCCGTTTTATTGTTACAGATATTCTTGTGAGATATTTAAAAGCCAAGGGTTTAGAAGTTGAATTTTCAACCAATTTTACAGACATTGACGAAAAGACAATTCAATCTGCCGAAGAGGAAGGAAAAAGCCTTAAGGATTTTTCAGAGTATTATCTAAATGCCTTTATGGATGATATGAAAGAATTAAGGGTTTTGATCCCTGATAATGCCATTAGAGCCAGTGAATATGTTCCAAAGATGATTGAGATTGCAGATCAATTGGTTCAAAAGGGATATGCCTATGAAAAATTCCGATCAATCTATTTTGACATTTCAAGGCTTAAAAGTTATGGCATTCTTTCTAAGATTGACCTATCTAAGATAAAAGTTGGCAAGACAGTTGATCTTGACCAATATGAAAAGGACAATCCAAGGGATTTTACTCTTCTAAAGAGAGCCACATTAATGGATCTAAAAAGGGGAAGTTTCTACGACACCAGGTGGGGTAAGGTAAGACCAAGTTGGCATTTGGAATGTGCCTCAATTGTAATGATAAAACCCGGCATACCCTATGATATACACGTTAGCGGAACTGAACTTTTGTTCCCACATAACGAAAACACCTTGGCCATTGGTTATGCGCTTTTGGATCGAATCCCCTGCAAGTATTGGATCCACGTGGATCAAGTGGAAGTGAGCCAAGACCTGCTTGGTGCATTGGGAAAAGGTGAGGGCAATGCCCAAAACAGTATCACTGTTAGGGATTTGAGAAATCTTGTAAAGGATTCAAGGCACTTAAGATATCTTTTGCTTTCAAAGGCTTACAGGAGAAAATTAAAGCTAAGTCTCGCTGAGATTGAATCCACCAGTTCAGCTTTGAAGAATTTAGACTGGACGGTTCAGGCAATAATGACCTCCTCAGGAGATGGAGAAGAAACAGAGATAAAGCAGATACTCTATGACCTCAAAAAAGGGTTTTATGATGCCTTGGATGAGGATTTAAATGTGCCAAAGGCATTGGGTGTTGTGTTTCAATTCATGAGAAAGATGAGGGGTATTTTGGAAAGGCAAGGAATAATAAACTCACTTAAGGATGAGATAATCTCCACCTTAAAGGAATTGGATACCATCTTGGGTATATTTAAGATTGAGGCTCATCCCAATGAGTCATTTATAAATAAGCTTGTGGCTGAAAGGGAGGCATTTAGGCAGAAGAAAGACTTTGGCGAGGCAGATAGGATCAGAGACATGCTAAAGGAGATGGGTATATATTTGGTGGATACAGCCAAGGGAAATTTTTGGACATGGGAGAAATAAAGTTCAACCCTTTTTTTGGTAGGTTTTGCAAGGGTGTTTTAAATAGGGCCACTGGGTTTTAAGCCCATCCCAAGGATCTTTCAGACACTGCCCTAAAGATTCCATTGTGGGTTCAAAATCGTTGGTTTTGTAATGTTTAAAATGTATGCAATCAATACATCTTATGGTTTCTATGATTTTGTCTCTTTCTGTCAATTGAATGCTCCCTAAAATTTATACAATGCCATCCTTTGTCTTTTTCTTTAACTTGGTTATTAAAACGTAGCACAACACCAAAATTAAGCAAAAAATTGCCAAAGCAATGGTGGTGGTATTCAAATGCTTTTCTATCAGGGCTTGGTTATCACCAAATAAAAAACCAAGGTAGGTTAAGATTGTAACCCATATCCCCGAACCAATTCCTGTAAAGAAGATGAATTTAAAAAGCGGCATTTTCAAAAGTCCAGCAGGCAAAGAAATATATTGCCTTATTCCTGGCAATAGTCTTCCCACAAATGTGCTTATGTGCCCATGCTCCTCAAAGAATTTCTCTGCTTTTATGAGGGATGTTTCTTTTAGGAGAAAATACTTGCCGTATTTGATCACAACCCCTCTTCCCCATTTAATTGCAATTATGTAGTTGAAAATAGCTCCTAAGACACTGCCGATTATTCCAGAAAGGATACTGAGGGAAACGGACATCTGACCTTTGGCTGCCAAGTATCCTGCAGGAGGCATAACCACTTCGCTAGGGAAAGGGAAAAAGGAAGATTCTAAAAACATAAGGGCAATGATACCAATGTAACCCAATTGGCCCACTGTGCGCACTATCCAGCTTAATATCTCTTCCATTCTATATCCCCTGTCTTTCCAATCTAAGATACTAAAGGTTGGTTTTTTGAATATGGGGATATTAGCACAGGAATTTCCATATTAAAACCTTTTTGGCATCTCCTCGACATGTTGTTTTATTAGGGGTAACTTTTCTAAACTTTGAACTAAATATACAGGCGCAAGGTTTTCTTTAGGATGGGGGAGTCCTTAAAGGGTATGCCTCTTTTAGGAGAAAGATGCTTTAAAAATGATTTCTGTATTTAATACCCAAGTTGGGTAAAATTCAAAGACCTATTTTGGCCTGAAACTGGTATTATGGGGTAAATGGAATTGTGTTTTTGCTTTAAATTACGAGGACTCATTATGGAGGAGGTAAGGCAAAGATGATAGTTGGTTTTGTGGGTACAGGTAATATGGGGAGTGCACTCATTGAGGGAGCACTCAACAAAGGGGTATGTCACAAAAATCAAATAGTATTTTGCGAAAAAAGCCATAGCAAGAGCCAAGAAATCATTAGATTCTTTGGGCTAAAAAGATGTGGGGAACTAAAAGAAATGCTTAGGGAAAGTGACTTAATTTTTGTGTGTGTCAAACCCCAGGACTCAAAGGAGGTCCTTGAAGAAATAGGAAGGCATATAAAGGAAGATCAGTTGCTGATATCCATCATGGCAGGTATTTCCATAGATTTGATCCAAAGACTCTTGGGCAGGAAGCATTCCGTTGTTAGGGCCATGCCAAATACACCTATCTTGGTGGGAGAAGGAATCACTGCCATATGTTATAGGGATATAAGCTCCTTTGAAGGTCTAAGGGTTGTCAAGGAGATATTTTCTGCTGTAGGAGAAGTGGTGGAGGTGGAAGAGGATCTGATGGATGCCATCACAGCACTATCAGGCAGTGGCCCTGGTTTTGTTTTTAGGTTGATGGAGGCCTTTGTGGAAGGAGGCTTGGAACTGGGGATTCCTTTAGATATAGCTAAAAGGCTTGTGATACAGACATTTTCAGGTGCCTCAAGGCTTGCAAAGCTTTCCCCAAAGGAGCTAAAGGAACTAAGGGAGATGGTAACCTCAAAAGGCGGAACAACCCAGGCGGGGCTTGAGAGATTTTCCCAATTGGAGATAGGCCAGGGTCTAAAAGAGATACTAAAGGCAGCAACTTTTAGGGCCAAAGAATTGAACAAGGAGCTTTTCTCAAAGCTTTCTCAGTAGCTGATTGGCTGCCACAAGGGTTGGGTCCCAAACAGGTCCAAAGGGAGGAGCATATGCAAGATCGCACTGGGCATATTCTTCCACCAGCATGCCCTTGTGAAGGGCTACTGAAACCGCATTGATCCTATGGGCACATCCTTCCTTTCCCACCATCTGACAACCTAAGAGTTTGCCAGATCTTTTGTCTCCCACCATCTGGCAATATATGGTGGAGGAGCCTGGGTGTGCGTGGGCCCGTGACCTGGATTCTATCACCTCCTCTTGTGGGTCAAAGCCGGCCT
>Ga0197142_1002349_pt1 | contig 16615 bp, 22 predicted proteins | sample GBS60_MetaG_FD_148614 | JGI IMG/M metagenome (GOLD analysis project Ga0197142, IMG submission 148614) | Sediment microbial communities from Great Boiling Springs, Gerlach, Nevada, United States - GBS 60_MetaG | ecosystem: Environmental > Aquatic > Thermal springs > Hot (42-90C) > Sediment...
TGGCTCGGTTCTTTGATGTAGAAAGTGCGGTAGCCTTCGCAATGCGAAGGATGCCATATCAGCGCTGTGAGGTTGGTCATGAAGCTTCGTGATGTAGCCCGTGCCATCCGGCGCGCCGACATTGCATCCCTGTCGTTGCGGGATGCATGCCGTGTTTTGGCTGACCTTCCAGCAGCCAAGCAATACGAAGTATCCCCGGCTTTACTCTGGCGCGCAGCGCATAATGCGCTGCCGCCGGAGCAGGCCGACAAGTTACTGGAGCAGGCCGGGATTCGCGGGTGCTTTAGGCTTGCGGATTTGGCCTATCTAGCTCAACATGACCCTGTTCTTCTCCAGATGGTTGCAGTGATCATCAGGCTGATGGAAGAATGCAGATAAAACTTGCTATGGAGTATTCGTGACCCCTGACAAACGTTTTGTCTTTTGAAGCTTAGTTGAGTTGAACCCCCGGCCTAACCAGCCGGGGGTTTAACTTTGCTTGCGCACGACCGGGAAGATCAGCCGGCGCGTAAACACGCCGTTCACATAAGTTACGCCGTTTGCGACGTAGCGCACCTGCCAGTAATCGCGCGGGTGCGCGAGTACGCCGCCCGGCACATTGAGTGTCCACACGCCCTGAGCGTTCGTTGACACCGAATAGAAGGTAGCACGGTAGCTGTTTGTGTTGGTTATCCACCGGTGATGAACCAGCGTCAATGCTGCCGCCGGCGGCCCCGATCCGATTAGGGTTGCCCCAGCAGCCCAGTTTGATATTTGCCCTGTCAGCGTAATGACATTGAGCGATCTCACGGGTTGCCAACGCGGAGCTACCACGATCGACGTTCCGCCGATTAATGCTGCGCCAAAGGTCGCCCTGCTCGTACCATCGAACAGCGACGAAGTCACAACCACATTCGCGCCGTATGTCCACGTCACTGGCTGGTAGTACGCTGTTTTGCACGTCGCGCTCCGCTCGTGCAAAGCCACCGTGCACGGCCCGGGCGTAGCCGCGATCGTCTGCGGCGTCGGCGTCGGCGGGCGCGGGGTCAGTGCGGTGCTGGTCGGCCTAGGCGTGAGAATCAGCGGCTTAGGCGTCGTAGTGGGCGTCGGCGGCGGCGAATCGAGCGGGCCGCGCATGAGCATCTCGTTCGCCGCGCTCCCTAGCGCAAGCGCGGCAGTCAGTGCGGCGGCGATGCCGACGGAGATAACGTCACGCCTGTTCATCTTCATCTCAGCACTACATATCTGATGGTTGGCGTGGCAGCTTGATCAACCAACTGCCTATCGATCGCCGCCCAAAGCACGCACGTGTTTGGCGTGCGATCGGTCACCCATGCGATGGCCGGGGCTTCCTCAACCTCCAAAAGTACGATGTAGTCGTCTGTTCCCGCTCCATGATGAATCTGCGTGTTGCTGTAGTACCACTGCCCGGTGCTCAATGCCAGTTGCAGCGTGACCGACCCAGCAGCGATGCGCCCTGCTGCGCCGGCGCCGTATTCGGCGCGCTCAAGGCGATGCACCCGCGCCGCCAGGTCGCTGATGGCGCGCATTAGCGCGTTGAGCTGCTGGTCTTTGTCGGTCATCATGTTACCGGCGTCGTCTCGATCTCAATGTCTTCTCGCGTGCCGGACATCGCCACGCCTACCGCCGTGATGCGGTGTACGGCCAGGTAGTCTTCGAGCTGCACGCGCACGTAGTCACCTAGCCGGTAATCTCGCCAGTAGCGCGAGCCGACGGTTTGCGCTGCGCGCCAGCGCACCTCTATCCGCGGCGCGCGCGCGCGTAACTCGGCCTGCGCTTCCTCGCCAAGTTGCGCGCCGTCCCACGTCGCATGCTTGACGTATTCGCGCAGCGGTGGCGGGCCGCCGGTCAGCAACGCGATGGCATATTGCCTATCTACCCCTTCTCCCTGCCCAGCGGCCAAGACGCGGCTCGCCTCGTGCGCGATGCGACGCAGTTCGTAGCCGTCCACGTTGCCAAAGGACGGCGAGAAAATGTGCGATGGTTCATGCAATGAGCGCGGAATGTAGCGCAGCTCCAGCACATTGCCAGCTTGCACGACGAGTAGATCGGCTTGCGCCTGCTCGGCAATCTCTACGCATTCATCCAGCACGTTACGCCACGCGCAGCCGCGGGAGGCGATAACCGGCCCGCGTCCGGCGTCGGTCTCCACGGTAAACCAACTTACAGCCCCGTTTGCTAATCTCCCCTGCTCGGTGACGGCCTGTGGGCCTAGGTTGGTTGTCACGATAGTCTTAACGAGCGTCTCTGCAGCGATGTTGGTGAAGTACGAACGCCCAGCAGTTCCGGCGAAGTACAGCACGTGCCGCCAGCCGAGAATGCCGAGCACCCCTACGGCTTCGATGCCGATCGTCATCCCGTCGCTGCTTAACTCTGCCACGTACGCAAGAGCTTCGCGCTCATCATCGCGCACCAGCTCGATCAGGTCATTCAGCGCAACGTCTGCTGGCGGCACCAACCGCGCGCTGATGCGCGCCGGCTGGTTGATTGCAAGGCGATAGCGAAGCTCGGTGAAGCGCAGCAGCGCCTTGCGCTCGATGGGTTGATTCGGCCAAGGCGGGGTGAGCGATCTGATTTGCATCAGTACGGTCCTATAAACATCGCTGATAACAGGTATCCGGTGGCGTTAGTAGCGTTTCTTCGTACCGTAAACGAGTAAATATTGTTAGTGGTATCCCACCATCCGTGATTGCTCACCCAAACCAGATCGTCTGCATATACCTGAGCATAAACGTATAAAAGAGTGCCCGGATTAAACGCTCCGTTCAGACTTATAGTTGCCACCTTACCTGTTTCACCGGCGCCAAAGGGCACGGTAAGCTGCGCTGTGGCAATTCTGCGCGTCCCCGACAATGTCAACCAACTCGATCCGGCCCATCTCCTGTCTGCTGTTGCAAAAGAGAACGCCACTTTGTCTTCGGTTACTGAGTTGTCGGCCAGCTTCGATGCGTCAATTGTTTCATCCGCGATTTTGGACGCGGTTACTGCGCCCTCGGCTATTTGTGCCCTGCCCACAATGCCGCGCGGAGTCGTCATGATCGGCCCGCCGGCTATCGTCGCGCCAGAACTGGTGACCAGCAGCTGCGCAATCTGAATCTCGAAAACCCCGCTGGCGGGAAACGATGCATCTTGCTGAAGCGTCGGATATGCACCGCTGTTAATGAATCCCGACTTGATTACCAACCGAACTGTACGTGCGCTGGCGTTGCCGCGCAGTACCACCAAGTCGCGCCGTGTGTTCCCGCTGCCCGGGTTTGCTACAGTGAGCGTAAGAGGGGCATCGTTGGTGTAGAGCACCCCTTGCACGATTGCCTTGCCGGGGCTGATGATGACGTTGAATCCGCTGGCGTTTGTGCTCAAACCCCACAAAACGCCTGTGGGGTATAGCGCTTCCATCATCTCCGCGATCTGCGTGTATGGGTAGCCGCCACTTGGGCCATCGCCCGTGCCGGTTGTCGGCCATAAGTAACTTCGTTCAGCCATATTCACTCACCTCACAAAGATAGATACGCTGGTGTGTAGGCCAGCGTTATTTGCGTCTGCGGCGATCCGCCAGTTACTAGCACCGAAGCCGTGTTGACACCTGGCATCACGCGCAAGCGCGTTAAATCGCCAATTACACCGGCCAAGCGGTTGCCGAGAAGCTCGCCGGTCGCTGCATCATGCTCAGTAGCGCTCGCTTGCCCCCATGCGCTGTTGATCCGCAACTCACGGTCTGCAGCAAGCGTGCCGTAGCCGATGAGTGTGCCGTTCAGCGTCAGGACGAACCCAGAGCACGGCCCGCGCACGATGATCTGGCAGGCGCTGGGGTACGTGCCGTTGTTGCTAAATGTTTGGGGTGCATTCAGTGCCCCGTCACCCATGGTGATGTTGATGTTCAGCGGGATGGTCAGTCCGGCAGCGATTCCCGACCAGCCGACAGCTTGCGATTGCGCATCGTAGAAGAGCGGATCGCTTGCCTCAAGATTGAGCAGCAGCTTCTGCCGGTCTCTATATATCTCGCTGCTCGGCATAGCCACCGCGTCGATCAGCGCAGCGCGCAGCGTCCTCCGGACGTAAGGAAGCAATTCGAACTCGAATTCTACTTCCTTATCTGGCGCAAGGATGCCCAACAATCGGCGCGCGAAGCCGAGGTTGTCATTAGACCTCTGCCGATACGGATCAATAAGCACAACCAGTGAGAATCTGCGCGGCCTGAGCACCGCGCCCAAGTCGGTCTCGCCGTCCTGCCGCCAGCCACGCAGCCTAATTCGCTCTACTGGCGGCGAGCCGAGTCCTTCGTGCGCCAGCACGGCGTAGGCTAGTGAGTACCTTCGCTCGTCGTCGTGAATCGTCAGCTCCCGATCGTCGCGGCGGATTCTTACCTTCACGGCCTCAACCTCATTGCAAGCCTCAAGCTTCGCATCGCCTCATCAACGATCTCCCGCGCATCTGTGCTGGGTGCGTTGACAGTCAGATTGATGGCAGGCATCTGCCATTGGCTCATCGGCGCAATCTCCATCGCGCGCAGCGCTTGAGGTGCGCCGAAAATGGCACGCTCGGCATCGGCGAGCTGCTGACCAAAGAGCTGCTCTGCGCCAGGAATCATTCGCAGGCTTCTTATGATTCCGGCCAGGAACGGCGTTAAGAGTTCGAGCGCGCGAGCCAAGAGATCACGCAGGTTGCGCAACAGGGCGCTCGCGCCACCCTCGATAAGGTAGCCCACCGTGCTGACAGCAGATTCAGCAAAGCGTTTCATTAACGCGCCCAACTGCTCAGTGTCGCCGGCCAACACAGCCAACACGACATCGGCAAAGCGCAACAACGAATCGAGCACGCGCTCAATCAGCCCCGCAACAAACTCAAAGCTGCGCGAGATGATGTCGTAAAGCGTCTGCCACAACGGAGACTCTCCGATGTCCTCGATGATGCGCAGAAAGTTCTTGCCGATCTTCTCAAAGCGATCTTGGTTTCGCTCAAAGAAGTCTCCCAGCATTCCCGCGACGCGCTCCACAAGCGCGCGAGTGCGCTCGACGAACGGTGCGGCCAGTTCACCCACGCGCGCAAACACACCTTGCGCGCGTTCGGCAATTTGCCCCCAGATAGGCGACTGGCCGATCTCGCGCAACCGGTCAGCGATGGTGCGCGCACCGCTAACCACTGCGCTACTTGCCTGGCTGATGAGATTGCGAACCACTGGCAGATCGATCAGCCACCGCGCGAGCAGGCCGCCGGCCACCGCGCCCGCCGGCCCGGCCAACGCGCCGCCGATCAAGCCGCCGGCGGCGACGATTGCGGCCCGCAGCGCCCACTCAACGATTTGCTCCGGCGTTTCTGCGCCGCCGAGCAGGTAGCGCTTCAGCAGGCCACCCCAATCCACTCCCTGGGCACGCGCAATCAGCTCCGGTGCCCGAGCTGCCATCGCGTCGGCAGCACGAATCATCCAGTCGCCCGCTCGGTCGGCGATGCCGTCCAGCGCACGCATGAGCAGCTCTGCCGCGCCAGCGACCACGCGCCTCGCCAGCGCAAGCGCTTCGGGAGCAGCGGCTTGCAGCGCGTCCGTGACGCCGGCGAGCACACGTGGCGCGTACTCGCGCACGCGCTCGCCAACCTCGGCCATCAACAAGATAGCAGCGGGGATAACGCGCTCACGCGCCAGCGCGACCAGAGCGCCGAGCGCCCCGCCAGCAGCCTGAGCTAAGAATGCGAGCAAGCCGGATAAGCCGCGCTGTTGAAGCGCAGCCAACGCGCCTTGCGCAAGCTCGATTGTCTCCGCCCCCAGCGCACGAAGCGCACCCAGCGTCCCGCGCGCCGACTCAATGATGCGATCTACCGCGTCGCTTTGGACGAGCGCACGTCCAAACGAGATTACGCCGCGAGCGAGATCGGCGGCGAACTCGGCGGCTTGGCGCAGGCGCGCGCCAGTGGATGCGATAGCCTGCTCAACCCTACCTAGCGACTGGTTGAGAAGGAATGCTTGCCCAAGCTCAATCGCGCGCGCTACCAACCGTCCCAGCCGCTCGCCCAGCGCCTCAACGCGCGCGATGGTGCGCGGTTCTTGCAATGTGCTCACGAATCGATCCAGCGCCGGCTGAGCGGCGCGGAACGCCGGGGCGAGTAGCGATCGGCGCAGCACGGCGCGTACGTCGGTGAGCGTGCTCAGCAGCCCAGCGAATGTGTTAGCTTGCCGCTTTGCCGCTCCGCCAAAATCCTTCTCCAGCGTGCTAACAATGGCGGAGATAGCAGTGTTTGCATCAATGCCATCTTCAATCATCGCCTCAATCTCTTGACGAGACTTACCTAGGCTTCTGGCTAAAGCATCCCTGACATCCAAACCAGCTTCGGTTAGCTGTAATAGCTCGCCGCCTGCCAACTTGCCGCGCGCGCGAATCTGGCCAAGCGCAAGCGCAACACGATCCATCACCTGACCTGACGCACCTGTAGCCGCGGCAAAGTCAATCATCGCGCTTGCAAGGCGCTGCGCCTCTTGCGTTGTAAACCCATACGCAAGAGCTGTCTTGAAAGCTTGAGCGACGTCCTCCTGGCTAAACGGCGACTCGATCGCTAGTTGCTCTATCCATCGGCGCAGCTCGTCAGCCCGCCCAGCCGCCATCTGCATCGCGCTGGCCATGTCCTGCGCCCCGCCAGCCACCATCAGCTCGCGCGCGACCAGCGCCTGAAGCGACGCGCTAAGCCGCTCATAGTCGGCATATTCGCCTAGCGCCTGCCTGATCTGCGCTGTCCCCGCTGCCACGCCCATCGCCACAATCTGCCCAGCCGCGTACTCGGCAATGCGGCCAAGCGAGCGCAGCGCGCCAGTCGCCAGCCCGCCAGCCTTGGCTGCCAGCCCGCCAAGCGCGCCTAGCGCGCCCTGGGCTGCGCTGCCCAGCGCGCCCAGCGCGGCACGTCCAGCGGATGCACCGGCGGCCAGCGCGCCAGATAACGCACCACCGGCCTCGCGTGCGCCCACTTGCACGCTCAACAGTGCCGAGTGAACGCCATGTGCACTCGCGCCCAGCGCAGAAGCCATCACCCGCCCCGTGCTCTTCACGCTTGATTGCAGCGCGCCGAGCGTCCGAGACGTGTCGCGCTCAGCGACTGCCAGCGCGCGCTGGAGCGGGCTGACCTGCCCAGTTAGCGTGACGGTCAGGGTTGCGATGTTGCTCACGACTTAGGTGGGAATAGCATCCTCAAAATGCGATAGTGGTCTTCGGATGATTGCGGCTGCCGCGGCATGAAGTCCTGTGGACGCAGCGCGCGCGTACCTGGGCGTCGGTGGATGTTGGCCAACAGCGCCATCATCTGCGCCCAGCGCGCCCATTCCGCCAACGGGCCAAATGGCTCGATCTGGAAGTACGCGCACCACTCGGTAAACTCGCTGCTACTGACGCGGGTCTGCGCCTCGCGCACGGAGCAGCCAAGCGAGAGAGCGAGTCGCAGCCACATCAGCCGTTCCGGCCTAGCCTTCAGTCTTTTTTTGCCTGGTCTACTGCGTCTGGCGCAAGACCGTTCAGCTTGAGCGCGGCCTCTACGATGCGATCGAGCGCACGGGCAGACTTGCGCGCCAGCGCCTCGATGTCAGGCTCGCCAAACACCAGCTCCCCGCTCTCGTCAACGATGGACATCGCAGCTACCCACGCACGAAGACGCGGCGGGATTTTGCCGCCTCGTTCCCGCGCCTCCAGCGCAAGCGCATCGAAGCGGTCTCTCGTCGCGCCGTCCCATTCGCGCAGCGTGACGGTTGTTCCCCATTCCGGCACTTCGATAGTTTCTGTGCGCAGATCGCGCGCGCTCAAAATTAGCTCCCGGACGCCCATGTCACCTCGCCATCCACCTTAATCGTCACACTAGCCGTCAGCGCCTCTCCAGCAGAGGCGCTGTATTCCAGACCGGTGACGTACCCGAAAAAGGTCATCGTCTGATCCGGATCAACCTGAGTCCACTTGATCTGGAACTCGCGCCGCGTGCGCGAGGTCAGTGCCGTGCGTAGCTCAGTGTGCTGTGTGTTGGCCGGGTCAATGAACACCTCAAGTGTCACTTCGCCTGCGTCAAGATGTCCGGGTACGTAGCGCTTCCAAATTGCGTCAATATCGGTCACATCGATCGTGTCTGCTTGCACGTTAGGGCCGCTGATTTGGCTAATCTGACCAACGTCCTGAAAGGCTGTGCCCACCTTGATCGCAAACTTAGTACCTGTTGCTGCATAAGCTGGCATATCACACCTCCATTACTGAAACTGAAAGACTGATGGCAACGGCCTGGCCGTCGCCAAAATCGACAAGCGATTCATTTACGTCATCCACCCGCGCGATCTCGATTCCGCTCGCGCGCGCTGACCATCCCTCGATTGCTCCCCGCACCTGCTCAGCGATCCCGCGCGCCTGGGCCACCTGCTCAGCGTGGATCACGATGCGCCACTGCCTTCGTGTCATCTCTACATCATCCAGCGAGCGAATCGGCTCGCTGGCAACAAGCTGATACGCGGCAGCAGGCAGCGCAGCATCGGCTGGGATGCCAAGCGCATAGACACGCCCGCCCAGAGCGCCCACGGTTGCGATCCGAGCACGTAGCTCCGCGTCACGCATCGTTGCCCTCCACGATCTGCCTGCGTTTCTGCTCGATGTATTCGCGCAGACGGGTAGAGATCGCGGCTACGGCCTGATCGCGCGCCGCGTCGAACGCCGGGCGCAGCCACGGGCGCGGGCGCGCACCAGGATGGCGCACGACGCGCGTGACGACCAGGCCGCCGCGCCCCTCGAACGCCAGCATCTTGCGCGAGCGAATCAAGTGCGGCTTCGTGCCAGTTTCAACCAGGCGCAGGTACCATCGGCGCTTGGTCGGCATCACGCGAACAGTCACCACGTCGCGCTTAACACTTGCCCGGGTACGGGTTGCCTTGCGCGGCCTGCGCCTGTACGGCGCGCGCTGCTCGGCTGCCTGCTGGACGACGCCCGCCCCGGCGCGCATCGCGGCGCGCAGCGCGCTGCTTGCGCGGATACCCAGCGCGCGCATCTCAGCCAGCAGCTTCTCGCCGCCCTCGATCTTGATTTGCGCTTCAATCATGTTGCCACCTCCACGCAATCCAGCGTGACATACGAACGCCGCTCGTCAGGCAACACGGCCTCGACATAGAGCACGCGACCGCGCCACATCAGCCGCCAGCCCGCCGCAACATCGGCGCGATGGCGAATCGTGACTCGCCAACGAGCGACGTGCTCTTCCCGCGACTGCTGCTGCTCGTCGCGGGCGGCCAGCGCCTGGATGCGCGCCCACACCGTTGCGACCACCGCCCAGGCCTGGGTGACGTCGCCCACGGCGTCGGTGGACGCGGCGGGCGATTGAAGCGTGACGCGCTCGCGAAGCAAGCCAATCATGCGCGCAGCCTCCAATCACGAGTTAGCGAGTCAACGCCAAAGGCCACCTCGCGCGATATGTGGCCTTGCAACGCCCCCTCTCGATGCTCGTACCAGTGCCCAATGAGCAGTAGCATCGCCTGGCGCAGTGAGTCGGGCGGCGAGTCGAACCCCGCCTCGTACCTGACGCGCAGCCCCGCCTCTTCCAGCGCAACCGATCTGGGCCAATCCGCAACCACGCTTGCCGCATGGCCTGTGATGGCTGTGTGCATCAGGTCAACCTCTACCAGCTCGCCCTGCGCTCGATACCGCACAAGCTGGACAGCGCGAAGCGGAGGCCGCGGCAGCCGCAGCACGCGGGAGGATGGCCAAGCCGACATGCGCAACTCAAGCACCTGCGGCACCAGCGCATGGCGCGACATGCGCTCGATCTCCTCCCGCGCCGCGCGGATCAGCGAAGCGATCAGCGCGTCGTCGTCGTCGTGATCAACTCGCAAGTGCTGTCTTGCCGCGGCGAGGCTGACCGGCTCCGCGACCGGCGGGCTTATCACTTCCAGCGTCATCATGTCGAGCTTCGGGCTGCGAAGCGACTGCGCGCTCCGGCTCTTCGCGCACCGGAACGGCGCGGCGCATCGCGCATAGCGCGATGGCGGTCCGCTCGTCAAGATCGAGCGTCGCGCCAGCGTCACACGCCGCGCCGTCAATGATGGTTGCGCGCGTCAGGCGAACCCTCATGCCACAGCATCCAGAACCACGGCAAATGATTGCGGGTGGCGCACAGCGATGTCTACCATCTCCATAGCGATAACCCTTACCGTGCCACTAGCGGCATCGGTATAGGGGTCGACGATGACGTCCAGGCCGCCCCACAGGCCGATCACCAAATCCGACCAGTTGCCGAAGAAGATCGCGGACAGGTTATTCCCCGTGCCCTTGGTTAGATCGCTGCGAACGAGCGTAGTGACGTAAGCCGGATAACCGTTTACGTCTTCATCCCAGATAGGCTCAGGAGCTGCAGAGAACTTCGGAGTCGTCTTGAGCTTAGCCTTAACCTTGGGGTTGGTGATGTAGGCAAGCGAGTCGTCGTTCGCATTGTCCATCTCGATCTCGGATTCAAGGGCGACGATGTGCTCCCAGGTCGGCGCGCCGCCGTTCGTGCCGATTGCCACCACGTTAACGCCAGTCGTGTTGGCAACGCCCCGCGGCTCCGGCGCAGTACCCGTGCCGTGCAGCGCCGCGCGATCGATCTGGCGCGCAATGGCGGCGGCCAAATCTTGGCGCACAAACGCTTCTACGTCAACAGCGGACTGCGCAAGCAACTGGCGCGTGTAGGCCGTGTACCCAGCGGCGATCTTGGGGGTCATCGCAATCTGCTGGATGGTGGCAGTGCTCTTAGTGACCGCGTTGCCTTCGCTCACCCAGTAGCCCGTCGCCCCAGAAGCCACGCGCGGGATGCTGATGTTGCCGGCCAGTTCGGTCATCACCGTAGCGCCGGCGCGCTTGACGACCAACCTCGCCCGCAGCGCGTCCACGATGGACATCACCTCGGTCTCCACCATCGGGCTGCCACCAGCAAGCAGCGTGCGCTGCTCGGTCACGTCGGCGGGGACGAAGAACCCCTGCGGTTGCCGGCCCAGCTTTTGGGCCACAGCTTGGCTGGCTTCCCATTCCAACCCCGCGCTGTCCCAAGCCCCGCGGACGCCACGCGCCGCGTCCGCCGCTGCGCGAATGGCGCGCACTATGCTGTAGCGCTCCAACTCGCGCGGCGGCATGTCGATGTACATGTTTTGGCGTTGTTCGATCTGAGAATTCACCTGATCTATCTGCTGCATGATTTGCTCATACTCCTTCTCTTCTTGCTCGGTTAAATCCCTATCCTGAGCACTGGCGCCGTCAACTAACGCCCTGGCCTGCGCCAACAGCCGGGCTTTCTTCTGTTTCAGCTCCCTGATATCCACTCAAATCACCTCCATAAGGCGGATTCGCTTCCTCATGATCTCCAGCCGGCTACGCTGCGCGACCTGCACGCTCGTGACCTCATACGCCGGGAATGTCACGATCGAGACCTCTACCAACTCAGCTCGCATCACGGTTCTCACCATCTTATCCCACTTATCTTCCAGAACACGAAAGGCGAAGCTCATTTGATCAACATCACCCCGACGAACGCTTTCAATCACATCACGCGCCCAAGTCGCGTCAGGCGGCGTGATGCTCACGCGCAGCCCCCGCTTGTCGGATTCAATCTCAAGCGTGCCAGTAGACAGCCGTCCCAAGACGTAGCGCGGGTCGTGTTGCCAAAGCGCCCGCACGTCGCTCCAAACGAAAGCGTCAGGCGCGATGCGCTCACGCCATCCGCCCATGTCCACGCTCTCGACGTCCCATAGCACGGCGTAGCCAATCAGCCGCTCGCCGGCCTGTAGCTCAGCTCGATAGCTCCGCTTCTCCAACATTCTCATCTCCTATTACCTGCATGTTGAGCGGGGAGAGATAGTCGTCCCCACCTGCAACCGGATTCATATTCTCCTTCGCCCTGATGTCGTTTATCGAGAACCATCCCCACTGACGACCTATGGCGTAAGCACGGTAGCGCGACTCGATGTCGCCGCGCAGCAGCCCGTCAATTAGGAATTCTACAAACAGTTGGTCACGCTCGTCGGTGGATAAAAGCTGCTGGTTGATCGCTTGCTCCCATCGCACCAACCACGGGCGCAAGGTGTGCTGAACGAACTCGAGCGCCATGTGCTCGACATTCCCCCAAGTCGCCCGTTCCATCTCGTTGATCATGTGAAGCGGAACGCGATATATCCGCGCGATCTCGGTGATCTGGAACTTGCGCGTTTGCAGAAACTGAGCGTCTTCCGGCGGGAAGCTGATCCGCTCCCAAGTCATTCCCTCTTCGAGAATGATCGTCCTACCGGCGTTAGCCACGCCAGAATATTGCTCCTCAAAAGATTGTTTGAGTCGCTGGTAGGCCTGTTCGCTGAGCGAGCCCGGGTGCTTGAGCACTCCGCCGGGGCGCGCGCCGTTTCGGAACACTTGCGAGCCGTATTCGGCCAGCGTTAAACCTAACGAGATCGCCTCTCTTGCTAAAGAAAGCGGGCTTATCCCCCGGATGCCGTCGGCGGACATCCATGCAACGTGCAAGACCTGCTCCCGCGGCAGGTCGCGCAGCGAGCCGCGCGCATCGCGGTATCGGTAAAAGATTCCGCCATTGGCGGCGACAACCTCCATCCGCCTTGCGTCGAGAGGCCACAGCGAGATCACACGCCCGACATCGTCGCGGACGATCTGGCTATATGCGTTCCCCCACAAGAGGAGGTGTAGCATCATCGTCTCGCGCCAGGCGAATGACGACATAAAATCATTTGGCGCGTCGTGCAGGAGCCGATACAAACGATGGTCTGCTGCGCGCTCCTTGCCGCCATCGCTTCGGCGGCGATAGAGGATGAGCGGCAGGCTAGCCACTGACTCGGCAATCACGCGCACGCAAGCAAGCACAGCGCTGTAGCTGAGCGCTGCTTCCGCAGTAACCGGCGCGGGTGACAGGTTGCCGACCTGGACAACCGGCGACATACGCTGCTCGGTGCGCGGCGCTAGCCAGGCGCGAACACGCTCAACAATGCTCACAAAACTCGCACCCCCCTAGACTCATACACGCTGGATCCTACCGTCCCACCACGCCGCATGGCGCGATCCAACCCCATGAGCAACGCAACAATGCCGTCGATCCGCTCCCGAGACTTCGCTTTTGATGGCTTCAGGTTTCCCGCCGCGTCGCTTTCAACGACCGCATTATTCGCGTTCCAGCGCAAAACGGGATTGCCGTCGTGGACCAGCTCGCGCGCAGCGATCAGGCGAGCAAGCTCGCGGGTCGGCGCGGCCATACTTGCAAAGCCTTGCCCAAATTGCACCATGACCAATCCGGCCTCGGTCAACCTGCGCTCGACCTGCACCGCACCCCAGCGATCGTAGGCGATCTCAACGATGCGATAGCGCTGACGCAGCGCGAGGATGTCCGCGATGATGCGGTCATAGTCAATCACCGCGCCTGGCGTGGGGATGATGTACCCGTCGCGCGCCCACTGGTCGTAGGGCACACGATCGCGCAAAGCGCGTTCGGCCAACGAATCAGCCGGCACCCAGAAGCGCGGCAGTGCGTAATAGCGCCCTTCGCGCTGAAACACCAGCACCAATGCGGCGAGGTCGCTCGTGCTGGCCAGGTCCAACCCGCCCCAACACGGCGCACCCTCAAAATCTCGCCAGTCGATCTCAGCACGGCAGGCGTCCCATTCGCGTAGATCCAGCCATCTAGTTTCCTGCTGAATCCATTGATTCAGATAGAGCCTCCGGAAGGTGGGCTGGTATCCAGGCGTGCGTTTGGCGCGCTCGCATTCGGCACGCAGATACTCTTCACGCACCGTCACCCCCCAGTTTGGGTTTGCGTCTGCCCAAACCTGCGGATCAGTCCAATCGGCGTCAAGCGGCGCAGACCAAATTCGCGCAAAGTAACGCGGGTCACGCTGAGCGCCAGAAAGCACCGCCTGCGCGTACTCGTGCTGCTCATAGCACACACTACTCAAGTCATAGCCGGCGGTAGTAAGCATGATGAGCAGCGGGCTGGGTCGCTTGCCAAGCGATGTGCTGATTGCATCCCATAACTCGCGCGAATCCTGCGCGTGCAGTTCGTCAAACACAACGCACGATGGCTGAAGGCCGTGCGCGCTCGCGGCGTCGCTGCTGAGTACCCGGTACACGCCGCCGTTGCGCAGGCTGTATATCGCGTGACGCTCGACCTTACACAGATCACGCAGCGCTGGCGATTGCAATACCATCTGGCGCGCAAGGTCAAACACGATGCGCGCCTGCTCGCGGTCAGCGGCGACGCTGTACACATGCGGCGCGCGATCCAGCGGGTCGGCAATCAGCGCGTATAGAGCCATACCAGCAGCCAACGTACTCTTGCCGTTGCCGCGTGGCACCTCGATATAGGCGCGCTCGTACTGGCGTCGCGCGCCGTCTGTGCGCGCGAAAACCTCGGTCACAATCTCGCGCTGCCACTCCTGGAGCACAAACGGCTGCCCCGCTTGCGCGCCCTGAACGTGTCGCAACCCACGCTCGAAGAACGCAACAACTCGCGCCGATAGCCGTGCGTCAATCTCCCCCATCACGCACTTCCTCCATCAACGCATCCCACGGGTCAGCCTGTCCCTGTGCGTCGTAGCTCACGCGCAGGCGGGCGGCTGGCGACAGGCCCAGCTCGGTAGCCAGCCGCGCGACATCTTGGCCGGCAGCCCTAGCTACCATAACAAGCGGATGGCGACGCTCTGCGCCGCGCTTGTCCTTGCGCACCAGATGCGCCTCGGCGATCCGCCGCTCAGCCTCAACCAATCGAGCAACAGCAAAGCAGTAGGCTGCCAATACTCCAACATCAAGCGCCGTGCCTACACCAGCATCGCGCATTAGCCGCGCGATGCGCCGCCACTCGCGCGCAGCCAAGCCGTTCATCTCGTATTCGGCTGGCGGCGTGAGCGGAATCGGTGGCAAGCTACCACCCCGGCGCTCTCTGTTTATCCTGCGTCTCCCCATGCCACTTTTTTGGAATTTCGCGCGCACGCGCGCGAGGCCGCCGCGCCGGTCTCATACGCAAACCTCGAAAATTTCAGTATCCCCCTCCCCCTCACGGCGATGCACCTCGGCGTGGCACTTCCTGCAGAGCGGCATCAGGTTATCGCGCTCATGCGTCCCGCCGGCCACTAGTGGCCGCAAGTGATGGACGTGCTCCGCCAGCCGCACCTCGCCGCGCTCCAAGCAGCGCCGACACAGCGGCTGCTCGGCGAGCACCATCCGCCGCAGCCGGCGCCAACGCGAATCGTACCCGCGCCGGGCCGCGCTGGGCCGCGGGTCCGGGCGCCGGCGGGCGCGCCCGCATTCGGCACAATATGCCGAACCAACCTCAGCGTAGCGCGGGCAGCCGGGCGCAGCACATGGACGCAGCGGGACCTTTTGCATGATCTCAGCGGTTACTTGCGAATCTCCTTTATGAGTGCCTCAAGTCGCTGCGTAAGCGCCTCGTAGCGCTCGAGCTCCTCGCGCAGCGAACGCACTTCCCTCCGCAGCTCCTGTATCTGCGCCGATTGATGTGCGGTGAGTGCAGCCAGCAAGATAGCAACCGCGCCAAACAGAGCCGTGAAGACATCCATGCGCATCTGATAATTACAGCCGCTTTGCCACGCGCCGGGCCAGCTCGTCCGGTATCGGCACGCCAAGCTCGTTCAGAGACGCGACAATGCGACCAACCAGCGACGCCTCGATGATCAACCAGACGGCAGGCGCGATTGCGCTAAGGCCGAGCTCGTCTCCGGCAATGCGCGCCGAGACATAGACAACGACATACGGCAGCAGGTGCTTGTAGAGGAACGAAGCCAGCTCCGGTAAGCGAAAGTCGTCATTGCGAATACTGGCAGCCACCGCCAGCGCGGTGTTGATCAGAATGCTGGCAGCGATGATTTTGACCTCAGTAAGCGACGCGATCCAACCGAGAAACTCCCTAACAGCTTCTAGCGACATAAGAAACCTCCTACTGGCGATTATACGTCCCGCTCGATAGCCGGCAGCCGGATAGTAATCACGGCACGAGGTCAAGGTGAGCTGAGATTCTGTGCGCGTGACGGTTGAACTCAATCATCAACCACACGCAGCCAAACACCCGCGGCGGCTTCCCAGACTGGGCATCCCAGCCGCGACGGGAGAACGAGTCTAGATAAGAAGCACAGCGAATATGCCACGTAGCTTCTCGCGTCACCACGTTCCTTGTGCTCAACCGCTCCCTAGCGATCGGCAGCACGTACGGGTCATGCGTATGGCCCTGAACCACCACGTCGGCCAGAATGTAGCTCTGAATGCGCCGTGTGTCCAGCGTGCCAAACGACATCATCCCCCCTTTGCCGGATCCGTGCGAATAGTAGAGCGTCAACAGGTTGTGCTCCCTGGTCGCCCCCTTGGCAAACACCCTAACCCATCCGGCGTAAGGCATCGCCTGCGTTTGGCCGCCCGCCGAGCGCATCCCCGCAGCAAAACGCTCGGTCAGGTCGGTGGCGTAGTTCTTCAGCACGGACTGCTCGTGATTCCCCTGGGCAACCATCGCCCATCGCTGCGCGTAAGGCGAATAACGCTTGACCGCGTTGTCCACCAGCGAATCAAAGTAGTCGGTTCGTCTGTACTTATCGGCCAGCAGAGAATAATCGGCCCGCGGGTCTCGCGGGCCTTGCATTGCATCGAAT
>Ga0197142_1002350_pt1 | contig 16614 bp, 13 predicted proteins | sample GBS60_MetaG_FD_148614 | JGI IMG/M metagenome (GOLD analysis project Ga0197142, IMG submission 148614) | Sediment microbial communities from Great Boiling Springs, Gerlach, Nevada, United States - GBS 60_MetaG | ecosystem: Environmental > Aquatic > Thermal springs > Hot (42-90C) > Sediment...
CACGGTCATTCAAATGGCAAATAGCACGCTCAAACTCAAAGCCAAATCCTTACCGATTGAAAAATACACCGAGACGATTCATCAGACCGTTGAGCGTGGCAAGAACATGGTTTCGCAGTTAGGGCTCTTTGCACGGAGCAATAAAGCCGACCTAACCCCATTGCGACTGCGTGATGTTTTGGCGCAAGTGAGGTCAATGCTTTCGGTCTCGATGCCGAAGAACATTCGCGTGCAGATGCAGTTTGAGACCGAGCGCGATGTAATCATGGGCAACATGACCAACCTTGCGCAAGTCTTTTTGAATTTAGCCATTAACGCTCGCGATGCGATGCCCGATGGGGGCGAAATCACCTTCACGCTTTCGCGTCTCACGCGCTCCGAAGTGCCGTCGTCGGTTCAAGTGGGGTCGGCGTTGGAGTATGTGGTCGTGAGCGTTAGGGATACAGGCACGGGCATGAGCGAAGAGGTGAAGGCACGAATTTTTGAGCCGTTCTTTACGACCAAAGGCGTAGGCAAAGGCACAGGCTTAGGCTTGGCGATTGTCTTCGGCGTGGTGCAAAATCACGGCGGCGCGATTGATGTGCAAAGCACGCTCGGCAAAGGCACAACCTTTACGCTTTATTTCCCTGCCAGTGAGCGAGCGATGGAAAGTGAAGCCACACGCGAAGCAGACTTGCCCCGCGCTCGAAGAGGCGAAACGATTCTTTTAGTGGATGATGAACGCGCCATTTTGGAGTCGATGTTCGAGACGCTTGAAGAATTCGGCTACGACACAATGGCAACCACGAAGCCCCAAGATGCATTGGCGCGCTATCAAGAGACTTTCGCACAGAATCCTGAAAAAATTGCGCTGGTCATTAGCGATTTAGGCATGCCCGATATGGGCGGCGATGAGCTCGTTAGGCAAATTTTAGTGCTTAATCCGAAACAAAAAGTGTTGGTCATATCAGGCTATTACGATGAAGAGAAGCGGTCGAAGTTAATGACGCTGGGCAAGGTGTCGTATTTGCAAAAGCCGTTTGAGGTTGAGGAATTGGTGAAAATGGTTTATCGGGTGTTGGGGGATTAGAGTTTAACACGAAGACGTTTTCCACCCCCTCTGCTTTTGTTGGATGGCGGCAGTTTAGCCCGCGACAGGGTGTAGTTAAGTCTTTATTGCCGAGCGAATTTCATAGATTAAGAGCAGTGGGTGGGTTTGCACGTTTGAAAAGCCTGCTTCGTGCATCAAGTCCATCAGATTGCTTGAAAGGAACTCTTCGGCGTATGGTTCGAGAAAGAGCATTGCGCTAATGTTGCCGCCGAGTTTAGATATTGTATTGCCTTGCGCGCCATCGAAGATTATGAACTTTCCTCCTGGTTTCAGGACGCGTCGTGCTTCTTTCATAATGTTCAAGGCGGCGTGCCGTGGGGTTTCGTGAAAGAGCAGTGAGGCCGTTACGGTGTCAAACGAGTTATCGTCAAATGGCAGATGTTCAGCGTTGGCATGAAGGAAGGTGATGTTCGAGAACGATTGAGCTTTGAGTTGCGCAGCAAAGACCATGTATGGTGAAAGGTCAAGACCGATGATGTGGGCTGTGGGGAGTCTTCTTGCGATGGCGCGTGTGGCTGTGCCTGTGCCGCACCCTAAATCGAGCACCGTTTTTGCATCAGCCGGAATGGCGTTGGCGGTTTCGCTTCGCAAGAACGCTTCGTTTGGCACAAGAATTTGCTTTGTGATGGGGTCGTAGGTCAAGGCGGCATCTTTATTGAGGTAACCGCCATCGATACTATGAAAATCTTGCTTGTAGTAATCGGGATAGACCACTGCGGGGTTAGCCAGTCTATCGCCTTCGGCTTGGACATCAACGCCGTCGAAGATGCGTTCGGTCAGCAGGGGGCGGAGCCATGTTTCGTTGGCTCGCAAAATATTCACGATGCTTTGTTGCAAGGCTGAACGCGTCAGTTTCATGCTTCCAACAGAGTTTTGGTTTGATGCTCATACAAACCCTGAAACCCTGTTGAGCGTTCAAGCCCAGCGCCTTATTACGAGAAGAAGACACTTAGCGAGCCGTTTTCGTATTTTGCGTATTCAGTTTTCTTACCGACTAAAATATTCGGCAGGACAATGTTCTTGCGGAAGTTGTTGACTTCAATCAAGAGTTCATCGCCTTTGATGTTCATTTGCAGGCGATCGATTTCTACATTTGGTAGATAGAGTTTCATCAGATACTTGCCGTTTTCTTTTTGCACTTCTTGCGGACGCGGTGCGTTATAGAAGATTTTGGTTGGGCTTTCGGTTTTGAAAATTTCATTGGCTAAATCAGCCAGAGCATCGGGTCCGATAACTTCTTGGTCGCGATGCAGAGCGGTGAAGACTGGTGTTGGATAGAAGCATGAGAAAATCATCTCGCAGTATTTCTTTTGTTGTGCAACAAGGGCTTGCAAGTAGGGGTCAGATGTGTTATCAGGGAAGATTTTGTTAATGATCGCGGCATCGAGCGTGTAGTTGAACAGGTTGAGGTAGGTTTGAGCGCGCAAGGCTTCTTTGATGACCATTTGTTCGGGGTTGAGCACAATGCGAAACGATGTAATTTCAGGATTAAGCAAGGTTTTGTGTAAATCTTTCATGTGTTCGGCCACTTCGGGCATCAGGCGGAAGATATTTTTTTTGGGCATTAACTTTTGAATGAGCGGATAAGCGAAACTGATGGTCTTCATGTGCCAGGTGGCGATTTTGGACGTATACCACAGGTAGGATTCAGGCATGGCTAAGAGTCGCATCGTTTCGCCTGTGGGTGCGGCATCGACAATGATGACGTCGTAGTTGCCCGATTTTTCAGCCAGCCAGATGTGCCGCAGGCTAATCATTTCCTCCATGCCTGGGACGATGGCCAGTTCATCGGCCACGATTTCCGAGACCCCATCTTGGGCTAAAATGGTCGAGAAGTAGTCATGAAACTCTGCCCAATTTTTGCGAATTTCTGCAAGGATGTTGATTTCTGCTGCAAACAGATTTTTCTCAATTTCAATCGGTGTATCGTGGAGTTCTTTACCCAGTGCATCTGCAAGGCTATGTGCAATGTCGGTGCTCAGAATCAAGACTCGTTTGCCTTCGCGGGCGGCTCTGACCGCTGTGGCTGAAGAGATGGTTGTTTTGCCGACACCACCTTTGCCGAGATAGAGAATAATTCGCATACTTCTTTAAGCAATTTCTATTACCGTTTAAATACGGCGATTTTAGGTTTATTCTACGCGAATTTTAATTTTCTTTTTACGCTCCGTTGGTGGCTCTTGCGATTGTGAGGGCGGCTCTTGCATGTGTTCATGCGCAAGTGCCGAAGTATCTTCGGGCGCTGTGGCGCGTGCTAACGCTTGTTGCATCAAATTTACGGCTTTAAGTAATGTGCCTAAAATGCCGTCATTCTTCACTGCTGTGGCAATGGTCTCAATCACGACATGTTGTGCTTGTGGATTTTCTGCTAAGTTGGTAATCAGTTCGTTCAGTGCATTTAACGATTCCTTCAAACGTTCAGGCATTTGTGCTAAATCTTTCTGGGCCTGCTCGCGATACTGTTCAGGAATGTTGTTCAAAATATCTTTTGCAATTGCTTCAGCGCGTTTCAACGAAACCATATCCAGTTTCGAAAAAAGGCTGGTCAAATCGGGTGTTGGCGGCACAAAGCGTCCGCGCGGTTCATGTTGTAGAAACTCTGCCGAGTAGCGATTTTGGTTATCGTATCGCGGTTTATCACTGCCCTGTCGATATTGCCTTAGCTGTGCGAGCAGGTCGTCGCCGTAGAACATCGTGCCGTTGTAGATTTCTGTGCGAGGGGTCGCTGGCGCTCCTGATGCCAACCTATCCGCAATCAGGAAGGTTTTCGGCGGCAGGTGTTTATGGGCAATTTTAACCAGTTTTTCCGCAACTTCCTTGGGCAAATCGGTATCAAACCCTCTGCCAACCGTCTGCTCGATTTCAGACTCGATGGCGAAGTGCAGCGCGATAATTTTTTCGGCTTCGTCGGCTGGCACAAGGTCAAAAATCAAGTGGATAGGGTCTTTGCCTTTTTGCATGATGGTCAGATTGATAGCGGCAACCCCCTCTTCGGTCTGCTTAGCCGAGGCACTGATGATACCAAGCGGAAATCGGTCTAAGTAATCTTTGTGAATGCCCCGCGCCCAAAGGTAGACGGATTGGTCAGAGAAAATCAGGTAATCGTGAAAGGCTAAGCCCCCAACGCGCTCATTTTTGGCGGCGTAAAAAATCCCGTCAAAGAAGGCTATGGGCGTCTCGTTTTCTCGAAGTAGGTTCTTCTCGAAAAACTCGCGAATGTGGGCGGGGTCAGCGTGCGCGGCGGCATAAAGCTTTACTTCGCTCATGAGTTACTCCTTAAAAACTTCTGGTAGGTTTTACGAACCCGCTTGCACTCATGAAGGCAACGCTCAGTGGTTTTGTGCTTGAGCGTTGCCTTTGGTGTGAGTGTAGAGCGCTTCTGCCTCCCATTACTTGCTGAAACGGGCCTCGATTTCCTTATCTCGGGCTGCTGTGGAGCTACTTTGTCCAGTTGCAAATGGGCTTGAGCCACGCAAAGCGCCGCTTCCGCCAGTTAGCCCTCCGTAGAGATTTTGGTTCAGGCGCAAGGTGCCCTTAGCAAGCGCATCAAAAATTTGACCGCCCGTGTACCAGTGCCCTTCAAACATATACTCCGAAATGCGGCCGATGCTAATTAGCACATCGGTGATTACTCCTCCGCCTCCTGCTGGCATAGTTGGTTCCTCCTCCAATTTTTAAGGTTGATGAAAACGTTAGAGTTTGTACTAAAAAAACTCCTCTACTTATCACCGTTTGGGTTCTCTTCCTTTTTCTTGATAGGAATTGTTCTTGACGGCGTGGATTTTACAGGAATCATTTCTGACTCCACTTTTGCTTCTGGTCGTTTAATCTTATCGGTTTTGACTTCAAAGCCTAAGATGGCTTCCAGAGAGCGAGCTCCTAATTTTTCGCTGGCGCCTGGTCGTGTGAAATCAGCAAAGGCATAGGACACGTCGGCAATAGCTTGAAAGGTGTTCGTCAAGGTGTGGAACACAGTGTCAAGAGCGCCCAAGACGAAGAAGGTCGCTTGCTCTGCCAAATCCAATTTCTTGAAGTCTTGTTGCCAATTTGGCTTCGGCATAAGTCGCTATCCTTTCCTTTAAGTTGATGTGGTTTTGACTGGGTCTTAGGGCTTTTTCGCCGTTTCTTTTCCTTTTTCTTCTTTTGCTTCGGTTTTGGTTTCCGCAGGTGTAGCGGGTTCAGTTTTTGTGCCGCCTTTGGCTAAGTCGGAGACGGTTTTGGAGACTGCGCTGGCCGCTTCTGCTGCCATTTTGGTTGCGTTTGCCGCCGCTTCGCCTGCGGTTTTGACGATGTTTTCGGTGGCACTATCGACACTTTTTGCCACGTCTTTGACCACTGCACCTGCCGCTTTGCCCGCATCTTTAACGGTGATGACAATACGGTTGACGGTTTGCGCAGCGGTATTGGCGCTTTCGCTTGAAAGACCCAGATTTCTGCTGATATTTTCAACCGTTGAGGTTGTTCCTTCGACAATGTCGCCAAGAAGATTGAGCGTTCCGACAATTGCCGATTGCCCTGTAAGCACTGCCGCTTCGGCAAGGAAACCCAGCCGTTCCGGTAACGGCAATGCTTTGAACTCCTCGCGAAGTTTTTGATAGGTCTCGGTCATTGCAGTAAGCGTTTAAAGTTAAGGTTGAGATTACATTCACATTCTTTTTATGCTTTGTCTGTTCTTTGCATGCTCATATTGCTTTTGCCGCGGCACCTTGAAGCGAGAAGTGCATAGAAAGCCACTGCCCTTTGAATTTTGCGTCGTCAGGCTCTACACCCGCCAGCGTTATGGGCAAAGTAATAATCTTGCGTTGATTGCCAATTTGGATAAAGAGCTCATCGCCTGAAACCCAGCTCTCAATTTCTTCGGGCTTTGCAAAGGGCAATTTGAGTAAGAGTTCACATGAGTCACTGTGTCGAATAAACTGCATCGGCGCTTCGTCATACATCATCGCCGCTGGGTTCTCATCACCATAAACGTCATTGGCCAAGCGCTCCAGTGCCTTGATGCCCACTACTTCATCATCATACATCTTTACTTTCCTAATTGGCAACGGCGCAAAGGCTTCTTCGATTTCATTAAGATAGCGCCGCTGAACTTCCTTCCACTTCTCCAAGTAACCGCTGTCTTCATCTTCGGCCAGTAACTTGTTCACTGTAACCATATCGACCTTGAAGCCATAGAGATTCAGGTAAGTCAATGCTCGCATGGTTTCTTTGATGACCATTTTCTCGGGGTTCATGACCAATCGCACCGAAGCGGTTTGAGGGTCGGTCAAAATTTCCTTCACTCCATCCAATTCTTCGAACAGCACATCAATGGATTGCATGACTTCTTCGGATGGGACGACATAGGCTAGCTTATCAGACATTTTTGAGAGAGGGCGTGCAACGGGCTTTAAGACAAACTTCTCAACGGTTCGTGCCAACTTCACCCCCCAGTTCATTGCTTCGGGAAGCGAGAGCAGACGGAGCGTTTCGCCTGTTGGCGCAGTGTCTAAAATTAGCGCATCATACTTGCCCATCTCCTTGTATCGCTTGACACGCATCAGCGAGAAGAGTTCTTCCATGCCTGGCAGCACGGTCATCTCATCCGCCACAATCGGTGGAATCCCCTGAACCGTCAACAGCCTCGAGTAATAGGCTTGAACAGCATGCCAGTTCTTTTTCAAGTCATCATATGCATTCACTTCCATTGCCCACAAGTTCTGTTTGACTGGCGTTGGCTCAGAGTTCAGTTTCTGCTCAAATGAATCCGAAAGACTATGCGCTGGGTCGGTTGACATAATCAGCGTTCTCATCCCCAATTCTGACAGCCGAACTGCTGTTGCGGCGGAAATACTGGTCTTCCCGACGCCGCCTTTGCCCGTAAAGGTAATAACTCGCATAACTTCGATGGTAATGTTGAGAACCCTTCGACTCGGCAAAGGGTATGGTTACAAGATTAAATTACTCTAAACGAGGAGTGATTACAACTCAAAATTTGTCTCGAGAAGGTTTTTTGTCGGAACGAGGGTGGCTGTAAACGCTTGTGGGACAAGGGTTTTCGGCTGGCGGGATTGAAATCGGCTAAATCGTCTGTCTCAAAGCTTACTTTTTGCGGCTGAACTGTTCTTTTACCTTGCCGCTTCAATCAGTTCGGTGGCCGATTGCAGTGCCGCTTCAGTAATGGCTGTTCCAGACAACAGTCGGGCAACTTCTTTCTTGTGCTCCTCGTCTGAAAGCCGTTCAACACTCGAGACCGTGCGTTGGTTGATGGATTTTTTGCTGACACGGAAGTGTAAATCTGCCATTGCGGCAATCTGCGGCAGGTGTGTGATGGCAATGATTTGATGATAACGCGACAAGTCTTTCATACTGAACCCAACGGCTTGTGCAATTTTTCCGCTTATGCCTGCGTCAATTTCATCGAAGACCAGAATTGGCAGTCGGTCTGATTTTGCCAGCACGGTTTTCAGAGCCAGCATGACACGGGAGATTTCTCCGCCTGATGCTACTTTTGCCAGCGGTTTTACATCTTCACCGAGATTGGTTGAAATCAAGAACTCGACTTCGTCGTAGCCATTGGCGTTGGCGGCGTAACGGACACCGTCGATGAAAATGTCGCCGTCTTTATCTTTAACGGCTGAAAAACGCACCTCAAAGCGGCCTTCGGGAATACCCAATTTTTTGAGTTCCTCGACAATTGCGCGTGAGAGTCGATTGGCTGTCTCTTTTCGTTTTTGTGAAAGCCGTCCAGCAATGTCAGAGAGATTTTCTTGTTGAACGCGAATGCGTTTTTCCAACTTTGCGATTTCTTCTTCAAAGTTTTCTGCAAGTTCAATTTCCTTGGCAATTTGTTCGCGGTAAGCCAGCACATCGGCAATTGTTCCGCCGTATTTCTTTCTGAGCGTGGCTAATGCGCTCAATCGTTCGCGCAGTTCTTCCAAGCGTTCAGCGTTGAAATCAATGCGTGAGTTGTATCGTTGCACGAACTTTGTGATTTCATCGACCAGTGCTTGCGCCGTCTGTGCATCGTTAGCCGCATCCGTGAAGCTTTTATCAATGCGTGCAAGGTCTTGTAGCATGTTTCGTGCTTCGACGAGGCGGTTATGGACGCTGTCATCACTGGCGTAAAGCATTTCGTGCAAGGCGTTGGTTGAAGAAAAAATTCGTTCAGCATTCTCGAGAATTTTCTGCTCGGTCTGCAAGCTTTCCCATTCATCAGGTTCTGGCGCTACGCTATCGATTTCTTTGAGTTGGAACTCGTAGAAACTGCGTTTTTCGCGCAAGTTTTTTTCTTTGTTGCGCAGTTCCTCGAGTTGTCTCTTGGACTGCTTGAGCGTGTTGAAGAGCAGACGATATTCTTCCACCAAGCCTCCCAGTCCGCCCGCATCGTCCAGCAAACGGATATGCGACTCTACTTTCAGAAGGGATTGATGCTCGTGTTGACCGTGCAAGTCAATGCACAGTTCGCTGATGCTGTGTAGCAGTGCCAGCGTGGCGGGCGTATCATTGACAAAACAGCGCGTGCCTTTTGTAGAAATTTCGCGTCGCAAAATGACCTCGTTGCTTGTTTCAAGCTCGTGTGCTTTGAGCAGTTCAGCCACGCGCTTGTTGTTGGTAACATCAATGATGGCTTCAACGATGGCTTTGTCTTCACCTTTGCGAATGACATCCGTGCTGGCTCTTTCGCCAAGCACCATGCCCAGTGCACCAATTAAAATTGACTTCCCTGCGCCCGTCTCGCCCGTGATAATGTTCAAGCCACTGCCGAACTCAATGGTGAGTTCATCAATCAGCGCAAAATTCTTGATGTAGAGCGTTTTGAGCATTTCAGACGCAAAAACAGTGTGGTGAAAATAGACTTGAACTTGCACGTTTGCAAAACGCATCGCTAGGCCTGACGTTCCACGCCATCCTGCGCCACTGGTTGTTAAACTTCAAGCCCTCTCCGACATTCAGCACCTTAACACAAATTTGTTTCAAGACCACGGCAGAGACTTTTGTAACAACTTTGCACATCTTGCACATTTATATCCAGCCACTCCTTTATCGGAAAGGCATGCGATAACATCTTGCGGCACCCTTCAGCTTTTTCAGTTCTGTTGAGCTGGCTTCTTCGTTGTTAAAAGATGGCACTGATGCCGAGCGTTGGAATGAGGGGAAGCATATCGGTTTGCTCACGTGTAAGCACAGGCAAGCGACCATTTGGAACATCCCGGCGGTCTTCAACATCGTAGCGATATCCAATCACATTAGTGCGATTGTAGGCGTTGATGACGTCGAGATAAAATTCCCAGCGCCCGCCCCAGAATTGTGTTTTGGCGGTCAGTCGAACATCCAATCGGTGGTAGGCAGGTAAGCGAGCGGCATTAAGATTTTCTTCGCCGCCGTAGTCTAAATTGAAGATGACTCTGCCACGGGCATCGGTAACGATTTCAGGCACGCCATCTTTGTTAGGGGCAATGCGTGGAGCGACTCTGACAGCTGGCGTAATCGGAAAGCCGCTTCCGTAGCGCCAACGAATCCCTAAATCAAGCCAATCGTTAAGGCGAATGTTGGCCACCACATTAACCGTATGGCGCTGGTCGAAGTTGAACGGAATGCGCAATCCGTCACGCTCGCGATACGCATATGCCAGCGCATAACTCACCCAACCGCTGAATCGGTCTTGTTGACTGGTGAGTTTCTTTTCCAACAGCACCTCGATACCGTAGGCAGAGCCTTCCCCTTCATTGACCGGCGTTGTGCTTAGCACTGGTCGCAGTGAAGTCGTTGGTGTGCTCCAATTTCGTTTATCGGACGCCCATCCGCCAAGAAAAGTTGATTCATAGACTTCCTGCATCTGGCGCTGTTGAATAATCAAACGATTAAAATCTTTGAAATAGATTTCGCTTCGAAGTTGCCATTCGGCATTGAGCCATCGGTCGATGCCTAACACATAGTGAATGGCTTGTTCGGCTTGAAGGCGTTGCAGGGTGCCGCGTTGCGTCAGGTCAAAGAAGGCGGTTTGGTCAATGAGTTTCTCAAAGCCAGGAGATTGGCGATAAATGCCCCATGCACCGCGAATCGTCGTCAGGGGATTAAGCGCAAACGAAAAATTGAAACGCGGCGAAAGATACGCTTTTTGAATCACATCGTAGTAATCAAAACGCAAGCCGGGTTGCAGGTAGAGCCGTTTTGGAATGGCTTCCCATCGGTCTTGAACGAAGACGTGAGAGCGGACATAGATTTCAGACTGCCCCAGTCGCTGATTCAGGGGTAAGGCACTAAATCGCGGATTGCCTTGCTGGGCGCGGAGCAAAGCGGCCGTGGCTTCATCAGCCTCAAGCAAAAGCTCGAATATCGTTTCCATCACATCCACCCCTGCGCCCATCTCGAGCCAGTGTCGATTGTATCGTGCCGAGAGTTCATCACGAAGCGTCCATTTCGTAAATGAGAAATACGAGTCTGAACGAAGGTTGATAGAAGCCAGCGTTGCAGGATTGATGAGGCTATCTTCTCCGACTTCATCCAAAAAAGCGTCGTTGTAATTGAGTCTATCAATGAACGAGCCCGCAAAGCGCGAGTCGCCACTGTTGCGATACCACGAGGCAATTAGTTTATTTGAAATGCGTGAGTTGGGACGGAAGTGCCATGCCAGACCAATCAGGTCGTTGTTCGTTGTATTGCCTACATTCAGGCTATCAGGTTGTTGATTACTGCGCTGTGCTGTTAAGATATTCACTGCATCACGTCCATAGACACCTGTGAAAATCAGGTAGTTTGAGGCATTGAGTTCAAAGAAGAAGCGGGTCTGAAAATCGGTGAAGCTAGGGAAGGCCGTGTTATTATCGACTCGCCCAGTGCTACGCAAAATCGGTCCAACAATCAAATCGTAGTAAGTGCGCCGCGCCGACATAATCCACGAACCCTTCAATTGAAAGGGCGATTTGCCTTCAACAATCAGGTTTGCATCGGTGATGTTCATATCGAGTTGCGTCTGAATCCCCACATCACGCGAGCCGTTGCGATTGCTCACATCTAGCACAGCCGACAGCCTATCACCATATTTTGCCGGGAATCCCCCTGTAATCAAATTCACATCGGCAACCGTTTCAGGATTGAACATGCTCACTGTGCCGTAGAGTCGATACGGGTTGAAGACCTCAATATCATCAATGACCATCAAGTTTTGGTCAGGACCAGAGCCGCGAATAAAGAGCTGTGAGGAAAAATCATTTTGCGCCAAGACACCGGGAATTGCTTGCAACGAGCGCATAATATCTTCCAAGCCACCTGCGAGGATTTTGCTTTGTCGGGGAGTGATTTTATAGACACTCGTGCGTGGGTCTTCTTGTGCTTGGCGTGTGGCATCCGCAATGACTTGCACTTCTTCGGACTGAATGGCTTTCTCGCGTAGCTCAAAGTTCAACACGAGCGTTTTGCCTGCTTCAACCTTGTGTGCTTCTTCGAGTTCCTCGTAGCCAATTAGTGAAACCTTAATCAGGTAGTTGCCTGCGGGAACATCGGCAATCACATAGTTGCCGTTAGCATCTGCCACTGCACCGTAGGATGTTTTTTCAAGGCGGATCACAGCGCCAGCCAGCGGCTCACGAGTTTGCACATCAACAACCTTACCGCGAATCGTGCCAGCAGATTGACCCAAAAGCGATTGAGAGTAGAGCAGCAGCACTACAACTGCATACACAAGGCGCATAGCATTTGTAAATGAAAATTCAAACCATGAACCTTTCAAGCATTCAAACAGTCTACGATTTCAGGCGAGGGATGCATGAAAAACGCCTGCAATTTTCTTTATCAGGTTCAGAGCCTAAAACCGAGAAGGGCGTAGAGCCGTTCCAACATGAAAACCATCGCTAACAAAAACCTCGTGAAGCATTTGCTAATCAGCAGACATGACAGTCCACACGCCGATAGCGACGAAGCCAATGCCTGCAATCCATTTGAGGATTTTTGGCGAAATCCATTTGCCGAGTTGTTCGCCAATCATAACGCCGATGCCTGCCGCTAGCACCAATGCCGCCGCCGAGCCAAAGAAAATCGCCCACTTGTTGGTTGCTTCTTTTGTTGCAAAGAGCATCGTGGCAAGTTGGGTTTTATCGCCAATTTCAGCCAAGAACACCGTGATAAACACCGTCGAGAAAACGCTCCAAAAAGACATAAGTTTTTTGTTTAAGTTAGAAAATATGTTGGAAGCCGAAGAAGAATTGGCTTGTCTCTGCACTCCAAGCAAAATCAAATCGCAGAATTGTGGCTTGATTCCAAGCAATGCGTCCGCCGATGCCGTAGCTCCAACGGTAGTCACTGAATCCGAAATCAGAAATATTGTCCCACACTCTTCCTAAGTCCAAGAAAGGTACAGCCCCAAACGAAAAAGTCTGACCCAGAAACTGAACCTTGTAGAAACGCGAGCGCAGTTCAAGGTTGACTAATGCCGTGAGCGGTCCAGTAAATCGGTATTCGCGAAAGCCGCGAAGGGAACGCGCCCCGCCCAAGACTTCTGTGCCGCCAGCTTCAGCTTGACTGGAAAGGTCGAAGGCTTCGTAGAAAGGCACTTTGCTTCCCCAGATGTAGCCCAAGTTCCAACAACTTGCAAATGTCAGGCGCACATCGTTCTGCTGATAGATAGGCAGAAATGCTTCTATCTGAATCAAATTCTTATCAAAGCTAAACTCCGAGCCAAGCCATGGACGCGAATGCTCGTGAGAATATTCAATAAAAATGCCTCGCGATGGGTCAGGCTCAAAATCGCGCGTGTCATAAATCACGGCAAAGGCAAAGATGCTCTCTCGTCCGCCATTGTAGCCTGCAATGTTATAGCGTTCCCAAGGGTTGCCAGGCGTGATACCCAGAAAATCTTCGGTAAGCCGTGTGCGCCCGTTTAGAACACCCTTGACTTCATTGCCATCAAGGTCAAAGGCTTCTTCGGCTTCACGATTGAAATAATCTTTGATGCCAATGAAAAGCAACTCATAGCCGAACATCAGGCGCAATTTGCCACCAAGAAGCACGCGCTCTACTAAGATGTTGTAGAGATTTTCCGTGTAGATAACTTCGTTGTAATGGCGGTCGGTCACGGTTGCCGCTTCGCCAATAGATGGATTCCCTGGACGCACAATCGCTAAGTTTTCAAGATAGGGTTCGATTCTTGAGAAGGTTTGAACTTGATTAGTGGCTTTGTTTAGGAAACGAAGCGGTTGCATGGTAATTGTACCAATGCCGAAGTATTGAAAATTTGGGTCTTCTTCAAACACGACATCAATTCTCATGCGCCACTCTTTGTCAAAAATGTAGGGAAAATCCATGTTGATGGCGGCATCCCACTTTCCACTTTGGAACACTTTGAACGAGCCAGTATAACGCTGTCGATACGGCGTGTATTCAAAAAATGGGTCTTGGCGCGTGCCATTTTGGTAGAGGAAAAAGTTACCGCCAATGCCAAAACCGTTGATGGGATTTTGCTCAAACTCTGGCAAGCCCGTCAGGTAAAGCCCTTCGACTTTCTCGCGGATTTCTTCATCGGCTAATCGCTTTTCAGGCGCAATCGGAAACGGTAACTTGGGCTTCGGAAGCGAATCAGAAAATTGGGCAACAAGGGGCTGAGCCATCGCCATAAACGCAAGAAGAAAGATGTGTCGCAGCATCATGATGATTTTGGGTTTAGAGTTAGAGTGAATAACAGTCGTTTATCCGTGTTGCGTGAGTGTGTTTTTTGACCTCACCCTGTCTGCTATCGCAGACGTCCCTCTCCTTCACAAGGAGAGGGAAGTTTCGGCAACGCCGAAACAGGGTGAGGTCAACTTCCTATGCCTAATCTGTCATGCTGTATGAAGTAAAGCATTCACAATAGATTCCTCGCTTGCGCTCGGAATGAAAATCCCGATACTAAAAGACAAAAAACAAGCTCGCTGTGCCGAAGTAGATGAGCAAGCCTGTAATATCCACGATGGTTGTAATTGCAGGACTTGCCGCGACGGCAGGGTCGCCGCCAAAGGCTTTCACAACAAGCGGCAAGGCGGCACCAATCACGGTTGCCGTAATCACTTGAAGCGAGAGTGCCAGTGAAATCACAAACGCCACTTTGACAAGCGAGTACTCGGCAGGGATTTCCGTTTCCCACGAAAGAAACAGCACTTTGGCAAATGCCAGCAAGCCGAGACAAAGTGCAAGTAGCGATGAGACCTTGATTTCTTTCCAAATCACTTTTAGCCATGCGCGCACGCTGAACTCGCCCAACGCCAACGCCCGCACAATCACCGTTGCCGCTTGACTGCCCACATTGCCGCCTGTATCCGCAACCATCGGCATATAGAGCGCAAGTATCAGCATCTTCTCCAACGCATTTTCATAGTGATGAATAATCATGCCCGAAATAATTCCCACAGCGGCAAGCGTGACCACCCAAGACACACGCTTTTGAAAATGCTTCCACGAGGAAGTCTCCAAGTAATTGAGTTCGGTATCGCGTTGCGCAATGCCCATGAATTTTTCCAAGTCTTCGGTCTGCTCGGCGCGAATGATGTCAATGGCTTCGTCGTGCGTAACCACGCCCAAAAGTTGCATCTGCCGATTAACCACAGGAATTGCGATAAGGTCATACTTCTCGATTTTCTTTGCGACTTCCTCACGGTCTTCATCGACATAGGCGAAGACAAACTCGCGATGCACCACATCGGCAATCATCTGCGCAGGGTCAGCCATAATCAAATCTTTCAGCGTTACAAAGCCGAGCAAGGTTTGTTCATCATTGACGACATAGACGTAGTAGACCAATTTCTTCGAGGGCGCATCGGCACGCACCTTTGCAATGGCTTCGGCGCAGGTCATTGTTTCAAAGACGGAGGCGTAATCAAGCGACATGATTCTGCCAGCCGTATCGGGCGGATAAGCACTCAGCCGCAAGATGTTTTCGCGCACCGACTTTGAAAGAAACGGCAGAACTTCCGTCTGTGCCTTCTTTGAGAGGAATTGGAAAAAATCCACCTGTGACTGTGTGGGCATTTGCTCGAAGATGGTCGCAAATGCTTTTCGGCTCATTGCATTGAAGAGCGAGAGTTGAACCGTTACAGGTAAATCCGCAAGAATTAAGGCTTGACGGTCAAGCGGAAATTGCGACATCACATCAATGCGGTCATAATCGCTCTCCAATTTTTCAAGCAACTCGGCGACTTCAACAACGGGCATTTTGTTTAAGACCGAGGCGTAGTCCATCAAGCGTTGCTTCAATTCACTGTCGCTCGTTTGAAAAAGCAGTTCGTTGCGCATGGTTGTCTCCTTTCGTGAATGGGTTTAGTCGCTGTGCTGACCGATAACTTCCCAACTGACGGCACTCACGCCGTTTTCCAACGTGATTTTGCCCGCCAGTCTTTCAAGCACATTGTCGTGATTGCCGTTTGAGAGAATTTCGGCTTCGATGTAAGCGATGTTGGGCGCGCCGTTATCTGAACTTTTCAGCGAGCGCAGTTTCAGATGTTCATCATCGCGAATGGCATCGACGATGAGCACACGAATGCGATTTTCAACTTCTTCTTTACAGCGCGTTTTCAAGTGATAAGTGAGCAGTTCGCTTTCTTCTTTTTGGAACGGCAAGCGATTGATGCGCAGTCCAATTGGACGCAACAACAGATGCGAGAGCGTGATGGCAACGGCGGCAATAACGGCTTGCCAATAGAGCCCACAGCCCGCCAGCGAACCAACGGCGGCAGAGCACCAAATTGTCGCCGCTGTGTTCAAGCCTTGAATGTTGACACCGTTGCGCAAAATGACACCCGCCCCTAAAAAGCCGATGCCAGTAACGATTTGTCCTGCCACGCGCGAAGGGTCGCCGGTGCTATCGGTCAGCGAGAGCGAAAGCAAAATGAACGCCGCTGAGCCGAGCGAAACGAGTGTGTTTGTGCGCAAGCCTGCTTGCTTTTGTCGCCATTGGCGTTCCAAGCCAATCAGCGCGCCAAGTCCAATCGCCAAAAGCAGTCGGAGTGTGAAATCGATGAGCATCATGGCTATTCCCTTTGCGGTTATGAGTTATCAAAAATGCTGTGCAAAGGTAAACGGCGCGCGTGAAAAGGGTTGTTAGAAGAGGCTTAAAAAGTGATTAGAATTTCATTAGAGAGGTGCATCGGAAGCAGAGCGGCTCTGAAACGACAGCGTAACCGAAGTGCCTACGCCTTTTTGACTTCTGACAGAAATCGTGCCTTTGTGCAACTCCACGATGCGCTTGGTCAGTGCCAGCCCAATGCCTGTGCCTTCGGCAAGCGACTTGTTTTTGCCGCGATAAAAGGGCGTGAAAATTTTATCAATCTCGTCTTCATCAATGCCGATGCCGTTATCGGTAACTTCAACCACAAGGCGATTGCGCTCCACAGTGAGCGACACACGCGCCAAATGCTCGGCTGAAAATTTGCACGCATTTTCAATCACATTCTTGAACGCCAACGGCAAGAGATACGCATTGCCCACAATCGTCAGTGCCGATTCATCTTCTTGTTCAGAGTTGAAAGAAAACTCAATGCGCCAATCGGGGTGGGCTTTTAAGAGACTTGCGCAAACTT
>Ga0197142_1002351_pt1 | contig 16612 bp, 13 predicted proteins | sample GBS60_MetaG_FD_148614 | JGI IMG/M metagenome (GOLD analysis project Ga0197142, IMG submission 148614) | Sediment microbial communities from Great Boiling Springs, Gerlach, Nevada, United States - GBS 60_MetaG | ecosystem: Environmental > Aquatic > Thermal springs > Hot (42-90C) > Sediment...
CCAGGTCTTCACGGTGCGCCGGATGTCATGGAACACCACCCCATCCGCCTCCAAATCGAAAAAATCCACTTGACTTTTGAAAAAAAAAAGGTAACCGTTCAGCCACCCCTTCAGCTGATGGAAAATTTTTTTGCAATGATGAAAAAAAGCGCGCTTTTTTTTGAAGAATAGTGTATTAAAATTCTTGTGGAAACAAGGCCGATTAGTCCAGAGACTTGGGCAAAGCTCCCGCCAGAGGTGCAGGCTTATATCCTGTTTTTGGAGAATGCCCTGCGCCAAGCATTGGCTAGAATTGCCCAGCTGGAGCAGCGGGTCAGCGAGTTGGAGGCCAGGCTCAATCGCCACTCCGGAAATTCTTCTCTGCCACCCTCGCAAGATCCGCCTCAGGCTCCTAGAAACCGCAAAGAAAAGAGCGGACGCCAGCCGGGGGGTCAAAAAGGGCACCCAGGAAAACACCGGGAATTGGCGCCTCCCGAGAAGGTCAATAAAATCGTGGAGCACCGGGCGGAGACCTGTCCGCACTGCCGCCGGTCCCTGAAGCAGGCGTCCGCCGGGCAAGCTCCGGCCGTGGAACGGCATCAGGTCTGGGAACTGCCGGAAATTCAACCGGTCATTATCGAACACCGATTGATGCCTGGATGGTGCCCCCATTGTCAGATCTGGCTGAAACCGGATTTGCCGGCTGAGGTCAGCAGAAGCGCCTTTGGCCCCAGGTTGCAGGCCTGGGTGGCTATCCTCACTGGCCGCTTCCGCCAAAGCCGCCGTCAAGTGGTGGATCTGTTGCGGGAACTGTGCGGCGTAAGCGTTAGCCTGGGAAGCATTCAGAGCCTGTGTGAAGAGACCTCTGAGGCCCTGGCCGTCCCGTACCGGGAGGCCAAAGAGGCAGTGGCCCAGGCCGAAGTGGCACATCTGGATGAAACGGGCTGGAAAGAAAAGGGGAAACGCCATTGGCTGTGGGTGGCAGTAACCAGACTGGTCACCGTCTTTTTGGTTTCGTGCCACAGAAGCCGCCAGACTCTGCAGGAGTTGATCGGCGAATCCTTTGCGGGAATTCTGCAGAGCGATCGCTGGGGGTCCTATAACATCGTAGCTCCTCGGCAACGTCAGCTCTGTTGGGCGCACTTGAAGCGGGATTTCCAGGCGCTCTCCGAGCGGCAGACTCGGGCCGGGCCTGTGGGAGAATGGGGGCTGAGGGAGATCAGACGGATCTTTGCCGCCTGGCACCGCTATCAGGCCGGTGAGACTACTCGAGCTGAAATGCAGTGGGAACTGGTGCCGGTGCGGACCCGCCTGGGGAAACTTTTGCGGCAAGGAGCCTCCTGTGGCGACCCCAAGGCCGAAGCCCTGTGCCGGAATCTCTTGAAGCTGTGGCCGGCCTTGTTGACGTTTGCCATAGTCCCGGGGGTGGAGCCGACCAACAACCGGGCCGAGAGGGCCTTGCGGGGGGCGGTGCTGTGGCGGAAGGGATGCTTCGGCAACCAGAGCGAGAACGGCTCCCGCTTTACGGAAAGAATCCTGACCACGGTTGCTACCTTGAAGCAGCAAGACCGAAATATCGTGGAATACGTCGTTGCGGCTATCCAAGCTCATCGGACTGGTCAACTTGCTCCGTCTCTCCTGCCCAAGTATTTGCCGCTAGCCGAGGCGGCCTGAACGGTTACAAAAAAAGTTCTTATTTTAGTAAAAAAATTTCTTTTTAAGGAGAGGGAAAGCAAAAACAGTCTACAAAGAAACGTATTTCTTCAGTTATTGAACTTTTCTTAAGTAAGAACCCTTCAGCCTTCAGCACGTCGTTTGTTCTTGTTTTGCCACTCCGGTTAAAAGATTTTGCTCAAAAAAATAATATTTGATCCCCATTAAGTAAAAATCCAGAACGGTCAGCAATTCAAAACCATTTTTCAGGCAACAGAGGGGATGGGTTATGGATGACTATCTTGAGGCCCATGCCGTGTGGGATGATGACCCTGGCCTGACGGAGTACGATCTCATCCGCTCCTTGTTAAGGCCGGAGTATTGGAGCCTGTCGGATCAGGAACTGGACCTCAGGCTGGCCGAGATTCTCAGCCGCATGTCACCGGCAGAGGTGGAGAGTTTTTGGTCAACGCTGGGACGGGGCTTAAGGCAGGTGGGAAGAGTAGCACAGAGGGTTGCTCCCACAATTTTGCCGGTGGCAGGCACTGCCCTGGGCACTTTGGCAGGCGGACCGGCCGGGGCGGCTCTGGGCGGGGCCCTGGGCCGGATGGGGGCCCAGGTCCTGGGTGGTGCCCGTCCGGCTGCCTCACCGCCCCTCCAACCCCCGGGAGCCGTCGCGCCAGCCGCCCCCCTCCCCGGGGCCGCGGCCGCGCCGGCAATCCCGGCTGCCACGCCCCTGCCGGCGGGCGGAACTTCCGCAGCGGCGCAACTGTTGGGGTTAATTCAACATCCGGCTCTGCTCCAGGCTCTCCTGGGGCAGATACTGGGCCCCTTGGGCCAGACCACCACGCCGGTGGGACGGGAGGGCACTCCGGTGCCCTTCGGGGCCTTCATGAACGCTTTGTCCTCCCTGGCCAATCTGGCCGCAGCCGAAGCCCAGGAAGGGGCCCCGGTGGAAGCGGTGACATATCTCCAGGACAGCCAGGGCAATTTTGTGGTGGACCCGGCCAATCCCGAGGCCCGGGCCGCCCGCCTGCTGGAACTTTTGCAGGAGACCCCCTTCTATGAGGAAGAGCCGGTGGATGCCGTAAGCGAGTGGTTGGCCGCCGCCGGCCTGTTACGCTAAGACGGCGGGGAAACGATGAGGGTGCGGCCGTGGCCAGGACAAGGAAACGCATCATGGATCCCAAAGGCTTTTTGCAATTGTTGAGTCAGTTCGGCCTGGAGATGGATGAACCTCGGGTGCGCCTCCTGACCGAAATGCTGGCGCAGACCGAATCGGCCAATGCTTCGGCGGCTGCCGTGGAAGAGAGATTGGCCCGGAAAAAGAGAACCCTGGCCAAATTGGAGCGGCTGATTGAGGAAAATCGGCAGCTGTGGGAGGAAAACCGCGAGCTCCGGGAACGACTGGATAGCCTGGCCGAGGCCTTGGGGGCCTGTGCCGAGTGTTGGGGGGAGGATCCCGCCTGCCGCCGGTGCCGGGGTCGGGGCCGGCCGGGATATTTTCTGCCGGATGAGGCCTTTCTGCTTCCCCTCCTCCGCGCCCTGCCGCGGCAGCGGCAGGAGGGGGCCAGCCGCCCCGGGGCCTCAGGAAAAACCGAGGCGGTGTAAACAAATCAAGGCAACCTATATTCGTTCAGGGAGGACAGGGTCGAAGGAGTTGAGGAACTGACAACATTGCCGGCAAGGGGTGGCTCGCGGCGCCGGGGCGTTGCGCCGAATCCAGGGGGCTGAGGCCGGATCTGCGCCGGGAGCCGCAGGGCAAAGGAACCAGGTGGCCGATACCAGAAAAGAGGAGTGCACCATGCCTTGGGTGGAAAGCAGTATGGTTTACGATGAGTCCTATGATGACGAAGCCTATTATGATGAGATGGAGTCTTTGCTGGGGGTCGAGGGCCGCTGGGAGACGGAATCCGATGAGGAAAGGCGCTATCCGCGCTTTCGCCCCGGCCGGACGCGGGTGCCGGCCCCGCGGCCAGCCCGGCCGGTGCCTGGCGTGGCCGGGGCCCGGATCCAGACCCCGGCCGGCCGGGCCGAGGTGCAGTTTCCCAAGCCCATGGCCACCAAGGAGGCGGTGGAAAACCTGGCCCGGGAACTCAAGGCCGAAATCGCCCGGCTGGCCGGCTCGGTGAAAAACATCGGGGACGAACTCAACAAAAACACGGCCATGCTGGACAAAAAGATCAACGGCCTGAACCGGGATTTCAAAAAACATCAGGAACAGGCCATGATGATGGTCATGCTGCCTTTGTTGATGCCTCCAAAAATAGAAAAACTTACACATAAGGACGATGGAACCGTTACAGAACTTAAGTACAAAACCGATCTCACCATGATGTTACTGCCCATGATGATGATGGGAGGCTTTGGAGGGGTCGCCGGTGACTCCGGCATGAATACGATGACCATGCTGCTTCTGGTACTGGCCCTCAGCGGCGGCCTCAAATAAGGAGGGGGCCCGGAGAACCGGCCATGATCCATCCCCTGAATTTCCTGCTCGGCCTGCTCCTGGCCCGGGAGCTGGAACCCCGGGATAAGATTGCCCTGGGACTGCTGAGCGGCTTGACCCGGCTGCCGGCGGCGCCGTTGCTGGTGAAGCCGGTAGCCGACACAATCGGCGACCTGCAAGAGGTAAATATAAAATTTGGCAATTTAAAGAAAAGAATCGAGGCCCATCGGCAAAAGGATAATACTGTAAAGTTATCGTCCTTATTGAAGGATGAGGAATTTCTGCAGGCGTTTCAGAACGCCTTCGGGGTAAAGATCAAAATACGAAGATACTTCCGGTTCTGGCCCCTTGCCTGGGTCTGACGCAACCCGCGGGATGGGAGGAAAACCCATGATCAATCCCATGCATTTTCTGCTCGGCGTGCTCATCGCCAAGGATCTGGAGCCCCAGGATAAAATCACCGTGGGCCTGCTGAGCGGCCTGACCCGGCTGCCGGCGGCGCCGTTGTTGCTGAAGCCGGTAGCCGACAAGGTTACGGAGCAGGCCGAGGAAGTGAAAACCCTTCGGGCTCAGAAAGAAACATTTAAGTCCCTTTGCAAACAAGCAAAATCCGTTGGACATATACAAATAGCTTTCAAACAAGCTTTTGGCGAAGAGCTCACCATCTCAGAGAAAGAGGCCAGTTCAACGCCAAGTGTGACCCAATCAGGCGAAGGAAGCGAGTCCACGCAAAAGAAATAGCCTTTTGACTCTCGGGAGGCCGTATGGACCCGGCCCTGGAAGAACTGCTGGCCGGGGAGGCGGCTGAGGAACTGGAGGTGGTCCTCAAGCTCCGGGGGGCGGCCGCGCCCCCCGGGGTGCGGGTGGTGGCCCGCTTCGGGCCGGTGGTGACCGGGCGGGTCGAACGGGGCCGGCTGCGGCAGGTCCGGGCCCACCCGGAGGTGGTCAGCGTCAAGGCCCCCCGCCTCCTGGCCCTGGAGGACGAAGTCCCCCTGGAGGCCTCACCCCTGACCCTGGAGCCCTTGCCATCCGATGTCCGCCGACCGGCCGACCTGCCGGAGACCGGCCGGGGGGTGGTCATCGGCGTGGTGGATGTGGGCTGCGACTTCGCCCACCCCCATTTCCGCCGGGCCGATGGCTCCACCCGTCTCCTGGCCTTCTGGGACCAGCGTCCGGCATCAGCACCTGCCCCCTCCAACCGCTACGGCTATGGCCGGATCCATACGGCCGCGGCCATCAACCGCGCCCTGGCCAGCCCCGATCCCTATGCCGCCCTGGGGTATCATCCCGCGGCGGCCGATCCCCTGGGGATCGGAGCCCATGGCACCCTGGTCCTGGACATTGCCGCGGGCAACGGCTCCCTGCCCGGGAGCCCGATGGGCCTGGCCCCGGAGGCCGATCTGGTCTTTGTCCAGGTGGCCACCGAGGCCTTGCCCGGCTTGGCCAACCTGGGGGATTCGGTGCGGCTGTTGGAGGCCCTGGATTTTATCCGGCGGGCGGCCGGCCGGCGGCCCTGGGTGGGGCATCTCAGCCTGGGGCGCCGGGGCGGCCCCCACGACGGCCTGAGCCTGGTGGAGCAGGCCCTGGACCACCTTGTTCTGGAAGCCCCCGGGCGGGCGGTGGTGCTCAGCTGCGGCAACTACTTTGCCTCCGGCGCCCATGCCTCGGGACAGATGTTCAACGGCCGGAGCCAGACCTTTACCTGGATCACCGACCGGGCCGATGTCACCCCCAACGAACTGGAGGTCTGGTATCCGGGGCGGGATGTGCTCCTGGTGGAACTGCGCCCGCCGACGGGGGATCTGGTTTTCCGGGCGGCTCCGGGAGAAAATGTCCCCATCGTTATCGAGGGCCGGCAGGTAGGGCACCTCTATCATCGGGCCCGGGATCCCAACAACGGCGATAACCACATCGACATCTTCCTGAAGCCCGCAGCCCCGGCCGGTTCCTGGCAGGTCACCCTGCGCGGCGAGGCGGTGGTGGACGGCCGGGTGCATCTCTGGGTGGAGCGGGACGCCCCCTGCTACCGCTGCGATTCCCGTTTCCCGGCGGCGGAGGCGGATCCCTTTTCCACCATCGGCACCATCTGCAACGGCTTTTACACGGTGGCGGTGGGGGCGTATGACGCCCATGCCCCGGAGCTCCGCCTGGCCCCCTTCAGCAGTGCCGGACCGACCCGGGACGGGCGCCAGAAACCGGACCTGCTGGCGCCGGGGGTCAATGTCCTGGGGGCCAGGTCCGCTCCCCCGGAGGGCTGGGGAGCCGACCTGCCGCGGTTGACCCGGCAGTCGGGGACGAGTTTTGCCGCGCCCCAGGTAACCGGCACCATTGCCCTGATGTTTGAGGCCGCAGCGCAGCCCCTGGATATTCACACCACCCGCCGTCTCCTCCTGGCCCATACCCGCGAGCCCCACTTCCCGCCCTCAGAAAGACCTCGCCTCGGCAGCGGGCTCCTGGATGTCGCCCGGGCCGTGGCGGCGGCGAGGGAAGGAGAAACTGCCATGACCAGACCTACGATCACTTTTCAGGAGCCAGTGGCCGAGCCGGTTCCGGAAGCCCGCGAAAGTTGGGAAGAAGAAGACTGGCCAGAGCGCGAGGGGGGAGAGGCCCTTTCCCTGGAAGCAGAGGACAACCTGTGGGAAAGCGGGGCCTCCTTTGGTCAGCTGCACATTGGCACCGCCACCTTTGACCTGACCCCGACCAGTCCCCAGCCGGTGCAGACTTCCGCAAATCTGGACCAGCTCCTGCAATACGCCCTGGCGCAGGTCCGCCCCCATGCGGTCATCACCGGCAACCTCCTGACGGCCCAGGAATATCGCCTCTTCCCCTGGGGCAATCAGCCCATCTCCTCCCCCCCACCGGTGGTCCAGGTGCAGACCACCCAGGATCTGGCCGCCATTATCGTCAACGATGGTGCCACCGCCTATTTTCCCAGCAATCCCACCGCCAGAACCAGCCGCTGGGTGGAGATCCCCCGCCTGCCGGGCTTTTATGCCCTGGCGACCGAGGATCAGAATAGGCAGCGCCAAGCGTGGATCACGCGCCTCCGGGAAGTGAGGACTAATCTGCAGGTTCCCGGCGTGACCATTACCAGAGAATGGCTGGACCGCCGTGCCATGCCGGCGCTCAGATTGCTTCTGGCCCACTTTGCAACTCAATGTTTTCCTGTCAAACCAGTTGATACTCGTAAAAAGAAATCTACTGAAAAGGAATTTCTGGGCGGCAAAGTAAATGGCGTCACCCTCCCTCTGATATCTTTTCCTCTCCGGGAACCGGAATGTTATCTGCCCGTTATAGCTCAAGTAGAGGGGAAACTTGAGTCCATTAATGCCTATGATTGCGGCGCCGGCATCAGCCTCGGGCCCATCCAGTTTAACGTGATTCGGGGGGCCCTCTTCCGTTTTCTGGGGCAACTGCAGCAGCAAGATGCGGACCTTTTCCAACAGGAGTTGGCCGGTCCTTTATCCTGGTCCCTGCACCCTCATGGGGACCACCACGATCTCATTGTTAGCGCCGGTACCCCCCAGGAAATCAGATTACATGGGAGCGCCTCTCAAAATGAGGTGCAGCGCAATTATGCCTACTTCCAGTCGGGAAACCCTTCTCAGCCTAAATTTGCGCAGATCAATGCCGACTGGCGCCGCACGGTGGCCGGACGCTTCCGGAATCTGGTGGTCTGGCCACATATCCAAGAGATCATCATGCAAGTGTCGTCGTGGTGGCTCGAGCCAGGCCTGCAACAGATCCACGCTGCCAATATACCGGCATTAGACAGGCATAATCCTGATGAGCACACCTTTATCCTTAAGGCCTTATTGCTCTCCGCTTATGTCCGTTTTTCTGCCAGTCTTGACCCATTTTTATCGGCCTTGGGCCGGTGGAATACCGTGGCGGAAAAGCTGCGCCACTGGCAAGAGACTCTGAGGGACTCGAGTATTCCACGACAACAAAAGCTACAACTTTTGGCCAGACTTTGCCCACAGGATCTCCATGCCCGAGAAATACTGGCCGCAATCCGGCGGCTGGCCGGGGCTGCCGCGTCCGCCGCCCCCAGGCCGGCCGAGGCTGTCTGGCCGGAGGAGGAACCTACCCCTTGGGAGAACGTTCCGGCCTGGGAGGAGGCGGCGGGCGACCTCAGTGACGAAGAAGCATTCCCGGCAGCAACCGCGCCCGTCCCGTCTGCAGCCGACCTGGTGGAGCTGGCAGAAGCAGCCCTACCGGCGGCGGCGGGTTTGGCCCCAGGCGCCTGGCTGGCCCGGTTCCTGAGCGAGGCCGGGCTGGTGGAAGGCGGGCAGCCGGCCTTAGCCGAGGCCCTTGAGCCCGAGCATCTCTTTGCGGCCTTGGCCCGGGGGCGCAGGGTGCCCTATAACTTTCCTTATGCCGACCATTTCCAGGTTATCGGCGCTCCGGGGCAACCCATCCGGGTCCGGCTGCGCCCCGGTGATCTCCTGGTCAGGATCGCCCCCGGGGAGTTCGGCCTGGGGCACCTGGCGGTCATTGCCTCTCCCCGCCTGATCCACCGCCGGGACCTGGAGGGTCATGGTCTTGCGGGTGAGAGTCACCTGCCGGGGTGGTATGTCCAGGTGGTGGAAGGCGGCCGCTTTCCCCATCCTCGAGCCCATGCCTTTGCCCGCCGCCTGCTGGATGGCGAAGGTCGGCTCCTGCCGTACCAGCTGCTCCTTCGCCCCGAGTCGTCCGGCTCCGCATCCCGCTGAGGTATGGCCGAGGCCGCCGCCTGGGAGGGATTGCCCCCCTGCCAATCCGAGGGAACGGAAAATTACCAGGTCAATTGGTGGGACCTGCGGCTTTCCCCGGAAGTTCTGGAACAGACCACGCCCCGGAACTTGTGCGTCTGCTCAATTATCTCGGGGTCAGCTATCCGACCTTTGCTCTCCATGAGGAACGCTATTTTCAAGTTCTGACCGGGCATCTGCGCCGTCACGGGGTTCTGGCCGCCACAGAGTCGGTGGATCGCAGTAATTTTCAGCAGGTGATCCGGGACTTCCAAAGAAGGCGCGGTTTGGGCCAGGACGGCCTGCCCGGGGAGGACACCCTGTGGCATCTCCAACATGACTGGGCGGCAAGCCGGAATTTGACCATTGACAGAGTTGACGCCGATAGGCACCCGGCCTCGGGGGGTTACGATCATTTTTGCCTGCGGGAGGATGCAGCCTCGGCTTACCGGGCCCTGCGTCAGGAGGTCACCGGCCAGGGCGGCATCATCACCTCCGCCGGCGGCCTGCGGAGTTTGGGGGCAGCCGTCACCGCCGGTCAGTCCCCGACTTCCATGCATTACACCGGGCTGGCCCTGGACCTGGCCACGGACACCGGCATGCGCAATCCCGCCCGGGATCCCTACCTGATTACCCAGGATGGCCGCAAGTGGCGGGTCTGGTGCACATCGGACCAGGCCCAAGAAGTAAGTCTGGACGCGGTGGTCTGGCAAAACGGCCGGACCAGCACCCGACGAGTGCAGGCGCGCGCGTTTGATTTTACCGCTCTCGCTAATCAGCACGGCTTTGCCAATATCGGTCCCCGAAAAAACTTTCCCGCTCATTATATGAGCGCCGAATGGTGGCACTTTCAATATGAGGCGGCCCTGACCCCTTTCATCAGTCAGTTCGGCATCGAGCTCCTGAGCCTCAAGATGTACAATGAGACCAAACTTCAATGTCATAGAAACATCTGGGACAATCGTAAGCGCATTTTCAAGAGACAGCGGAATGGCTGGTTTTGATGAGATCCTTTTAAAAAAAATTATTACTGTCGGCACTAATCCCATCCTAATAATGTCATTGTCTCCCACATTCTCCGGCAAGGAAATGGCTTAATCTTTACCAAGCCAAAGCCGGAATCCCTTTGCAGGGGTTCCGTTTTTTTTGCCGGGACAATTTTTGGCACAATTTGGCAAGGATTGGCACAATTTGCCAGCTTCCCAGGAACGGAGGACCCCCGGTAAAATGTAGTCAAATAATCGAAGCTACAAGGGGAAGTGGTTGTTCGGACTCATTCGCAGGGGGCTGGCGGCATTGTGGGCCGGTACGTCTCTATCCAGGCGTGAGGCGCCTTATTTTTCTGAGGCCTCCATTCTGTTCTTTCTGCCCCCCGCCTTCTTAGCTCTGAGCCAACCGGGCGTCTGACCCAGCCCTACCGGGAGCATGTCTGGGTTTACGCCTGCATCAATGCCATCGCCCAGAGCGTATGCTCCGTGCCCCTGCCATTGCCCTTCTGGAGGGAGGGGCTGAATTACAAACAGACCGGCCTGTCCCAGAAGGAGCGGAAGCTTTTGTGGGAAAACACCCTGCTCCTCAAGATGCTGCGGCATATTGAGGGGGGCCGCATCTGGGGCGAATTCGATTACGCTTCCATCAGCGCCTGCAGGAGTACCGCCGGCTCCTTCCCCTGAGGTGCATTTTCCTGTGCATCTCCTGTGCACAGATGCAGAGCAAAGGATCCAAAACGGGAAAAATCCGGGGCTGTCCCCTCCTGAGCGCCGAGACGGGGGATGAGAAGGAATGTCCGCTTGCGGGCGGGTGCGGGCGCCCGGTCGGGCACCGGCGGGTGCGTGCGGGTCCAGGGGCAGAAGCGGGCGCCTCCGGGCGAGAGTCCGTGCCTGCAGGAGCGGGTGCACGGGAAAAAAACCCGGGGGACGGGACTCCTGCCCCCCGGGGTTAAAGATGATGGTCCGGGAAATTTTACCAAAATCCTTCCCGGAGAGGGCAAAAAAGGAGATATCGAGTCGGGACGTCTGGGCTCAAAGCGCGGCTGGCTTGGACCCTTAAGCCTGAGTTTTGGCCGAAAATTTGGAAAAAAAGGTATGACTGCCAGACATCTGTAGAATTTTTAATATTCAAATGAACTTATGATATCAAGGAGGTATACAAGGAAGAAGCCTTACCAAATGCCGGTCCCTGGTAAATTAGTCGCAAATGCTTCTGCACAATCTTTTGGACATAGGAGTGATACCCATTCTAACCATATCTCATCTGATGGGTAGCCATTTCGACGGATTCTTGACGGGTTTTGTACGGAAGATTGCTGGGAATAGATTAATTTTCAGAGGTTTCCTGGCCGATGATAAACTAGGGAGGAAACTGCCATGGCCCACGAAATCTTAATTGATAACGGCCGGGCCTCCATGATGTATGTGGGGGAGGTGCCCTGGCATGGGCTCGGCACCAGACTCCACCGGCCGGCCACCGCCGAGGAGGCCATCCGGGCGGCCAACCTGGATTGGGAAGTGGAAAAGAAGCTGTTAATCGCAGTGGGGGGAACGGTAATGCAGCCCACCGGCAAGTATGCGGTGGTCAGAAAAGACTTATGGGATAGGAAGAGAGATCAGTTCGGCAATCCCAATTGCCCCATCTTCGGCATCGTAGGGGAGGATTATACCCCGTTGCAGAACCGGGAGGCATTTGCCTTTTTCGATTCCATCGTGTGGCAGGGGGCAGCCATATACCATACCGCCGGGGCACTAGGGCAGGGGGAGCGAATTTGGATATTAGCCAAACTGCCGGATGCCATTAAGGTGGCCGGCACCGACATTAATGATAAATACCTGCTTTTGAGCAACAGCCATGACGGCAAAAGCGCAGTGCAGATAAAATTCACCCCCATCAGGGTGGTGTGCAACAACACGTTGACTTTGGCCCTACGGCAGGGGCCTGCCACGGTGTGGGTGGCGCACACCAAGGACATTCACAGACGGCTAGAGTTGGCGAAGCGCACTCTGGGTATCATTCACCGGGGCTATGAAGAGATTGAAGAGGCCTTTCAAAAGATGGCTGAGGTAAAGATGGACAAACAGCGCCTGCGCTACTATCTAAAGCGGGTATTTCCAGAGCCCCGAAACCAGGAGGACCAAGCTGCGGCACAAGAGGCCGAAAAACACCGGGAGTGGGCAGAATACTTTTTTGAGAAGGGAAAAGGCAATGATAAACGCGGCGTTATGGGGACCCTCTGGGCCGCCTACAATGGTGTCACCGAGTACGTTGACCACTGCCGCAGCCCCAAGTCCACCCAGAGCGATGACCGGCGGCTGAATTCCCTGTGGTTTGGCGAGGGCTACCAAATCAAGGCCCGGGCCTTTCGCGTGGCCGCCGACCTAATCCCGGCCTGGTAAAGAATACATAAATTTAACTTACGGAATCAGGGGCGATCATATGAAAAAAATAGAGCCCAGTGAATTTGAGACTGTTGTAAAAAGAGTATTTCTCTGCGTCTTTTCTGCTGGTGAGGGCGCTACTTTTTAGCTGAATCACAGAGATATGGTTTTTGGATTACATGAATAACCTCAATCTTGCTGCTTGGATGTGTAATTTTCCTCGTGGCCAGGCCGTGTCTAAGGACTAAGCCACTTAGGCCCAGGAGGTGGCCGGACTTCGCAGCTTGAGGAGGGTGACCCAGCGTTTGAGGTTCACCACCAGGGCCACCATAAAGGTTTGGATGGCTACCCGAGCCAGTCCCTGGTAGCGGGCCTGGCGCAAGCCATGAAACTGTTTGCGCTCAGCGAACTTTCTTTCGATCTTGGGACGTTCTCGTCAGGACTTGCGAGGTCGTCCGGGGCGAGGGGAACGGGGGTGCAGGCCGGGAGCGACTTCCAGGGCGGCCAGGTGGGCCCGGTTGGCTTTACTGTCATAGGCATTGTCCCCGGTCAACTCCCGGGCCTGAGGCTGGGCCAGCTCGGGCAACACTGCCCCGTCAGGGTCGTTCCCGGGGGTGGTCTTGACTTGGACAATGAAGTCTGAATCGGCGTCCTGAATTATATGGCATTTATAGCCATAAAGGCCCTTTTGGGGGGTCTTGCGGCCGAAGCGGGCGTCTGGGTCGGGAGAGTTTCGGTCCACGTCCTGATTGTCGTCATCACCGTCCCGGTGCGCCTTTTTCAGACGAAAAAGGTCCACTTTGGCGGTCATATGAGTGGCGTCGATGGTGTGCAGCCGGTCCGACACCAGCCCCTGGGCCCTAGCCTGCTCCACCACCTGGTTAAACAAGGTTTGGAAGCCCTCCGGCCTCAGGCGCTGCCGGAAGCGGCAGAGGGTGGTGTGATGGGGAGGCAGTTCCTCGGCGCTCAGACCCAGGAAACACTTGAACATCAGATCCCAGGTGGCCCGCTCTTCCAGCTGCCGGTCCGAGAGGTCGTAGAGGAACTGGAGAAACACCATCCTGAACATGATCACCGGGTCCCGGGGGTCCTGGCCCCAGTCCACGTAAAAGTCTTTCAGGGCCCCTTTGACAAAGGCAAAGTCCACGGCCCGGGACAAATCGTGGAGAAAATGGGGGCGCCGGAGCAGTTGATCATGGATGAAGTTGCCGAAAAAGGAACCTTGGCGCTGCCCGTATTGCTCGTGGGACCTCCAGGGAAATATTATTTCCCTGATATTACAACATGTTGAGTATTTTCGCGAGGGATTTTCCCCCGGCTTTAAACAATTTTTCCGATGTATATTGTAACAGGCTCATATTCAGGAGTTATTTTGCAACAAGCTCATTATCTTTTTATATAATATTTATTCTCTGAATTAGTCCCAGATCCTCAATAATCTGTTTAAGCTCCTGTTCAAAGGTCTGAGCATTATTACTATTTACGCTTACAGATATATCAATCGTAATCTTGAGATCAGCTCCGGTCCGCAGCTTCGGTAGCATTTTGGTTCCGAATCGATTCCAGACTTCGGCCGGCATATTACCGGAAATACGGAAGACCTTTCGGGACACGCCAGGCGGTGGTTCCGGCCCCGGCTTTGGTCCTGTGACCGTCACATCTTCCGTTCCAGGTATAGGGGAGGGCTTTGGAACATCATCAACAGTTTCAGGCCCCGCTGTGCCTTTGAGGGCTTTTGCCTTATTTTTCAAGAGCAGGAAAACATCAGGCTCAAAGGCAATCTCTATTGAATCAATATTCTCATTGAAGAATACGCGCTCATAGCCGCCATCCGGCTTCTGTCCGGAAGCCAGTCCGAAATCCCCTTTGGCCACAAAATCCACGATTTTGGTTCGGAGGGTGGTATCAGGGTCCAAAAGGCGAGTCAGGGAACCGTTCAGAAAGCTCTGGCGGAGGCTGGACAAAGGCCAGGCTCCAACTTCTTTCAAAGCTGGGGGCCAGTTGCGCTCAAGATAACTTGCACCCACCGACTCATTGAGCAAACCCTGGGATTTCAGAGCGGCTATGATGCGTCCGGTCAAGGTCTCGCTGCTGCTGGAGTGTCCCGCCCCCAGATCGATCACCTTGAGCCCATCCGGTTCCTGATTATCGGCCAGGATCACATACCGATAGCCGCCCCAGACTTCATCCTTGGCGATTCCCTCAGCTTCTTCCATTTTTGTTTTTATCTCGGCCAGGTTGGCCCGATCAAAATCGCCCCTCAGAGTCCCCTCCTTAGCTTCTTTGTCGACCCGTTTCCAGGCCAACCAGACCTCAACCTTTTCCCGCAGGTCCCGGCCAGGTTTCTTGCCACACCACACCAGCGCTCCCGGATAAAGCCGTGGGGTCTTGCCCCGCTGTTTGGTCCAGTCCGCCAGGCGTTGGCGGCACGTGCTGTTGCCCCATTCATCCTCCGGGTCAAGTATGATCAGCGTCAGCTTCGGGGTGTCCGGCACCTCTGACCCATCTTCCGGGAACAGAATCAGGGGCAGGCTGGCGCCGCGTTCAAATTCCCTTTTGATTAAGTCCCGCATGGCGGGTTTGACCTCCGAGTCTTCATCCAGGGAGGCTCGTCGCTGATTCACGACCTGTTTTATATTAGCCTTAGAACTGATCATGAAGCCGTCGGTCCCAATCCGACGGATATAAAAGGCCTTGTTTTCCAGGGCCATGGCTGCATTATCAATAGAGGTGGTATCAATCCCTGGTTCGCCCAGAGCAAACCGCAGCTCCGGCAGGTGGGCCACCTTGTCTATCTGTCCTCCTGAAGATTCAAAGAATATGGTTGTCCCCACGCGGCGGTGAATATCCCGTAAGGTTCCTTTGGTGTCTGCGTCCAGGGCCCGAGCGTGAGATTTCTCACCAGCGATATCGGTATCGATGGCGGTGTCTAATTTCGGTTCGCCTAGTTGGCCGAGGACTACTGCACGGAACTCCGCCACCTCCAAGGGCGCTGATCCCAGGGTAATCAAGGGTTCCCGTCGGGCCTCGGTGAAGCAGGTGCGGTAAGCCCAGGCAATCCACTGCGCCAGCATGGCCAGGGTGCCGCGGGTCTGCTGATATTGCGGCAGCGATTGCCATTTCCGTTGGAATACCGACAAGGTGGCCGGATGGAAGGGATAGCAGACCTCAAACCGCTGGCGCAAATATTCCCTGGCTTTGCTTTCGGTCAAGGCACTGTCCACCGCGGTCCATTCCGGGGGAAGTTGCGCTCGCCGCTCAAAACACCAGTCGGCGAAGCTTTTGGCGATTTTCTGACGCACCTTCTCCGGGCCGATATCTTCGAACAGCCGGCGGCGGACTACTTCACTGATCTCGGCTTCATCATTGGCGATCAAGTCCTTGGCGACCCGCCGGACCACCCGGGTGATTCTTTCCTGCCACGCGAGATCCCAATCGGTCATTTCCACCTGACTGCGGGGCAGGCTGATGACCGCCACCCCATGGGTGGTCCCGGTCATGGCGATGGTGAGATTTTGAATGAAGGCGTGGAAGTGCTCCGCTAAGCCACGATGGCGGTTCAGGAAATTGAGCACTTCGTCAAAGAGCACCAGGACCGGCGCCTCCGCCGCCTGGAAAACCCGGCTCAACGCCTCCGTCCCCGGCGGCGTGCTCTTGGCCGCAGGCCCCAGTTCCTTGACGCCCTTCTCGCCGGCAAGCTGCCAGGCCACATCAATCCAGGGGGTTTCCCGCCCTTCCTGCGGGTCCCAGGCATTGCCCACAAAGACGGCGACCCTGGCCCGGGGCACAGTGCTGATCCCCGCCTCCCGGATAAGGTTGGCTACACCGGGATATTTTGCGGCTCTGTCGCCGTTGAATGCCATATGGTAAAGAGCCGTCAGGGTGTGCGTCTTGCCGCCGCCGAACTGGGTGATGAGCGTCAGCACCGGCGCGGTATGGGCCGTCTCGCCGGCCAGTCGCCGGAGCACCATGCCGGTGTGCTCCCGCAGCGCCCGGGTAAAACAGGTGCGGGAAAAAAACTGTTGCGGGTCCCGGTAGTCTTCCGGCGCGGTTTGGGCGATGACCTGCTCCAGGTGGATGGCAAACTCATCCGGGTTGAAGGAGCGGCCTTCACGCACTTCCTTGCGGGGGGTAGCCACCTTGTACCAAGGGTCCATGAAGCAAACTCCCTTTTAGCCAACAGCGTGCTGAGAACGGATGCGGTTGATCTGCTCTTTGAGGCGCGGCAGATCAAGTTCCACGATTTTCCAAATCTCTTCGAGATCTACAGCCAAATAGTCATGGACTAAGACATTACGCAGGCCGATGATCGCTTTCCAAGGTATTTCAGGATACAAAGCCTTGAGAGAATCGGACAGGCGTTTCGTTGATTCGGCCAGGGTCTGGAGACTGCGCAAAACGGCATACTGGACCAACTCCGACTGGAA
>Ga0197142_1002353_pt1 | contig 16608 bp, 8 predicted proteins | sample GBS60_MetaG_FD_148614 | JGI IMG/M metagenome (GOLD analysis project Ga0197142, IMG submission 148614) | Sediment microbial communities from Great Boiling Springs, Gerlach, Nevada, United States - GBS 60_MetaG | ecosystem: Environmental > Aquatic > Thermal springs > Hot (42-90C) > Sediment...
TGCCAGAGTAATAGCCAGGTTCGCAACGGTGGACGTCCCACCCTGACCGGGGCGCACCGTTGCCACCATGATGGAGCGAATATCGGGATGCTCTTCCAGCGTCAACAGGATGTCTTCACCCACGAAGCGGTAGGACTCCGCGTGCGGCGACGCCGGCAGCACATGCGTAATCTTGGGCAGCAGGTTGCTATCTCCACTCTCCAGCCGCGGAATGACACCTGTTACTGGCAACCCGATGAGCTGCTGCGCATCGGCGGTGGTCTTCACCGTGTTATCCACTACCTCCAGCCCCACCGCAATCCCGATGCCCAGGAACAAGCTCAGCAAAATCGCCGCGATAATCACCTGCATCGGGTTGGGTCCGGCGCGAACCGGACCTTCCACCGAGGTCTGTCCCATCAGGGTGATGAAGCTCTCGGTGTTGGCGTTCAGGTTGAGCTGCGCGGTTTGGTACTGATTGAAGAGACGGTTGTAGTTATCCAGAGCCAGCTGATAGTCCGCCGTCGCCGCCTGGAGTTCCACATCCAGACCCTGATAGTTGGCAAGTTTTGCCTCGTACCTGGCAACCTGTGATTTAGCTTCCGCCAGGGATGTCTCCAGTTCTCTCACCTTCGCCTCAAGACTGCGCACTTCCTCACGCAAGGAAAGGTAAGCAGGGTTGGTCACCGGCGGGCGTTTTCGCTCTTCTTCTCTCAGCTTTGCCTCCACTTCACGGATACGCCTCTGTATCTGCTGCATGATGGGATTCTCTTCGGTATAGGTGCCTTTCATGCTGGTATACTGCGCCAGCAACTCGGCGTGCTCTTTCTCCAGCGCCTGAGCTGCAGCGGTTTTGGCGACAGGGTCCGGAAGAGTTTCAGGCGTTTGCGCAAACTGACGCCGCTTTTCCGCAAGCAGCGTCCGCGCCGCAGCAAGTTGAGTCTGCAGGTCCTCTACCTGTTTGCGCAGCGGAGTGAGTATCGAGTAGTCACCCTGCACTGCCGACTGTAAATCCACGATACCCTTCTGCTGTCGCAGTGCCTTCAACGCCTTTTCCTTCTGCTCCAGTTCAGCGCGAGCTTTCTTCATCTCGCGCTCGAGAAAATTCACGTTGCTTTTCATGCTCTGGCGGCTGTTTTCCTCATAGAACTTCTTGAACGCCACCGTGAAGGCATCGACCACTGCCCTCGCCTTATCCGGATTGGACATTCTAGCCATGAACACTAACAGGTCTGTCTTGCCGACCTCTACTCCCAGCCTTCCCGATTGACGAAGGGCATAAATCTCCTCTCGCGTGACGCCTGCGTCGCTGAGGATGGCGATATCCGCTTTGCCCGGAGGGATGGAACGGGCCGCCTCTTCAGGTTTATTGGGATTTTCGGCTTCAGCCTTGTCTCGATAAGTCTGTGTCAGCGCAAGCTCCACCACGTTGGGTGACTTGGAAACCTGCACCAGCGTTTCCAGCCGGCGCTCCCGCGCCCCGCGTTCCTCACTTTTATCCCCAATAGGACGCAGGACGGTTTCCGAAGGCTGCACGTAGCGATAGGCGATATACTGCCTGCCGAAGAACTGTAAGCCAACCACCGCTGTACCGACGGTGATAATGACCGCAGCCAGAATCAACCAGACACGCTTGCGCAAAATGCGGTATATCCGCCAGAAGTCCCACTGATTGGTGTTCGCTTCGCTCATGATGACCGAATTCATCGCTTTCACTCACTCCTTCGCGCGCTTGTTTCCACTTGTTTCCCGACCAGCTGATGTTGCACAATGGGTACCAGTTCGCGGGCAAAAGCCCGCGCGATTTCCGCCGCCTGTTCCTCATTATCGGCAACGGGCACGATGATTCTCAGCAACGCCCCCATCGCCGGGCGATGCAGCAACCTGTCCTGCAACAGATACCAGTTGAGACGGAAGATGCTCGGCGTCACCCGACCACCCTCAATAAAACAGTATAGAACCACCTGCTTCTGCTCCCCTTTTTGCAACAGGAAGCGGTTCATCTCTGCCGTGTACTCTCCGCCGTGGGGCGCAATCACCGATAATCGTTCCACATCCTTCTTCTGTATCGCCCATCCTCCGCCCGGCAGGCAGTAGCCAGGCGAATGGAAAGTGTTCTTCTGGTGCCCGTAGATGACCAGCACGTTCACCGGATAGCCTGCTGCGTTGGCGTAGTTGCGCACGATATAGGCATCCGGCGTCAACATCTGTTTCGACAGTTCATCCAGCTCCTGCTGTTCCATCATGCGGAAGCCTGCGATGGTTTCAGGTACCTGATTCACATCGATGGGGAACGTGATGACACGGTTCTCTGCCTGGCGGGCATATCCCACCATGCCCCAAGCCACCAGTACCATTGCCATGACGAACCATAAATTGGGACGATACTGTCTCATTGCATCCTCTCCAGCAGTGTTTTGATACCCAGAAGACTTAAAGCGGAGATAAAGAACAGGAACGGCGACGAATAGTCATGGAAAAAGGTCATGGCGAACTGCTCATTAATGTAATGTCCCATGAGCACAATGGCTGCGATACGCAGCACGTTCGCCAGCATCGTAATCGGGATACCCGCCAGAAACACCACACCTTTTGCCCACAACCTGCCCTGTGTCAAATACCCGACCAGTGCCGCAATGCCGAGAATAGCCAGCATCGACCGAATGCCACTGCAGGGGACTGCCACCTCCACATTAAAGCGCGGCGTCCACATGTGCACTCCATCGCGCTCGATGGGCACTCCGAGCACGCCTAAAAACATGGTGGATGCCGCAGCGCTAAAGTGTTGCAAAGGGACGCTCAATACTTCGATAGCAAAGTCAGGCCAGGGTACGGCGAAGTAAAGGAACAGGTAGGGAAACAGTGCCACGCGCATCATCCGCGTGCCGACCAGATACCACGCCAGTCCGCCGAGTGCCACTGGCAGCGCTAGCGCTTTCAGGAAGCTCACCGACGCCCACTCACTGGCGACCTGCATCAGCAAGCCGAGCCCGAGTACTGGCAGTCCCCATCGGCACACCTGCACGGGTGTCTCCCGAATCACAGGCCACTTACGCCACAGAATGAAAAGGCTGACCAGCGGTACCAGAAAACCGTGCGAAAACTCCTCGCTCTGAGACCATCGGTCAATGAGGAAAACGATACTCGGCCAGAAGAACCCGATGAAAAACAGTAAGGTAACGGCGAATAGACCTATTTGCAAGCGATTGACCGACACCGTCGCATCTTGTCGGCGTACTGCTTCAACTTCCATTTATATCACTCCTTCATCCGCATCCAGATTGCAGGAACCACCAATGGCGCGAACCCCCATAAGTATACAACTTTTTGTCGCCACGGGGTCTACCGCCCCGCTCCTTTCCCCACTTATACATGATGCAAGAATCGTACCGTTCCTGAAGGTACATACCCTTCAGAACGGGAAATTTTCAAACTTTTTTGGTCAAAACCCGTAAAATTGCAGGTGACCTGTACCGTATTTGTGGGGCAGACCACATGCGCGATTGCGTCGTTGGCGGCTTGACACCGAAGCTGTTCTTCTGGTTTAATGCATTGGTGTGAACCTTTCACAACGAGAAATAGTTGCCATTATGGATAATAAGCAGTGGCGACGGTGATGCACGATGGGAACAGAACACCCTTACGAGCTGGACAATGACCCAAACCTGTGGCTGGATGAAATAGACCTGCTGGAGATAGAATCTCTGACTCCAGAGGAGGCCGCGCGCCTGGAAGCAATGATCGAGAACGACCTCCACGACCCAGACCTAGAGCCCGAGCTCGTTGCCGAACAGGCAGAAGTATCCGCCAGGGAGGGCGACGAACACCTGGCGCAGGGTCTCGTGGAGGAAGCCATCAACGCTTACCGGCGTATGATTCAGGCGGACCCGGATTCGCTAGAGGCTCACATGCGCATCGCCGACGCTTACCTGCTGGCGGATATGTCCTTTAAGGCAGTGCGCCATTACCGCAAGGCAGCACGCAGCCATCCCAGACGGGCGGAGCCGCACTTCCGACTGGGAGAGGTATACCGTCGCTATGGTCTGCTGAAGGTAGCCATTGCGGAATACCGCAAGGCGGTTGAACTCAGCCCGCAAAATCCCTTTTATCGCTATCGTCTTGCGAAGACGCTGTTTGAACATGGTGAAATCCGTGAAGCCATTGAACAGATGGTGTTGTGCGTCCAGACAGCGCATTCCGACGCTTTCTATCACTACGCACTCGGAGACATGTTTGCCCGCCTGAGACGTTACGAAGAGGCGGCGCACGAGATGCATCTGGCTACCGTGTTTGCCCCATACGACGATTATTACAGCGCGTGCTTAGGTATTATGCACCTGCACACCGGCTCTCTAACGAAAGCGGCATCCGCCTTCCGTCAGGCGATACGTCTGAACCCCGACAACCCGAGCTACCACTACCTGCTGGCAGACACTTATCGACGGATGGGCATGGTGAAACACGCTGCCGCACACTATCGCAAAGCGGGCAGATTGGGGGCATACGACTCCGTGTTCGTGCGCCGCGTGCGAGACGAAGTCAATCGGTCGCGCGAGTAGTCGCCCGCATGGGTGCGGTGTGCATCGCCTCCCGTACGCTCTGCCATGCGTAGAGCATTGCTAACAGTATGAACCCAGTCATCGCACCCAGTGCATCGATGCCCACATCACGCAGCGAAGGAGTGCGCGACGCCCAAAACACCTGATGAAACTCATCTGTAAAAGCATACAGGATGCTGAAGCTACCCGAGAACCCCAACGCACGCCAGTGTCTCCACGCTTCACCATAGCGGAAAGCACGGTAAGCCAGCACGGTGAGGATGAAATACTCCGTAAAGTGCGCTCCCTTACGCACCCAGTAATGCAGTTCGAACAGCTGCTCTGGTGTGGCGTTTGCCAGCCAGTCGGGGAAAAAGCGTTGCAGCAACCTGTAGAGCAACCCGGCTGTATGCGAAGCAGAGCCAATCTCAGTGGACATGGTGAAAATCAGCCCCATCCATGCCACCATCGGTCCCACATACCAGAGAAAACGTGCTGCCTTGCTCACCGGTTTGCTGCGCTCCTTAATGTACCTCTGCTTGAGCGGAAACGCGGGTGGTGCCACGTAACAATCCTTCACGCACCCGCAGCATCGCCTCGTCAGCCGTTGGTTCGGGTGTCAGGCGGATGGAGTAGCGAGTCTCACCTCCGATTTTGCCCTCCATTACGACCAGACTGCCCCTGCGCCACACCGCTATTTTTATCGGGTCGCCAGGTTTCTTACGAGAGACTACGTCTTCAATGCGCCTGTCAGCGGGCTCTTCGTCCACTTCCATCACAATGTCGCCTGCCCGCAGACCCATTAGAAACGCCGGGCTCTGGGACTCCACCGCCTGTATCACCACACGCCTGACTTGATCCACCACACTCGTCGCACCAAAATACGTGGTGGAGGTGCTTTGACGTTCCAGACGATAGCCGATATACTGCAAAATCTCGTCATACGGCAGAGGTTCGGTACTGGCAACCATTCGGCGATAGAGCGCACTCACGTCCTGCGCGACCACGCGTTGGATAGCCTGCAGGATACCGTCTTCTTCAAAGCCCGGCTTCGGGTAGGCGTAGCGCTCCATCAAGAAGCGCATCACATCGTCGAGACTCTTCCGGTTGCCAGTCACGCCGCGGATGTACACATCCAGTAAGAAGCCCACCACTTTGCCTTTATTGTAGTAGCTTAAGCCACCGTAGCCCATGCCGTTGCCTTCCCAGACGTTCCAGCTCGCCTCTTCCAGGGTGACCCGCTCCCGGGCGGGATTGTTCTCCAGCGTGAAGATTTCCCGCTCCATCTCCTGCCAGAACTCGCGGTCACGCATGAGACCAGCTCGCAGCAGGAGAAGGCAGGCGTAGTAATCCGTGACACCTTCGCACCACCACAGTGCGCGCGTCCGCACGGGCTGCGTGTAATCAAAGGGTCCCAGCACCTTCGGGCGTATGCGTTTGACGTTCCATGCATGAAAGTATTCATGTGCTGCCAGGGCGTTGATGTTCAGGTCGCGACGGTTTGGTACATTCAGCACCGTGGATTCGAGATGTTCCAGTCCACCCGCAAAGCCTCGATCGCTCAAATGAACGATGAACAGGTAACGTTTGAACGGTGCACTACCGAAAAGGTCGATGCCCACACTGGCGATACGCTGAAAATCGGCAGTTATTCTGTCCATATTGCACAGGATATTGCCCGTCTCGGAGGCGAAAACCACACGCATCGGCACGCCACGAGCACGGAATTCACGCACCTCAAAATGCCCCATCTGGATAGGGTCATCGATGAGTTCATCGTAGTTGGCAGCGATAAAGGTATCTCGCACATCCCCAAACAGCCTCTGCTCACTCTGCAAGGCAAAATCCATCGCTGTTGCGACCTGCCATCCGACCGGCAACCGGAACCGCACCTCGTGCGGCACATTTTTCGAATCCATCTCGTAGACGAAAGCAGCAGCGCCATTGATGAAGGCGTGGTGGGGTCCCATCGCCACACCAAAGAAGCCCATCCCCTCCTCGCGCGCCAGCACGCGATAGCGCAAACGCACCGTTTGTGCCCCGCCGGTATCTATCTGCCAGCTATAATGAGTCAAGGGCTGAGTCGACAACGGCTCACCCCTTTCGTTCTCTGCCCGCATCTCGCGGATACCCTCGCTGTAAGGCATCGTCTGATACCAGCCGGGTGTCCATGTCGGTATCGCCACTTTCAAAGTACGCGAGTTGATGCCCTGAAAAGTGTACTCCATCACAAAGGCTTGCTGGGAGGGGTCTTCCAACTGCACCACAACGCTCACATGGGAAACTGACGCCCACGCAGTGCCGATGACGAACCACAGCACACACCCCGCAATAAACCATCTTTTCATGGCTACAGTTCCTCCATCTCGCGACAGAAAGTCCAGTTACATTTTGCGGGATTAGATGTGGGAAGTCAAGAGGTTCATCTTCAGAGATAGCGTCTTCAATGGTGTTCTGCGCTTGAATCTCGTTTCTTTCATCCGGTATACTAAGGACACCAAACACCACAACGTTTGCTGTGTGCCAACATCCCCGTCCCGTGCAACCGGGACTGGTACACAGCATAGAAAGGACAGCGGAAAATGGTACAGGCTCCTTTGCCACTGGAGTATTCCCAGCTTACCGATGAGGAAACGCATGATCGCATTCGCCGCGCGAGACAATTGCTGGGCGAGCGCGTGGTGATTCTGGGTCACCACTACCAGCGGGACGAGATTATCCAGCACGCCGACTACCGGGGCGATAGCTACAAACTCGCCCGCGATGCGACCCGCCATCCCGAGGCGGAGTTCATCGTCTTCTGTGGCGTGCACTTTATGGCGGAAACCGCCGATATCCTCACCCCCGATTACCAGAAGGTCATTCTGCCGAACATGTCTGCCGGCTGTTCGATGGCGGACATGGCAAACATCTATCAGGTGCGCGCCTGCTGGCGCGAGCTTACCAGTCTGTTCCCACCCGACAGCATCGTGCCTGTGACCTACATGAACTCTGCCGCCAACCTGAAAGCCTTCTGTGGCGAACGTGGCGGTATCGTGTGCACCTCCTCCAATGCCAGAGCCATCCTCACCTGGGCTTTGCAGCAGGGCGACCGTGTGCTGTTCTTCCCCGACCAGCATCTCGGGCGCAATACGGGTATCAAGATGGGTATAGACCCTGATACCGAGATGGTGGTGTGGAACCCCGACCTGCCTCTCGGTGGCAACACGGAGGACGCTCTGCACCGCGCCAAGCTCATCCTCTGGAAAGGACACTGCTCGGTGCACATGCGCTTCACGGTGGCGCAGATCGAAGCCGCCCGCAAGATGTATCCGGGCATCAAGGTGGTGGTGCATCCCGAATGCCGCCGCGAGGTGGTCGAAGCGGCAGACTGCGACGGCTCTACCGAATATATCGTGAAGGTGATTCGCGAGTCCCCGCCCGGCAGTCAGTGGGCGGTGGGTACGGAGATTAACCTGGTGCACCGCCTCGCCGCGGAGCATCCCGATAAGTTCATCATGTGTCTGGATCCCATCGTGTGCCCCTGCTCTACGATGTACCGCATCCATCCGTCCTACCTGTGCTGGGCAATGGAGAATCTGGCGCAGGGCAACGTGGTCAACCAGGTAAAAGTGCCTGAAGACATCGCGCACTGGGCACGTGTGGCGTTGAACCGCATGATCGAGGTTACCGAAGCCGCCAGACGCGCCGAGACGTTACTCGCAGCCGCGCGATGAGAAGCCTGCTGCGACAAACCTTTTCCCCAGCCCCTCTCGCTCCGCGAGAGGGGCGATATCTGCGGTTCACCGTGCAGTTATCGGTCATCGCATTCCTGTTTGCGGTGCAGGCATTAGCGTGCCTCTCGCAGCCTGCCCTGGCGCAGGTGGAGGCGTTCCGAGCGCGTATTGTGCTGCTTCCGGGTGGCACGGTGAGCATCAGTGTGGACGGAGGCACACACTTCACGACCATCGGGCGCATTATTGCCCTGCCCCAACGCTTGAGCAATTCCAAACTCCCCCCGCGCACAGCGGCATTTCAGGGTAAGGGGCTGTGGCTGCTACAGCATAACGAAACTCAGAGCGTCGGTCTGGCAGCGGCGAATATCCAGTCGCCTACCGCCCTGCGCACCGACATCCCCGCCGAGTCGCTGCTATTCCGCGACTACGGACAGGGGGTCTCTGCACGCCTGCTGCAACAAGAGGGGCTCATTGCATACTCCCTGCCTCCCGGACACCGTTATCGTGTGGGCGATGTATGGGTGCTGCAGGTGCTGGTACAGGACGAGGCGCACGCGCAAACAATACGCGAGGCAGTCGCAGCTGCCCTGCCAAACGAGTCGCGGGAGGCGATAAAGCGCAGCATTCAGCGCGGAGAAAAAGCAAACCTGCCGGTGGTCAACGGCATCCTGAACCTGGAGGTTACCGCCCGCCACTCCGAGACAGTGCAATTTGTCTTTTTCACCGTGGACGGTTACCCTTTAGGTACGTCCAACGTGCTACCGACCATCTTCCGCTGGGACAGCACGCAGGTTGCCGACGGCGAGTATGTGCTGGAGGCACGCGCAGTCGACAAAGATGGTCGGGAGGTGGCACTGGTACGCAAACGAATCCTGGTTAAGAATGGATGAAGTAGACCATCCCACAAGTAATCCCGACTGCAGCTGCATCGATGCGGAGGGTGACGCAAACCGCCTGGTTCTTCCACCGGATGCAGACAGCCGCCAGCCGAAACCCACCATCGATGTCACAAAGAGGAATCGTTGAAACTCTTGAGAATTTTTTGATGCTAGCATATAATAAACCTCAGGGTGAAGCAGTGTGGAACGGCGGAGTGGAAGGCTCTGTGGAGATACTTGACCGTTCAGACACCGCTGGCTCACTGGGTCACTCCTGCGCAAAAAAACCCATACGCTATGGAGGAGCCGATGACTGTAAGAGATTACAGATTATCAGCAAAACTATGGCGTGGAATCTGCACGCTGCTCGTCTTTCTTCTCTACTCATCCGCGCTCGCGCAATCGGGCTTCGAGCAGATAGGCTACTTTCCCGGCGATTCGTTTGTAGCGATGCAACTGCGCGGAAACTACGCCTATACCACCGGCACTGGCAATATCCTCGTCATCTACGATGTGAGCAACTTGCGTCTGGAGTATCGCCTGCGCGCGCCCTCCCACGATATGTTCGGCTACCAGGTGGTGTTGGCAGGCAACTACGCGTATGTGCTGACTGCGTTTAAAGGGCGTCCGGGAGGCGCCATCAAGGTGGTGGATATTTCCAACCCCTCGTCGCCGCGATTGGTGGGCGAATACACCGGAGGCAGCTTCGACGGGCTGATTATTCACGGCAATGTTGGCTATGTGAGCAGGGGTTCCGAGCTGCATGTGTTGAACCTGAGCAATCCTGCCAATCCCCAGCGCATCCGTACGGTGTCGCTGAGCGCGTCGCTGGGCGGAGACGGGGGAACCGTAGTCGGCAACCGGCTTTACCTGTGTGAAAGCACAGCTGGTCTTAGCGTGTGGGACATCTCCCAGCCCGATAACCCACAACGGCTGGGCATTATCGGTAACATCGGCGTTGCGCGCGCCGTTCACGTGTCCGGCAATTATGCCTTCGTTGCCGCAGGTCAGTGGCTGGGAGGTATTCAGGGTGGACTACGCGTGATTGATGTCTCTGACCCTGCGAATATGCGCGTCGTCGGCTTCTATCCGGAAGGCGATAATCCGACTGCCCCTCTCATCCGTGTGGACAACTACCTGTATATGCCAATCATGGATTGGGGATTCAGCCTTGTGTTTGACATCTCCGACCCTGCCAATCCCCGCATCGTTGGTAGCATGGAAGGGCAGATTGGTGGTGCGGATGTGAGTTCTAACTTGGCTGTGAACTTCAGCAACACAAAGCTGTTTGTCTACGATATCGCCACTCGCGACGCCCCCCTGTTGCGTCGTACCTACACTGGTCGGGTGCCCTACGCACTCGCGTACCGGTCTGGGTTTGTGTTTGCGGCGGAGGATGGTCTGTTTGGGGTTTATGATGTCACCAACCCAGCCGCCATCTCAGGTGCAGGCGTGGCGGTGTTGCCCAGCAGATTATCCGGTGACCCGCAGATACAGGTGCAAGACGACCTTGCTGTCGTGTCCTACTCTACCGGAGACCTCACGAAGGCGGTGACGCTGATCGACATCGCCAACCCGCGTAGCCCCTCCATCCTCAGCCACTACGGGGCGAATACGAACGTGGAAGACATCGCGCTCACGGGCAACATCCTTTTCGTCGCCCACCTCAACGGTCTGGATGTGGTGGACATCGCGAACCGCTTGGCTCCTGTAAGAGTGCACCGCCAGAGCGCGAGCTCCTCCAATCGCCCTGTGGCGCTGGAAATCGGCGGGGTTGGCGGTAACCTGTTGTATAGCGCGGACTACGACCGCAAGCTGCGCATCTATGACGTCTCTAACCCTGTGTCTCCAGTGCTGCGTGGGGAAGTGGAGGTTGCTTCCTCTTCCTACGTGGCAGACCTGGCGGTGTCGGGAAACGTAGCCATTGTCACGCTCAGCAGCGGCGATGCGGTGGTGGTCAATGTGGCAGATCCTACACAGCCTCAGGTGGTGACAAGGTGGGATAATCCGCGAGAGGCGATTGCAAAGCCGCGCGTGCAGATTGCGGACGGCATCGCCTACGTTACCGACGGGTATACCCTGTCTGCTTTTGACCTGTCGCTTCTGCCCGTGTTTTCGCCGGTAGCGCGGTGGGAGGGCAGTGCCTATCATGCTGTCTCCGCGGGCGCACTGGTCTTCGTGGCGGCGGGAGAGGTAGGTCTTTACGCCCTGCAACGAGGCACGGGTGGTGAGTTCGCGGTGCTGGAGGTCGCGCCGTCACAAGCAGCCCCAGCGGGCACAGTGCGGGTGAACGTATTCGGCGACGGCTTTCAGGATGGAGCAACCTTCCGCCTGGAACGCAACGGCGACCGTATCGATGCAACCGACGTCCAGTTCGTCTCTGCAGGACAGCTCACCGGCACGCTGAACGTGGACGGCAAGCCTGACGAGAGCGTGTGGGACGTGGTGGTGCGCAACCCCGACGGGCGCGAGGCGCGAAAGGGCGGGGCTTTCCTGATTGCGTACCCGCGCCCGGTGGTGACAGGTGTTTCGCCCGCCAGTGCTGCCAACCTGGGTCAGGTGGAGCTCACCGTTAGCGGCAGCAACTTTGAGGAAGGCGCCACCTTCTGGCTGGAGCGCGACTCGGAGCGCATCGACGCAGTGAACGTGACCCGCGTGGACGCATCACGCCTGCGCGGCACGGTGGATGTGGACGGTAAACCCGAAAACAGCCGATGGGACGTGGTAGTGCGCAACCCCAGCGGCAAGACGGGTCGCCTGCCGCAGGCGTTCACCATACAGCGTGCGGTACCAGTCATCAGCAGCGTCAGCCCCGAAAGGCTGTTCCCGCGCGCGGTGACAGTGACCATCCGCGGCAGCGCTTTTGCCCCAGCTGCGCGAGTGGAGTTTCGCCCAGCGGATAGTTCTGGTCTCAGCGCGCTGACCCCATCAGAAGTACGGGTCACCAGCCAATTCGAGATACAGGCGGCGTTCGATTTTTCGCCGTACCGAGACTATCTCGCGCGCGAATTCCGTTTGTCTGGACGCATCGTCGTTGCCAATCCAAACGGGGAACAGGCTTCTCGCAACATCAACGTCGTAGCTCCCGGTGTCGATTTCGTCGTGCCATCTGAGATTGTGGTTGACCCCGCCGAACCGCAGCCGCTGCAGCTGGAATTGCGCGGTGCGTTCGACCCCACCCTGCCTGTGACGGTTCAGCTGCGTTCGGACAAGGGCACAGTGTCTCCCGCGCAAGACCCGCGCGTCGAGGCAGACCGTGTAATCGCGACTTTTTCTGCCTCGGATGCGGTGAACCTGGCTCCCGCTAAGGGATACTGGTTCTGGCAAGTGGTGGTAGAACAGGATGGCTTCAGGAGTTCCCGATATGTTGCTGCGCGTTGGCTAATATGGCTGGATTGGGTGTCTCCGAATATCGGCTTCTGGAACCAGCTCATCGGGATACCACTCATGTTACAGGTCGATGGTGCAGGCTTTGACAATAACGTGCAAGTGTTCCTCGATAACGGCGCTGTTCGCGTCGCTGCAGAGCGGCTGTCGGACATTAGTTCGTATAGGCTGAAGGCGCAATTCAATCTGTCCAACCTGCCCAACACCGCATACGATGTGGTACTGAAGAAAGGTCGGGCTGAGGTGCGCTTGCGCTCCGCGCTCTCGCTGGAAATGCCTGAGGATGACCCCATCCATGTAACCACGTGGGCTGCACCCACAGACCTTCGCATTAATCGCCCTGCACCCTTCACCATTAGTGTCAGGGGGCGTGTTCCGCTGCCGCCGCAGCTCATCCGTATCTACGTGGAAGGACGGGGAAGCTATTGGATTGGCTCGGAGTTGGCGCCAGGACGCATGTATGACGAGTACTGGTTGCTGACGGAGCCACTGGATGCTTGGAGAGAATTTCCATATCGGTTCTTCGTCCTGCCCTACGGAGAAGCAACGGGCGCGGGCGTTACCGATACACTCAAAGCCGATTGGATTAACCCGCGCAACCCCTTCGACTGGGAAGGGTTTGCGGCGGAGCCACCGGCGAACGTGCCAGCGGAAGAGTGGAGGTCGCGCGTGCTGCGTGCCAGAGAGCGGATTGGGACAACGGTTCAGGACGTGCTGAATTACCTCTATCCGCTCATCCGGAACCTACCCGATAGCAGTATCCGTTCCGATTTCCGCGCTCTGCTCGCATACGCCATTTTAGGGGCGTCGGTAGACGTTGGCGACTTCACCACGAGAGGCAGGAGCGACCAGTTTTACTATACACACGTATATCTCTTCAATGGGCTCACGGACGGCAACGCGAGAACGCCGAACCTGACCATGGTGTCCACGGGACTAACTGGCTCTACCCAACTGGTGATTAACGATCAAGCGGCGAGGCAAACCATCCAAAGCGCCCAAAACGTGTATGTCCTCACGCATGGCTATGGAGGCTACTTTGAAAATGCATTGGATCCTTCTGTTTCCAAGCGAGATGACTTCAATCGGCTGGCACAAACTATTAAGGAGAAGGACCCGAACGCGGCAGTACTCATCCTGACATGGCAGGAGCCAGCTACCCATCCAATCATATTCGTCTCGGGCACTCAGGTCGGCCCTTCAGCGCAGAGCTTTGCGGCACAGCTGCAAGCGATCGGCATCGACACGACTCGCCAGAAGGTCACCTTTATCGGCGAGAGCTATGGCACCTATGTCAACGGCGGTATCGCGAAGCAACTGGCAGTGCAGGGAAACTACAATTTTAACAACGTCTACTGGATTGGCTGCAATCCTGCGAGCGAGAAGAGCGGACAGAACCCGTTCAATTGGGTAGACAAAGGAGTGTTTAAGGTAGCGGTCGCTCTGCAGACCAACTCACTGGCTGACACACAGTACAAAGGATTTGCCGACTATCATATTTATCTCAAAACGGACAAAACAGATACTGTCGGCTTACACACATCGGGTATAACCGCCCTGACGCAGGCAATCAATGCTGACAGCGGGTGGTTAACTTTCAGCCCTGAGTTTAGACAAAGGTTGCAGAGCGGTAAAACCGACGACCGGGCGCAGTTCGTCTTTGACTTAAACGCTGGAGCGACATTCGGCTTCACTTATGATGGCACGCTCGACGCGGCTACTGGACAATACAATCCGGCCGAAAGATACCGCATACTTAACAACGTTGTCCTGCCATCCAAGCCGAAGAAGGTAGCGTCCGCGCCAGACAAAAACTTACAGGTTTCCCACAATATGCGCACTTGGGCTTCTCGAGACCCCAACGAGAAGTTAGGTTCGGTTGGCGTTGGCGCACGCAACTACATTAACGCAGGGGCGTCCATCGACTACACCATCTTCTTTGAAAACGTCGCTACCGCTACCGCCCCGGCGCAGACAGTGGTCATCACCGACCGCATAGACCCCACACTGTACGACCTGAGCACCTTCTCGTTCGGACCGATGTGGGTAGCTGAAAGGCTGATTAACGTTCCGCCCAGCGGAACGACCTTCCGCACCGAAGTCGACCTGCGCCCGCAAAACAACCTGTTGCTGCGCATCAGTGGCAATCTGGACACGGTCACCGGCTGGATCGAGTGGCGCTTCGAGTCGATAGACCCAGAGACCGGACTGCCCACCGAAGACGTGCTGGCAGGCTTCCTGCCACCCAACCAGAACCCGCCCGACGGCGAGGGCTGGGTGACCTTCAGCGTGCGACCTAAACCTGACCTGCCCGACGGCACCGAGCTGCGCAACACCGCCACCATCGTGTTCGACGAAAACGAGCCCATCCAGACCAACGTGGTGGTGCATACCATCGACGCCGCACCGCCTACCGCCCGCGTGAGCGTGCTGCCGGAGACGCAGCCCCTGCCGCGCTTCGTGGTGCGCTGGAGCGGTGAAGATAGTGGCAGCGGTGTGGCGGAATACAGCGTCTACTACCGTGAGGACGGCGGTCCTTGGCAACAGTGGATTGGCGCGACCAGCCGCACGGAGGCGGTGTTTGTCGGTCGATTCGGCAGCAGTTACGAGTTCAAGGTGCGCGCCAGAGACTATCTGGGCAACGAGGAACCCGACTCCGACGAGCCAGAGGCGCAGACGCGCGTGGGACAGCCCCCCACCATACCCGCTGGGCTGCGTCTGGTGACCCTTCCTGTGTTCACAGAGAGCCGCGACACCCGCGCCACGCTGAACACAGAGGCAGCGCAAATAGCCTGGTTCGACCCGGCGACTAATCAATACACGATTGCGCCCGCTGCGGAGACGGTGTTCCAGCCCGGACGTGCCTTCTGGGTGCGGCTGGCGCAGGATACGCAACCTGACATCAGCGGCGAGTTGCCAGCGATGCATCAGCCGTTTGCGGTCAACCTGGAACCTGGCTGGAACCTGGTGGGCAACCCATGGCTGACCGACTGGGAGTGGAACGTGCAGGCGATTCAGGTGCAGCACAACGGACAGACCCTCTCGCTCAACGACGCTGGCAATCTCGTGGAGCCTTACGCCTGGCGATGGGACGGCAGCCAGTATCAGCTGGTGTACGATGCCTCCATCCTGAACGGCGTGACCAACCGCGTGCAGGCATGGGAAGGCGTGTGGATGTTTGCTCAGCAGCCGGTGCGCCTGCTGATTGCCCCGCCGAACACCCGTGCCGCCTCTTCGAGTCGGGCGAACCGCAGCGAGAAGCCCAGCTGGTCGGTCACCCTGTTGGCGCAGGCGCAGGGCAAGGTCGGACAGGTCATCTTCGGGGCAGCGGAGGGCAGTCGTGCGCTTTCGGTGGCGCAGCCGCCGTCGCCGCCGGATGGCGAAGTCGGACTGCAGATACGCCTGGTGCGCAACGGACAGCCGATGCTGGCGGACATCCGCACCGAAACTCGCTCGACCCGCAACACATGGGAGGTGGAGGTGCAGGTGCCCGCTGGCGACGAGGACCGGGCGACCCTGTGGTGGCAGAACGTGCATCGCGCCCCGCGCGGGGTCAACCCGGTGCTGGTCGACCTGCAGACGGGTGAGCGACGCTTCCTGCGCCACACCAGCTCACACACCTTTGCGGTCAGTCGTCAGGGCGGTACCTACCGCTTCCGCATCGAGATGGTACCGCAGGGCGAGCTATTGCGCATCACGAACGTGCGCGTGAGCGGTGGACGCTCGCAAGGGTCGTACACTGTCTCGTTCGATATCAACGCGGGAGCGCAGGTGGAGGTGAATGTGCTGTCCGCAGGCAAAGTGGTGCGCCGCCTGATGAACACCATCACCCGTTCGGAAGGCATCCAGCAGGTGAGCTGGGATGGGCGCGACGCCCAGGGTATCGCCCTGCCTGCGGGAGCATACATGCTGGAAGTGAAAGCAACAGGCACCGACGGACAGGTGGCGCGGGTTACCGTTCCCGTGGTGCTGACGCGATAAGGAGGGGGGAATGCCGATGCGGAGGATGCTGACGTTTTTCATGGTTGCAATGGCAATCACGTGTGGGGGCTGTGGGATGTTTTTAAGTGACGGGGGGGTGGCGGATACTACCCCTCCGCTCATCACCAA
>Ga0197142_1002354_pt1 | contig 16606 bp, 16 predicted proteins | sample GBS60_MetaG_FD_148614 | JGI IMG/M metagenome (GOLD analysis project Ga0197142, IMG submission 148614) | Sediment microbial communities from Great Boiling Springs, Gerlach, Nevada, United States - GBS 60_MetaG | ecosystem: Environmental > Aquatic > Thermal springs > Hot (42-90C) > Sediment...
TGATGGCTTCTCTCATCAGCCGTTCGGTCTCTTCGAGCGTATCGGCGGCGGCGACGCAGCCGGGCAAGTCTGGCGCGTAGGCGGAGTAGTTCTTGCCGGTCCATTCATAGATGACGACGTATTCTTTCATCGGTCTCTCTCCAATCTACTCATTGGCTTCCAACCGTTTGAGCACATCACGCACCTTCATTCTGTTAGCTTATCACACGCGGCGCGTCTTATCCAGCTCCGCCATGCCTTATACACTCGCGCACCCGTCTTTGCTTCAACAGCTAGCCCTGAGCATCTGCCGCAGCACCGTCGGCAAAATCCCGCCGTTTCGGTAGTATTCGATCTCGATGGGCATGTCCAAGCGCGCGATCACCGTGAATTCGGTCACGCTGCCATCGGGCTTGCGCGCACGAACGGTCAGCTCTTGTCTGGGGCGCTCCAGCGCCGAGATGCCCACAATGTCGAAGAGCTCCTGCCCCGTCAGCCCCAACGCCTGCGCGTTTTGGCCCTCTTTGTACTGCAAGGGCAGAATCCCCATCCCCACTAAGTTCGAGCGATGGATGCGCTCGAAACTCTCAGCAATGATCGCCTTGACGCCCAACAGCGCCGGGCCCTTGGCCGCCCAGTCGCGCGAACTCCCCGTCCCATATTCTTTGCCCGCCAGCACGATCAGCGGCACTCTTTCAGACTGATAGCGCATCGCCGCGTCGTAGATCGTCAGGCGCTCCCCGCTGGGGAAGTGCACCGTCCAGCCGCCCTCAACGCCGGGAACTAAGAGATTCTTCAGGCGCACGTTGGCGAACGTCCCGCGCATCATCACTTCATGATTGCCCCGGCGCGACCCGTAAGAGTTAAAATCTTTCTTCTCAATACCCCGCTCCCGCAGATACTTCCCCGCCGGACTGTCTAGGGGAATATCCCCCGCCGGCGAGATGTGATCAGTAGTGACAGAGTCCCCTAGCATCACCAAGACCCGCGCGCCGTGAATATCTGTAGGAGGCTTGGGCTCAAGCGAGAACTCTCTGAAGTACGGAGGCTCTTGAATATACGTCGAAGCGGGATCGAAGCGATAGAGCTCGCCCTCCACACCGGTGATCGCGTTCCACTGAGGGTTGCCATCGAAGACGTTCGCGTAAGTTCTCTGAAACATCTCCGGGGTGATGGAGTTCATGATCTCTGCGATCTCGCGTGAGGAGGGCCACAGATCTTTGAGATAGACGGGTTTTCCATCTTTGTCGGTGCCGATGGGCTCGCTGGTCAAGTCAATGTCTACGGTGCCCGCGAGGGCGTAGGCGACGACCAGCGGCGGCGACGCCAAGAAGTTCGCTTTCACTAAGGGGTGAATGCGCCCTTCGAAGTTTCTGTTGCCCGACAGCACCGCGGCGACGACGAGATTCTTCTCGATGATCTCTTTCGCAACGGGCTCCGGCAACGGCCCGCTATTCCCAATGCACGTCGTGCACCCGTAGCCCACAAGATAAAATCCCAGCTCTTCCAGATACGGCAACAGCCCTGATCGCTGTAAGTATTCGGTGACGACCTTCGAGCCGGGAGCTAAGCTCGTCTTCACGTGCGGAGGGACCTTGAGCCCGCGCTCCACGGCCTTCTTCGCGAGCAACCCCGCTCCGATCATCACCGAGGGGTTTGAAGTATTGGTGCACGACGTGATCGCGGCGATGACCACCGAGCCGTGATCCAGGCTGCGCCCAGGCTTCGCCTGGACCGTTTGTCTTGCCGCCTTCGGCGGCAAGGTGTACAGTCCAGACGAAGTCTGGTCAAGCGAAGCTTGAGCCTTGCGGAACTCGCGCTTGACGTCCCACAGGCGAATGCGATCTTGGGGGCGCTTGGGCCCGGCGACCGACGGCTCCACGTCTTCTAGTCTCAGTTCTAGCGTATCTGTGAAGATCGGGTCGGGCGTCTGGGCCGTTCGGAAGAGCCCTTGCTCCTTGCAGTAACGCTCGACTAAGTCTATCAGCTCTTTGGGGCGCCCCGTCTGCTGTAAGTATCGCAGCGTCTCGTCGTCCACGGGGAAGAAGCCACACGTTGCCCCGTATTCAGGAGCCATGTTGGCGATCGTCGCCCGGTCGGGGAGCGAAAGCTGCGCCAGCCCATCCCCGTAGAACTCGACGAATTTATCTACGACGCCCTTTTGGCGCAGCATCTGAGTGACTGTTAAGACCAAATCCGTCGCGGTGACGCCCTCGCGCAGCCGCCCGGTGAGCTTGAACCCAATCACTTCGGGCGTGACGATATAGAGGGGCTGGCCGAGCATACACGCCTCAGCTTCGATGCCCCCCACGCCCCAGCCCAGCACCCCCAAGCCGTTGATCATCGTCGTGTGGGAGTCGGTGCCCACAAGCGTATCAGGGAACGCAACGATCTCTGAGTTCTCCGTGCGGGTCATCACGACGTGGGCTAAGAATTCTAAGTTGACTTGGTGGACGATCCCCGTGGCCGGGGGAACGACCCTGAAATTTTTGAACGCCTTCTGGCCCCAGCGGAGAAACTCGTAGCGTTCTCTGTTTCTTTGGAACTCGAGCTCGGCGTTGCGCTGCAGGGCCAGGCGCGAGCCAAAGTAGTCTACTTGGACGGAGTGGTCTATCACGAGATCCACGGGGACGAGCGGGTTGATCTTCGTGGGGTCGCCGCCGAGCTTGTTGACGGCGGCGCGCATGGCGGCTAAATCAACGAGCGCGGGAACCCCCGTAAAATCTTGGAGCAGGACGCGCGCGGGCTTGAAGGGGAGCTCGCGCCCGACTGCGGGGTTCCAGCGGACAAGAGCTGTGACGTCTTCGTCGGTGATGACCCGCCCGTCGCAGTGTCGCAGCAACGATTCGAGCAAGATTTTGAGCGAGAAGGGCAATCGTGAGATCTGGCCGAGCCCCGCTCGCTCTATGGCCTCGAGCCGATAGAGCACGGCTTTACCGTCTTTGAGCGAAAAACTCTGTCGCGCAAGCTGTGCGATCGTCATGGGATAGACTCCTTCGTGTGTGTGAGTTCTCAAGTTCTCAGTATAATCAGCGCATGAGCGAGCTGCAATAGGAAGGGGGGACTATGCTGGAGTTTTGGCTCTGCTTTGTGCCGCTCTTTGTGGCCGTGGACGCGCTAGGGACGCTGCCGATCTTCATCAGCCTGACGGCGGGGCTGGAGCGAGCTGCGGTGCGCAAAGTCTTAGTGCAGTCGCTGCTGACCGCGACGGCGGTGGCGCTGGCGTTTCTGGGGGTGGGCAAGGGGATTTTTGCGCTGTTGGGCATTTCGACAGCGGACTTCATGATTGCCGGAGGCGCGCTGCTCTTCTTGTTATCTTTGCGGGATCTGCTCGTAGGGGAGCGCGAAGCGCTCTCCAGCGATCCCGAGAGCCTCGGCGCGGTCCCCTTAGGGGTGCCGTTGATCGCCGGCCCAGCGGTCTTCACCACCAGCTTAGTGCTCATAGACGAATACGGCCTGATCCCTACAGTGTTGGCGCTCATCGTCAATATATTGATAGCTGGGGTGATCTTTGGGGCGTCAGAATTTTTGACGCGCTTGCTGGGGAATTCGGGGATGCGCGCTCTCTCTAAGGTCGCCAGCCTCATCTTGGCGGCGATCGCCGTGATGATCGTGCGCAAGGGGATTATGAGTTATCTCTCTTAATCTTGTTGAGTCAGCACATCGGGGACTATCTGGTTGGCCAAGTACTCTTCAGGAGTCTGGCGGGGGCGTATGAGATAGTCCCTCCCGTGGAGCACCAAGACCTCAGGAGGTGTGGGATGGCTCAAAAAGTAGGGCATACTTTCTGTCCAGCCATAGGCTCCCACGTTGAAGATCGCGATTATATCTCCGACCTCGACTGAGGGAAGCATGACGTCTTGAGCGAGATAGTCGAGTGCGGTGCAGAGCGGCCCGGCGATGGAATATCTCGCTTGAGGGGGATGGTTGAGCTTTTGGGCGATTCGCACCGGGTGCCCCGTAGCAAACCACGTGGGCCGCAGGAGGTGGTGCACCCCGCCGTCAACGAGCGCATACCGAACGCCGCGCGACTCCTTCACGTCTACGACGCGCGTCAGATAGACCCCGGCTTCCGCGGTCAGGTATCGTCCAGGCTCGATCAGCACGCGCAAGTCCTTTGGTAAGCCCTGGGCTGTATACTGAGCGAGGATACGAGAAAGTCCGCTTCCAAGAGCTGTCACGTCCAACTCGGGCTCTTCGTCTGTATAGGGAACTCCGAGCCCGCCGCCAAGGTCAACATAGCGCAGCTCGAAATTCGTTGCGCGCCAGAGCTCAAGCGCCGTGCGCACGGTCTGCTCGGCATGACGGAGCCACGCCTGGGCATCCAGAACCTGCGAGGCATTGAAGATATGAATCCCCACGGGCTCCACGTGCGAGAGGCGCTGCGCCAGGCCGATGACCTCCACGGCGCGTGCAGGATCAATGCCAAACTTCTGGGGGCTTGTGCCGCCAATGATCGTCGTCCGCTCATCGGGGGCGAAGGCCGCGTTCAGGCGTATCCCTACGGGGAAGCACTTGTTATAGGCTTTAGCAATTCTGTTGAGGCGCTCCAGCTCGCCCTCGGATTCGACATTGATCGCCAAGATGTTCGCGCGCACGGCAGCATCCAGCTCGTGGTCTTGCTTGGCCGGCCCAGTAAAGAGTATTTTGTGCGGGGGCACTCTGGCCCGAAGCGCCGTGTGTAGCTCCCCCAGCGACGCGATGTCTACCCCAGCGCCCAGGGTGCTCAGCAGAGTGACTACTGCTAAGCTGGGATTGCTCTTCATCGCAAAGAAGATCTCTACGGAGGAAGGGAGAGCGCGTCGCAGTGTTTTGTATTTTATCTTAAAAATCTCCGCGTCGTAGACGTAGAGGGGGGTGCCGTACGTGGCGGCCAGGGCTTCGGCGCTTAGGCCCCCGATCGTGAGCGTTGATTGTCTCAAGTCAAAGTAATCTCTCATAGGGCTATCGCAGTGCTCCTTCCAAGGCGGTTGCCGCATCGGTCTTCTCATCGCGATACTTGACGATCAACGGGGCGTAGAGAGCCAGCCCGTGCTCGCGGGCGAAAGCTCCTTGGAGCGGCCGCGCTCCCGGCACGACTACCGCCCCTTCGGGGATCACCAGCGGTGTCCCTTCTGTTGCCCGATAGATCTTCTTGCGGGCGATATCATAGACGGGGACTGATGCCGTCAGGATCGTCCCCGCCCCGATGACTGCACGTCTCTTCACGATCGTTCCTTCATAGATGCCACAATTGCCCCCGATGAAGACATCATCTTCGATGATGACCGGCGATGCTCCCACTGGCTCTAGAACCCCCCCAAGCTGCACCCCGGCGCTCAGGTGGACTCGTCTGCCCACTTGAGCACATGAGCCCACCAGCACGTGCGAGTCCACCAGAGTGCCCTCGTCTACATACGCCCCTACGTTGATATACGCGGGGGGCATGATGATCACACCAGGGGCGATGTACGCGCCATCTCGGATGGCCGTGCCGCCGGGGACGACCCGCACACGGTGCTCGAGCGTCAGCCTCTGCAGCGGATAAGTATGCTTGTCGAAGAAGCGAAAGTGCTCGTTGATCGAGAAGTCGGTCAGCGTGCCCAGACGAAAGCCCAGGAGAATCCCGTGCTTCACCCAAGCGTTGACGCGCCACTCCTCGCCGATCTTCTCCGCAGCGCGGATTTTCCCGGCATTTAAGAGCTCCTTGAACTTGGAGAAGATCGCAAACTCCCGATCCCCCCACTCCTGCGGGGGATGCTGCACAAGGCGTTCGATCTCTGCTTGAATGTCCATAATCCCCTCAGATGAGATCGAGCTCCTCTAAAATGGCGCGGAGCTTCTGCCGAGTGTCTTCGCGCATCGGTACTAATGGGAGGCGATATCGCTCTTCGATCATCCCCATCAGAGCGAGGGCGTACTTGACGGGGATCGGGTTGGATTCGATGAAATTGGCGTTCATCAGCGGGAGATATTTATAGTGAATTGCGCGGGCTGTCGCAAAGTCCCCTCTCAGGGCAGCGTCGCAGAGCTGCTTCATCTGGCGAGGGATCTCGTTGGCCGCGACGGAGACGACACCATCGCCGCCACAGGCGATAAGAGCCAGGGTGAAGGCGTCATCACCCGAATAGACACGAAAATTCTCGGGCTTCTCGCGCAAAATCTCCATCATCTGGGGCAGGTTTGCCGAAGCCTCTTTCACACCAAAGATATTCTCGATCTGGGCCAGGCGCATCAGAGTCCTGGGCTCGATGTTCGAGCCGGTGCGGCCAGGGACATTGTAGACCAAGATAGGGATGGGAACCGCTTCTGCAATCGCTTTGAAGTGCTGATAGAATCCCTCTTGGGTCGGCTTATTGTAGTACGGGCCCACGGAGAGCACCCCGTCGGCTCCCAGCTCGGCCGCGATCTTGGAGAGTTCTATCGCTTTAGCTGTGGCGTTGCTCCCTGCCCCGGCGATCACTGGGACGCGCCCACGCACTGTCTTGACGACCGTCTCCACCACGGCTGCGTACTCTTCTACAGAGAGTGTGGGGGCTTCCCCGGTGGTGCCGCAGGGGCTGATGGCGTCTGTCCCGTTGGCGATCTGGAACTCGACTAGGTTCTTCAAAGCCGCGTGATCTACCCGACCCTCTGCCGTAAACGGCGTGACCAACGCCACAATCGAGCCGCGCAACGTCCGTAGGTCCTTCATAGCTATTGCCTCCTTTGGGATGTGTGCACGATATCGTTGAAGAGATCGTCCATCGTGAACAGCCCGTGCTTGTCCTTGATCCATTCGGCGGCGATCAACGCGCCCCAGGCGAAGCCAGCGCGGGAGCGCGCGGTGTGAGTAAGCTCGATAGTATCAGCTGCGGAATCGAAGCCGACAATATGCGTGCCCGGCACCGAGCCGACGCGCGTCGAAGAGATGTGCAGTTGAGAAGGGGCTCTTTTGGAGGCCGCGCGCTCTGTGAGCACCTCGCTTTTGCGCTCGACTGTGCGTAACAGAATATCTCCGAGCCGGAGCGCCGTACCGCTGGGGCTGTCGGCCTTCTGGGCATGATGGATCTCGTGCACGAAGAGATCGTACTCAGGGAAGTGATTGAAGAGCCATCCCGCGTGCTCGACGATTCTGAAGAAGAGCTGGACGCCCAGCGAGAAGTTAGGGGCATAGATGAGCCCGATCTTGGCACTGCGCACGATCTGCGCGACTTCGTCGAGAGCGTGATACCACCCTGTCGTGCCCTCGACGAGGTTGATCTTCGCCGAAGCCGCAGTCTCAATGTTGCGCAGCACAGCTTCTGCACGAGAGAAGTCTATAAGCACGTCTATCTGGGAGAGATCAGAAGCGGCCCACAGGGGATGTTCTCTTGTGAAGATACGCACGACTGTATGCTGTCTTTGGGGCGCGAGTTGTTCGATCTGCCGGCCCATATTGCCGTAGCCGATCAATCCGATGCGCATGGGGCACCTCCTTCGGGGAAGAACTCGCGGTGGAGCTTCTGGACGGCGGTGGGCACGTCCGACTCGTTGACGATCAGGCTGATATTGATCTCCGAGGCCCCTTGGGAGATCATGTTGACGTTGATATCTCGTATCGCGCTAAAGATGCGAGCGGCGATGCCTGGGGTGTGCTTCATCGCTTCTCCCACGACGCAGATGATCGCTTTGCCGTGCTCGACGGTCACTGTGGCAAATCTCTGCAACTCGCTCACGATCTCGTCCAGATGGCGAGTGTCATCAATAGTTAAAGAGACATTCACCTCCGAGGTGGTGACCAGGTCAACAGAGGTCTCGAATCTGTCGAAGACGTCGAAGATGGCCTTCAGGAAGCCGTGGGCCATCAGCATCCGCGTCGAGTAGACGTTGATCATAGTGATCCCCTTCTTGTAAGCGATGGATTTCACGATGCCCTGGTGGGCCGTCTCGTGGGCGACGATGTGCGTGCCCGGGGATGAAGGGCGCTTGGTGTTATAGATGTGTATGGGGATATTTTTCTCGATGGCCGGCAGGATCGTGCTGGGGTGGAGGACCTTGGCGCCGAAGTAGGCGAGCTCTGAGGCCTCTTGGAAGGTGACCGTCTCCAGCAAGCGCGCCTGGGGGACGAGCTTGGGATCAGCCGATAGGATTCCGTCTACGTCGGTCCAGATTTCGACGACCTCGGCGTCAAGCGCCGCTCCTAGGATAGCGGCGGAGTAGTCTGAGCCTCCCCGTCCTAGGATCGTCGTGATCCCTTCGCGTGTGGCCCCGATGAAGCCCTGGGTCACGGGCACAACGCCTCGGCGCAGCAGGGGGAGCACGATCTCCTTGGCGCGGGCCTCGCAGAGATTCATCAAGGGCATGGCCTTGGCAAAGTTCGCGTTGGTGATAATGATCTGGCGCGCGTCGAGCAGCTCGGCGTTTATAGAGCGCTCTTTCATAGCCGCCGTCAAGATCATCGTCGAGAGGCGCTCCCCATAGGAAGCAATGGCCGCCAGTGACCGCGGCGACAATTCTCCCAAGATCGCCAAGCCATGTATAAGCGTCTTGATCTCATCAATATATTTATCCAAAGCGTCGTGGAGGAGCTTGCGCGCCCCGCTGTGGCCGATGAGCTGAGAGACCACAGTATGATGGCGCGGAGCCAGCTCATCGTTGACGAGTGCCAGGGCTGCACTCTCCTGACCGGTGTGAGCAAGATGCGCGCATTGAAGTAATGTGTCGGTGATCTTCGCCATCGCCGAAGCGACGACCACCGGCTGGCGCGCCAGCCGGGTCTTCACGACAGTGATAGCCTGTTCCATTGCTGTTGCGTCCTCAAGGGATGTGCCGCCAAACTTCATGACGATCATTCGAGACACCTCAGAAATCCTTGAGCTTTGAGGAGCTCCGCGTTGAGGATAGCCGCTCCGGCTGCCCCACGCAGAGTATTATGCCCCAAGATGACGAACTTCCAGCCAAGAGCAGAGCAGGGGCGCACGCGACCCACGATGGTGGCCATGCCCTTCTCCCGATAGACGTCCAAGCGCGGTTGGGGACGATCTTGCTCCTCCACTAGAACGATCGGATGCTCCGGTGCGCTGGGCAGACGTAACTGTTGGGGGAGCGATCTATAGCTTCGCAGGGCATCTGTGATCTCTTCAAGGGTCGCGGGGGTGCGTAATTGCACAGAGACGCTTTCTGTATGTCCGTCGAGGACGGGAATGCGCGTCGCCGTGGCACTCACGCTCATGGGATGGAATTCGATAGTATGATCTCGAAGCCGTCCGAAGATCTTGCGCGTTTCGCGCTCGATCTTCTCCTCCTCTTCGCTAATGTACGGAATGACGTTTCCGAGGATGTCGAGAGAGGGCACGCCGGGGTAGCCCGCCCCGGAGACGGCCTGGAGCGTGGTGACGACGACGCTGGCGATGCCAAAGGCTCGTTCGAGAGGGGCGAGTGCGAGAGAGAGCGTCGTTGCCGAGCAGTTTGGGTTCGTCACGATGAACCCCTTGCGATAGCCGCGTCGGGCTTGCTGACGCTCGATCAATGCCAAATGTTCCGAGTTGATCTCCGGCACCAGCAGCGGGACATCTTCATCCATGCGGTGGTTCTTGGAGTTGCTGATGACCGCATAGCCGGCTTGGGCGAAGTGCTCCTCGATGGGGCCAGCGACCGACGCATCTAAGCTGGAGAAGGCGATATGGGCTTCGAGGTCGGGTTTCGGTTCGAGCACGGGCAGGTCGCGCACGCTTGGCGGGAGAGGGGTATCGAGCTTCCAGCGGACGGCCTCGGCGTAGGGCCTGCCGACCGAGCGTTCGGAAGCAGCTAGCGCCGAGATCTCAAACCACGGGTGGTCCTGCAGCAGCTGCACAAAGCGCTGACCTACTATCCCGGTCGCACCCAATATTGCTACTTTGATCTTGGCTGCCATAGAGATTCTCCCTTCTTAATCTTGCTGTGTGAAAAGAGTAAGCCTCCCCCGTGGGGAGTGGTGCGGCGAGGCTCAGGGAACTGTGTCGTTGCTAGACGTACACACCCCTGAGCCTATCGTTTGGTGCTTTTGTGCGGGGATTTCCTTGAAAGAAAGAGGGGAGAGAGAAGAGTTGCGTGCTGTTGCGCTCGTTGTCCGAGAGATCTTTGGTCTTGGCTCATCGGCTTCATTATAAACGAATTTTGACGATTGTCAAGGTCGCTAGAAATCCTCCCAGTCGGGCTCACGGGGGAGGGAGGGCAGCCCTTGGCCATCCCGAGGGAGCAGCGTGCGCCGCACCACCCCACGGAAATTGCCGTCGGGCATCGCCCCGACCCACACCTCGCTGAGATAGACGAAGACAGACTGGGGCTGGCTCTGCCCCATGAGCACGTCGAAGAGAATCTTGAGCTTTTCAAAGAGAATCGTCTCGTTCTTGGAGAGCCGATCGCGCACGAAGCGCACGACCCGATCGCTGTCTTCCGTATACGCTGCGAAGAGTTCGGCGAAGTCTTCGTACTCGTTGGTGGTCGCGTAGCGCCGCCCGCGCAAGAGTGGGCCGATAAAATTCCCCGGATCAGAGCCAGAGCGCCGATGGAGTTGACGATACGCTTGCACTTGCTGAGGGGTGAAGACGCGAAAGTGCATGACGTGGGCGATCTCGTGGAAGACGACAACCATAAAGTCCTTGCAGTTTGCGATCGTGTCGCAGTTGAGGCCGTCGTAGAGCTCAATAGTCGAGCCGTAGGCACGTCCGGCGGCTTCAGGGTCTCTGGGAAGACGCCGAATGGTCGTCACAGCGCGGCTGAGGCGCTCAGGCAGCGAGCGCAAGATCGCATAGAGCGTGGCGCACTCGACGCTGTCGAAGTCCCGCGTGCTCTCGGAAACAATAACGATCCCAAACTCGGCGGTGATCTGCTCGCACGTGCCGGTGACCAGCTCGTACTGAGCTGACCCCAGAAGGGCTAAGCTGCCTAGCACAAGCAGTGCTATTACTGTGATGTGACGTCTCATAGCGCCCTGCTTGAACAGTCTATCGAAGTAGTTTGAGGTATTATAGCTGAAAGGGCAGAGAGGGGCAAGTCCCTATTGACGATGGTCTCCCAGGGAGATATAATTATCTTTCGAAAAGGAGGCGTAGACTATGCAAAGCATTGTCAGATGGGCGGTCGTTGTCGGCGTGCTGGTCGTGGCGTTGGGGATCGGGGGGCTTGTCCCGCAGGCCCAGGTGGCTACGTACATCGTGTGCTCGGACATCGCTTGGCCGCCGTTTGAGTGGGTGGACAAGAACGGCGAGTTTGTGGGATTTGATCTGGACGTCATGCGCATCATCGCCATTCTGAAGGGGTACAAGGTTGACATCCGGAACCTCGCGTTCGACTCGATTATCCCGGCAGTCCAGGCTGGCCGGTGCGACATCGGGGCGTCGGGGTTCACGATCACCGAGGAGCGCGCGAAAATTGTGGACTTCTCTGATCCCTACTGGGAGTCGAACCAAGCCGTGCTGGTTCATAAAGAGATGGGGCTGAATATCATTACGGCGTTCACAGCCGGCAACATCATTGGAGCCCAACGGGGCACGACCGGGGCCGACTGGGTGCAGACGAACGTCATTGACAAGGGGATCAAGGTTGAGTTGAGGCTCTATGATACCTACCCCCTGGCGGAGCTGGACCTGATTGCCAAGCGCATCCAAGCTGTAGTCGAGGACGAGCCGGCAGCCAAGGTTGCCGTCAAGACGTCCAAGGGCGCGCTCAAGATCGCGGGGATCATCATGACTGAAGAGCAGTTTGGCTTCTTAGTGCAGAAGGGCGATCCCAAGAAGATCCTGCCCAGGATCAACGACGGCATGAAGGAGATGAAGAAGAAGGGTATCTGGAGCAATCTTGTAGAGGCCTACTTCGGTGTGGACGTGGATCTAGAGCGAATCACCAAGTGCTGGGCGGACTTGCGGGGCTGGCTGGAGAGAGGCAAACCCGCAGAGTATGCCGAGAATCTGGCCGCCTGCATGGCTGGGCAGGAGTACAAGAAGCCCTAGGATAGTCACGAAGAGGGTGCGCGGTCTGCGCACCCTCTTTTTTCTGATGTCAGGGGGGTGAAGGCCAATCCCTGAGCTGCTGTTGATTTGGGAGAGCTTGCCGTTATTGTGGCGAGGCACGCTCGTCACCCTCGAGCTGACGGTCTCCCTGCTGGCTGTAGGATTGCTCGTGGGGGTGCCTGTGGCACTCGGCCAAGTCTATGGGCCGCGCCCCTTGGTCTTTCTCATGTCCGGCTATGAGCGGTTCTTCCGCGCCATGCCCGTCTTGGTTCTCTTGCTCGTCTTCTACTATGGGCTGCCGCCTCTGCTGCCCGCCTTCGGCACCGCTGTTCTCGTCTTCGGTCTTCACTCCTCGGCGTATCAATCGCAGATCTTCCGGGGAGCCATTCAGGCCATCAAGCCGGGGCAGATCCTCGCCGCTCGCGCCCTGGGGATGACGCGCCTCCAAACGATGAGATATATTGTGCTCCCCCAGGCACTGCGCCTGGCTATTCCCGGCTGGTCCAACGAATATTCCGGGGTGTTGAAAGACACGTCGCTTGCTTTTGCCATCGGCGTAACGGAGTTGACCCGCCAGGGTGACCAGATCGTCTCCCGCACGCGCGAACCCTTCCTCATCTTTATTACCGTCGCTCTGATCTATTTGGCCTTAACGTATCTGGGCACGTGGCTGCTTGAACTGCTGGAGCGGCGCTGGCACGTTCCGGGCTTGACGGGGCAGCGTCGGGAGGAGCATGGCCGTGTCATCTAAGATTGTGGTGCGTGTGGAAGACCTCCACAAGCGCTACGGCAACGAAGAAGTCCTCAAAGGGGTCTCGTTCGCCGTGCGCCAGGGGGAAGCGTTGGCGATCATCGGGCCATCAGGGACGGGCAAGAGCACGCTCTTGCGCTGCATCAATAGACTGACTGAGCCCGATCGCGGGCGCATCTTCCTCGAAGAGACGGAGATCACCAGCCCGCATATAGATATCAACAAGATTCGCCAGCAGATCGGGTTTGTCTTCCAAGACTTCAATCTCTTTGCGCACCTGACAGCTCTCGATAACGTGCGGTTAGGATTGATGAAAGTGAAAGGGCTTTCCAAGAAAGAAGCCACGGAGCGCGCAATGCACGAGCTGGCGCGAGTGGGCTTGGCCGAAAAAGCGCACGCCTACCCCGCGCAGCTCTCTGGGGGACAGCAACAGCGAGTCTCGATCGCGCGTGCCCTTGCTATGGACCCCAAATTGATGCTCTTCGACGAGCCGACAAGCGCTCTTGATCCTGAGCTCATCGGCGAAGTTTTACAAGTGATGCAGCACTTAGCCGAAGAGGGCATGACGATGATCGTGGTGACGCACGAGATGGGGTTTGCTCGATCTGTTTGCCACGAAGTGATCTTCATGGAGAAGGGCGTGATCGTGGAGCAGGGGCCGCCGGATCAGGTCTTTCTCAATCCCCGGCAGCCGCGCACCCGGCAGTTCTTGAGCAAGATCAGCGAGCTCTACGGAGGAGCACGATGACGCCGCTCTGTCAGATATTTGCCGATGGAAGTTTTCTTCGACTGGCGTGCGACATAGCCCCTCAATTGCTTCAGGGGCTGGGGACGACCTTTCAGTTGACGATCTTTGCCATTGGGTTGGGGCTTGGAGGTGGGCTGCTCTTAGCGTTGGGGCGCGTCTACGGAAATAAGCCCATCTATTGGCTGAGCACGGCCTATGTGCAGTTCATCCGGGGAACGCCCGTCTTGGTACAAATCTTTCTGATCTATTATGGGCTGCCGGTCTTCGAGATTCGCTTAGACCCTCTGACGGCGGCGATCATTGGGTTAGGGCTCAACAGCGCGGCCTATCAAGCTGAATATTTTCGCGGGGCCATTCAGTCCATCAGCCGGGGACAGATGCTCGCTGCCCGTGCTTTGGGGATGACACAATTCCAAGCGATCTGGTATGTCATCTTGCCCCAAGCACTGCGCCTCGTTATTCCCCCGTGGTCGAACGAATTGATCTATACATTAAAATACTCATCGGTCGCTTATCTTGTGGCAGCGCCTGAACTGATGTACACGGGAAAGATTATCGCCTCGAGCCTGCGAGGGCCAGGAGCCTTCCGGCACTTCGAAGTCTTTTTGATCGTCGCTTTTATATATTTAGTCGTCGTTTTAGTTCTTTCGAAGACATTGGATCTTGTCGAGCGGCGCCTGAAGATTCCGGGGTTGGAGATGCGCTAGCCCCTCGAACATCCCTCGCCCATGCGCTATAATCTGAGTGATCATCTATGGCCGGAGAGGACGCAATCCATGAGATGCTTGAGGCTCTGGGCGCACCCAACGGGGGCGATCCCGTAGCCCGCATCGGAGAGCTTCTGCGCACTCTAGGAGTCTGGGAGGTTGCTCATCGGCTCCGAGCTCTGCTTGCAGAGCGCCCAGCTGAGACAGCGGCGTTCTTAGAGTATTTGGCGCAGCAGCACCCCGCGGCCGCCGATAGAATTCAGATCCTGCTCACGGCCACCAAGGGCGAAGAGAGGGAGCTCATCAGGCGCGAGTTCGGCGGAGATTGAACTGCTTTACAGATGTGCTCCACGCTCAGACCTGCCAATGCTGCTAGCTCGCCGAGCGTCAGCAAGCTGTTGCTAGAGTTATTAAGCAATAACCGCGCCAGGCGTTCTTCGTGACCTTGGCAGTTCTGGCCGTATTGCTCGGAGGTGTTGGTGCCTTGATTTGGACATGGGCACAGACAGCACCTACAGTGGTTCCAGTTCGCGTCGTAGAAATTGAAGCTGAGGTTTCTTCAATCAAGCTACCAATTCAAGGTGAATGGAAAGAGACCGGACCAATTAAGGTGCAAGTTGCTAGTGGAGCAACCCAGTTCCCCTTAGGATATCTAGACATCAGGCAACAAGAAGCTGTGATAGTTTGGCCTGTTTCTGTGTCTGCGCCCCTTCTTAAAGAGCTGGGTTTTGAGAAGATTGAAGCCATGTTAGTCGGGCTAGGAACACGCAAAGGTGGTAGTTTTGTATCATCAGATCTCACAGTCTTGCGACTTCCTAACCTCCCTAATATCATTGTTGCTCAAACATGGAGCTGCGTTACGTGTAATGTGAGCAAACCTCCCGAACAAACAATGGCTTTCTGGGCAGGGCAACCTGGTGGAGAGATAAGGGGTGCCTTCAAGATGGATGAGAATAGTTGGAAGGAGATTGAAAAGGAAGTTGGGGATAAGTATGGAGATCCTTTGAGGTTTGTCAGAAAGGCGTTTTCCATAGCATCCCAGTTCATGCACCTGCCAGTTGAAGATATGGATGCCTTCATTGCCAACGCCTATAGGCTCAATAAGCAAACATTGCATGAACTTGTGGTCTACATTCCAGAGTTCAGTGTCTATCAGACAGCGGATCTCACAGGCATGGCCGCTTTACGTATAGAACGCTAAACAGCACATTAAGTGGAGTGGGGCCTCACTGTTAAACCCCACTCCACTTATTTGCCTTAAACGAACCTAATCATTAAAATGTCGAGTGTGAGATAGATGGCCCTTCTCGTGATAATAGCTTTCGTTTTGATGTTAGCTATGATAGGTCTAGTGCTCAAAGCCCGTGGCCGCCTCCTTGCCCTAGAGTATATAGACTTTCCCATTGATCAGCTCGAGAAGTCCATACGACGCGTAGATGATCCTACGAAGGAGTTGAAGATCGAAGGCCCCAACGAAGTCACTATTCGCTCTCTTTGGACTTGGTTGGCTATGAAGATCTATCCGGGGGCTTTTCTCATCCCTATGAAGGTCAATGGCCTCTGGGCTTCATTTATACTAGATACTGGTGCCGTCCTTACTACCGTCAGCCCGAAGGTAGCTATCGCCTCACAAGCCATCCTGATGCAGCGGGGGCCTACGATCCTGATCGAAGGACAAGAGGCTCTCACTTATCTGGGAAGGCTCCCGACGCTCGAAGTAGCTGGCCTGAAGTTCCATGAGATTCCCATAATAGTACTGAGCAAGCAGCTCGTTCTCAAGATCTTGGGGATCCCCTTATGGTCCTTAGGGGGCTTTTGGGGAATGGAACCCCTAAGACATATGGTGATCAGCTTAGATTATAGACATAGAAAAGTCTCTGTGCGGCGTAGCCCTTCTGTGCCTTCCTTGGGAGCTCTATCAGCAGATTTGAAATTGCTGGAACGAGAGCTAGGCGGCTTGAAGGGTTGGATACCTATAGTAGAGGGTTTTGTAGACGGCGCTGGGCCATTCCCCTGCTTCATTGATTCTGGAGGATCTGCGATCGCCGGGATAGGAAATGACCTCCTCCAGCAGTTTGGTTGGCCAGAAGTCCACCGTATCTCTAAGATTCAGCTTGGAGATATCGAGCTAAAGGATGTCCCTGCCATATCTGGCAAGAGGGGAGGAAGAAGTATTAAGGGGGCTATCTTGATTGGGAGTGGTATTTTCCAGAGGCAGGGCTTCCGTCGCCTGACGCTGGACTTCCTCGCAGGCAAGCTCTACGCCGAGCGGTGATTATCCCCACTCCTTGACAGAAATCAAGCGGCTAGCGACCTGAGCGTTGATCGCTGTCAAGGACACTTATCCCCATAGGAGCTATCCTCAAGCAGCACACAGCAAGGAGCTACTATGGGGAAATCGCCCTGGAAATGGCTGCGCCCAGTCCTCTATTCTTTTAGTTCTCGATACGATCACCGCGCAAGACGCGCTGGGCCGACGTGCCAAGGGCTA
>Ga0197142_1002355_pt1 | contig 16602 bp, 18 predicted proteins | sample GBS60_MetaG_FD_148614 | JGI IMG/M metagenome (GOLD analysis project Ga0197142, IMG submission 148614) | Sediment microbial communities from Great Boiling Springs, Gerlach, Nevada, United States - GBS 60_MetaG | ecosystem: Environmental > Aquatic > Thermal springs > Hot (42-90C) > Sediment...
GTACCTACTATGAGCACTGGTAGCAATGGTGCAAGGATATCAGAGTATCTAATACCATTAACTCTGTCCACATCAGCACCGTTCCCATCACTTACTATCCCTTCTGGTTTAACTGGAGGTATAGTTGCAGTAGTGGAGGGTTTTATGAGGCCTATCTTTGCTGCTCTCGCTGCTGCATACCATATATTGCCGTTATCATCTAATGTAACCCATTGAGTGAATGTATTCTTACTCTCTATATCAACCTCTACCATCTTGCCTCTATACGTATCCAGTAAGCCTATCTTATCTACTGTATGCTGTGCGAACCAAAGGTTCCCTACTCTATCCATGGCTATGCCATATGGTAGTGAATTATTGTCTAGTACAGGATAGCTGTTCGCTATGCCTATAAGCGGGTCTATGAATGTTATCCTTGCTGGTGTGCCTACATGCTCACTTACCCATATCGTACCATCATTGCTTATATGCATAGCCAAAGGCTCGATGAATCTATGCTCAAGGAATACTAGATCGTCTCCCTCGACCCTGCCTATTAGACCGTATTGGTTACCTACTGCAGTGAACCATACGTTATTGAATCCATCGCTGGTTATGAAAGAAGGATAGAACTCTTGCATTCTAAACTCTTTGTATCTATCCTTAGTGATGTCTGTTATACTCTCATACATTATTAGGCTACGCTTATCTGCAAGCGCCAACCATATCCTATCATCTTTATCTACATGTATATATATAGCCAGTGATTCATTGGGTACCTTGAATGTTTGAGAGACTCCATCATTGGTTATGTAACCGAATACTCTGGATGCTGGATCTAGGAACCATACTCTACCATCTGAGTCTATGGAGAGTATAGTTGTTATCATACCATCGAATCTGAACTCTCTGAACTCCTCCTTCATGATATCGAATAGCCATATGCTTGCCCTACTACCATCACTTATCCATAATCTACCGTTCTCATAGAGTAGATAGAGTGGTATAGAGTCGCTGTAAGGCAACGGATACTCTTTAACATCGAACCGCATCTCACTGGGGTCTGGTTTTATCATTGTAATCAAATGTGTAGATACATTTAATGCGTCTGTCCTTGTAACATTGACCTCTATACTCCATAACCCATTCGAGGCAAATACTACATTGTTATTAGCCCAACTACCTAATAATGATGAGCTCTCATCATCTACTATCCTGTATAACTCGTATTTTATTGGAGTGATATATGTGTCTGCTGGCTTGATCTTCACCTCAACACCGCTTACATTATTATAGTTATTGCCGTTGGTATCCTTTACAGCAACATATACGCTGTTCATACCTACTCTAGCAGGTGTTATAGTAAGTTCTATCACTGTATCATCACTTATAGAGGTTAACCTCTGTATCCTGCTATCTATGCCTGTATCTGCTGCAAACTTTACAATTGCACCATCGTAGGGGGGTACTGAGTTGGTCAATAGTGATACCGTTAGCAATAATACTATCCCAAGATACGCCTCTAACTTCATCAGACTATGAGCGTATGAATATGTATCATCCAAGGCATCTATATCGTATGCTGCTTTACCTCTTCCTACTGACTTTACAAGTAATGACCTGAGCCTCCTCTGTACTATGAATGTAGAGTGCCCGCCTAGGTATAACATGAGTGCTGCTAACACTAACTTGATCAACAACATCATACCATAATTACTCTTGACGGTACTCATGATATCATCGCTTGTAGACCATAGTAGTAATGGTCCAGTGATACCCAATATGCCTACAGATATCAATGCGAGTTGGGAGAACTTTGGTATTATCAGGGATAATGCCTCGCCTTTAACTACAGCGTCTCTTGAGTTATTATTTATACCTGGGAGTATGATGAACGCTAATGCCATAACTCCTCCTATCCATATCGATGCTAATAGATTATGTATGAGGTCTAGTACAGTAGCCTCCAAAGATACAGCTGCGCCATGGCTAACCAGTGTAGTACTTACCATAGCAACTGAGCCTAGTAGCAGTAGTGTTATCCATGAGCCCTTACTCATACTCCTCTTGATATACGCTACCACTATAACAACTGCGCCTGCTAATATCTTAATAAGTTGTAGGTTACCGAATTTACTTGTGAATATCTGCAGTAGATCAGACTCTACCGATGCACTCTGTATGGCCACCACTGCTGTACTAGATACTATTAGCATAGAACCTAGTATGATTACTACAATCCTAACCCTAGAATACATGGGTTGAAGTGATCGTACTTCTCTATTCAGATATAGTGATGTTAATGGTAATCCTATAAGCATTGTATATGCTATATATGAAGGGAACTTCGCTAGTCCATTTATCATTATGACCTGCTCGCTCGTAGTAGATGCTACTCTCTCTACATCGAGAGATGGTATATCTACATCACCTACTATGAATACAAGCGTGCTATCTACTACATGTCCATCTACCTGTGATAGTACTCTAGTGTTAACTGTATAAACTCCATCACTCAATGGTCTCAGAGTCACACCAAGTCTACTAGGATTGTTATCTAGGTAGTGTGTATCGTTATTATCTACCCTGTTATTCTCTGAGTCATAGACCCTGATCCAACTGAATCTTAACTCTACAGGTTCACTGAAGGTTATAGCTATGCTTGAGGGAGGTGTGGCAAGTCTCTCTGCATTCGAGGGTTCAGACTTTACTATTAGAGGATGTGCATATGCTGAGTTTATTAGTGATATACATGTAAGTGTTAAGATCACAAGTAGAATAAGAATAACCTTCATAGATCTAATTGTGAGAGTTCATAAATTAATGTTTTATGGTACAATACTCTAACGCTAACCATCTGCAAGGTGTAAATCGAGAGGAATTGTAGGGCTTTATAATGATGATGCTATGTGATAGCAGTAACAATAGCAATTATATTATTACCTACACGCTGCTATTATTCACCATATATCTCTCCTTGAGGAGAGATACATAGCGTAACCCATAGCTGCACCTATTATAGCAAGGAATATGAGTATGGGGAGTGTGACACTCCTAGGGAGTGCATAAAGCGATACACCCCATGCATAGAGGAATATCAGTATCACATCGAATGCAACGAACATAAGCACATAAGAGTAATATTGCATCATGAATCTTGTTCTGCCCTCTCCAGTAGGGACTTGGCCACATTCCATGGGCATGAACTTGAGAGGGTTCCAGTACCTTCTCTTAGGTGCTATCATCTTTGCTACTATCAGTGCTGGCACCGATGCTACCACGCCAAATAGTAACATCCATAGTAGAGGCTCGAACTGAGCGCTAGCACTCATAGCAATAGAGCCGTATATGTCATATAAAAAGCATACTCTAGGGCTTAATACAAAGATACTCTAGCGATACCATACTACTCTACCCTGACCGCTCCCTTGAGTGGTATCCTTATCTCAAGTATTCCTTCCTTGTATGTTGCCTTGATCTCATCCTCTGTAGCCTTTATGGGTAATGGTATCTTCTTATCTATATTCAATGGCCTCTGTTGCCAGTACACCATACCAGTACTCTCAATCCTCTCCCTCGCAGCCCTTATGGATAGTACATCGTTATGGACCCTTAACCTTATATCCTCCTTCTTGAATCCTGGCATCTCGGCTATTATAACTAGATCAGAACCGTCCTCATATACATCTACAGGAGGAAGCACAAACTCATAGAACTCCCTCGTCCTACTACTGAACTCCTTCATCAATTCACGCATTATATATGATGTTATACTCATGATGTATATTATATGATTATTGGATATAAACTTTCTATGTTTATTTATCAACGATCATCTTTCTTGCTTTAGCTTTATAATCTGATGTTGATTATGGATTATATGCGTAGAATTAAGGAGTTGGAGGCAAGAGCTACAGTTAGCAAGGATAAGTTTCTATCTTTACTTGATAAGGTTATAGCCAGTATTCAGTACGAGCGAGGTAGCAAAAGCATTGGAGGATTCAGGGTTGAGGGAGGGCTTGTTGTCATGGATAGATTACCCTATAAACTTGCAGTGATAGGAGATATACATGGTGATCTATACGCCCTGCTGAATATACTAGAGAGTACAGGACTAGAGGATACAACACTGCTCTTCCTTGGGGATTATGGCGATAGGGGCTTGTACTCCGTAGAGGTGTACTCTCTGCTCTTATACCTTAAAGCAAGATACCCAGAGAGTGTTATAATGTTGAGAGGTAACCATGAAGGTCCTGATGATCTCCCATTCTACCCGCATGACCTCCCAGCTATGCTTAACTCAAGGTTCGATGATGCAATGTACATCTATCAGAGGCTGAGGGTACTATTCAACTACATGTACACTGCTGCACTGATAAGGGGTATGATGCTACTGGTGCATGGAGGTGTGCCTATACATCTGAATAATCTGCAGGACATAGCATACGCTGATAGGAACCATCCCAATACTAGAATTCTAGAGGAGATACTATGGAACGATCCTAGAGAGATGAAGGGTTATGAAGAATCTGCTAGAGGATACGGTTACTACTTCGGCAAGGATATAACTGAGCATGCACTAAAGGTTACAGATACTAATATCATAGTAAGGTCGCATGAACCATGCATGGATGGCTACAGATTGAACCATGATACTCAAGTGTTAACTCTATTCTCGTGTAAGGAGCCATACAAGAATAGTAATGCGTCCTATATGCTATTGAGGAAGGATGATATACATGCAAGTAACCAAGTACTGCTAGAGAGGGTAGAGGTATTCTAATGCCATTCATGGTGGTACTGGAGGGGATAGATAAGGCTGGCAAGAGCACTCAAGCTAACCTACTGAGGGATGCGCTAACCTCCATGGGTTACAGATGTAATATAATGAGCTTCCCTGATTACTCAACTCATATAGGCAGAGAGATATATGGGTTCCTGCATGGGGATAGGGATTATCCATTACAGGTTAAACATATGTTACTATCAGCGAATAGATGGGAGAAGAAGGGTCTTATAGAGCAGGTATTGAGGGAGAGTGATTACCTTATAATGAACAGGTACTATCAGTCTAACCTAGTCTATGGTTATATCCATAACCTTGAATTGGATTGGCTTGAGAATCTAGATAGAGGTTTACCCAAGGAGGATCTGGTTATAGTTATAGATGTAAGTGTTGACGAGGTTATGAGAAGGATGAAGGAGAGGGAAGAGGAGAGCAATAGTAGTTCAAGATACGCTAGAGATATGTTCGAGGATGTAGATACATTAAGTAAGGCATCTCTAACATACAAAGTACTAGCAGAGTACTATGGATGGATAGTAGTTGATGGGAATAGAAGTAGAGAGTGTGTACACAAGGATATACTTGATACCGTTATAAAGAAGAGTGGATATACTGAATGATAGATATGAGGGATGATAGTAACGGGGATAAGATTGGGATTAGTGGGAATGAGGGCAATAGTAAGAATGAGAGGAGTAAGATAGTAGCAGAGATAAGCGATCCTGTACATGGTTACTTCTATCTTAATAGACTGGAGAGGTATATCGTTGATAGCAGCGTGTTCCAGAGATTGAGGAGGATAAGGCAGCTCTCGAGTGCTTATCTGACATATCCTAGTGCACAGCATACCAGATTCGAGCATTCATTGGGGACTATGCATCTTGCAGGTAGAGTGGGCAAGGTTCTGAAGGATAAGGGCTACATAGACGATGATGAAGCTCAACTACTCAGGCTGGCTGCACTCCTTCATGATATAGGACATGGTCCATTCTCCCATCTCTTCGAGGAGGTTATAGCATTGAAGAGTAATGTTAGCCATGAGGATATAGGCAGCAGGATGATAAACGAGTTCTTTTCTGATATGCTCTCAAAGTACGGATACACTGCAGATGAGGTTAGTAAACTAGCATTCTATGAGGTCAGTGAAAGGTATATGAACGAGGTTATCTCAGGTGGCTTGAGTGCTGATCTCATGGATTATCTACTCAGAGACTCGTACTTCACAGGTGCGCACTATGGAAGGATAGATGCCGAGAGGATAATAAGCTCACTAGAGGTACGTGATAACAGACTCGCATTAGACAAGGCTGCATTGAACTCCTTCATATCGCTACTACTCGCAAGATATCAGATGTTCATGTCTGTATACTTCCATAAGACTGTTAGGGCAGCAGAGGTCATGCTACTCAAGGCTATGCAGTTGGCAGATGAGTATATGCATCTGACAGAGTCTTACAAGAGACTGGAGGATTATCTAAGGCTAACAGATGACTATCTGCTCTTTAACCTACTCAACCTACCAGATAAGGATGAATTGAGGCTAGCCAGAATGCTCGCAGAAGGATATAGGGATAGGAGGTTATTTAAATCTGTATATGAGCGTAAGATACAGACAGATGATCCCATAATAAACAGGCTTACAGATGTGAAGTATCTCAGCAACAGGGCTATGGAGATAGCAGAGGAGGCTGGTGTAGACCATGACCTTGTATACATAGATAGTGCGAAGGCACCATCTATACCTAGAGCCCCAGGCAGGACTGATATAAGTGATCTTATAATCATAGATAAAGGGAATGCAATGATGATATCTATCAAGGATATACCCCTCATAGCCCCGATACTAGGCTTCATGAATATGATAAGGGTATACACTACAGAGCAGTACAGAGATAAGGTAAAGAAGGCATGTAATAGCGTATTGGGTGATGAGGTTGAGTGGTATGAGAGAGTCTCAGTATAGGATGAAGAGGATGGTAGTTAAGTTGAGTGGTAGTATATTCGATCTAGATGCGGATACCATGGTTATGAGGGAGTATGCGGATCTATTCAGGGAGTTACTGGATGATGGTATACAGATGATCATAATAGCTGGAGGAGGGAAGGAGGCTAGAAGGTATATAGAGTATGCTAGAGCATTGGGTGCTGATGAATCTAATCTCGATGAACTGGGTATAGAGGTATCTAGACTCAATGCTAGACTACTCATACATGCTATAGGTGATCGTGCGTATCCACTTGTGCCTACCGCTCTGGAGGAGATGAGTGTAGCTGTTACCAGTAACAGGGTTGTAGTCTCTGGAGGCTTGCACCCTGGGCAGAGTACCAATGCTACAGCAGCACTCATAGCAGAGAGGGTAAATGCAGATATGTTCATAAATGCTACAGATGTGGATGGTATATACACTAAGAACCCCAGTATATACAAGGATGCCCAACTTATAAAGAGTATAAATGTAAATGAACTCTTATCCATGCTCTTAGAGGAGAGGTTCGATGCTGGTACTTATGAACTGATGGATATAGTTGCTCTTAAGGTGATTGAGAGATCCAAGATGTCCACGAGAGTAATAAAGGCTAGTACCAAGAATATAAGGTTGGTTATAGATGGGCATGATATAGGTACTCAGATACTTCCTTGAGTACAGCCTAATAAATGCTAAAAATTAGTGGGTTAATCCTCTATCTTTACTGAACCTGCTATCTTTGCGAGTTCATGTAATGGCATATCCCCTCTGATCAATATACGTAGATTATACTCCTCATGGAGGTAGGTTATAAGCCCTGCCTGCCTACTCTCTCTTGTATTATACTCTATATAACCTTGGGCACTGCTACCATCATCATATATGCATGTTACATTATCCTTATCATCGACTAGTGTATCTTTGATACTCTTCTCCTCATACTCTGGGCATCTCACCATCGCTTTCCCTCCTATACCCATGAAAGGCTCCCAACCGAATGCTATATAACCGTTGCTTAATATAACTACTTGAGGCTGTGCGATCATCTGGACTTTACCTTCTTTGATCTCCTGTAATGCATTATCTATCTCAGCATCATTCGTACCCTTCGGGGCGCTCTTCTCTCTAGGTAGTATGATGGAGTATGTGAATCCTCCAACCCTCACTATATCACCACTACCTGTGCTCCTCCATTCCATACAATCTCCTTTATCCCAGTAGAATAAGGTTACATAGCCGTTAGGCTCCTCTCTATTATCATCGACTATTAAGTCCATGGCTATCAACCTGTATCCCTCCGGTATGTAAGTTGGGTATGCTAATCTAACCTCGAATGGGTACCTCTCCTTCAATTGTCCCTTCAATACGCTGGGTAATACATCTATATCACACTCACTGTAGACTTCCCAGATATTCCTAGATTTAGGTTTGGGCTCTGCTACTATTTGGGGTATTCTCATTTATACTTATCATCGCTACGAGAAGTGCTGCTATTATACTGCTAGTTATTATGTATATGTTATTGAGTTTCACCATCTACTCACCTCCTGGTTCCCATACTGAAGAGTCTATTATACATTCATCTGTAGTGTAGGTAGGTGGACCTGTGCCAAACTTTCTTGCAGTAGGTAAGTAGTCTATATTCCACTTACTAGGATTAGAGTTACTGTTACTCAAACATTTAGCCTCAACTATATAGACTTCCCTCTTACTAACATCAAAATAATCCCACGCTGAATTTGAGCTATCTCTCCATAAGAATTGTAGTTCGCTAAATACATTCTCTAGTGTATTTGCCGGATTCGTGCTATAACTAGATGCTGGAACCGATCTACTAGTAGTCCCAGGGATGCCAGTAGTAAAGTTTATTCCTTGATATGTACCATAACATCTACCTTTACTGAAACCATGTCCATCGTTTGGATTAACTACCGCACCTATCCAACAAGAACCGGTTGCTCCAGGATTACATGTAGTGCTTGTAGATGTAGAGGCTTTGCATACCATGCTATTAATAGTGACTGAACCCGAGTAGATCCGATCTATGTATATCCAATGTATTCCTTCCCAAGAGGTAGTTGAGGGATCATGTATGTATACTGTCAAAAATCCTCTTCATTACTAGTCCAATAGTACCAATGAATCCCTGCTCCTATAGTGTGTTTGCTAGTTGGGTGTGTAACATATACCATGTAATCCCTATGAGCAGTTGTATTATTGATCGATGGTTGGTAAGATGTTATTATTGCACTACTACCATACTCGAGTTTATTAGAGTTTGGTGCATGGTAGGTATCTTTATTTATTCCATTTGCATGGGATATAGGCAGCAATGATATTATCACTATAATACAATATGCTGCTGTCTTAATTATCCCTTTCTGCATAGATATTATTGAAGAACGCTCGTATATAAAAAAAGGTCAAAAATACTTTACACTAATACATAAAGATGGTATCGACATTAGGTTGTCCAGTTATTTATGACTATGTAAGAATACTCACCAGCTTTAATCCGCTAAGAGTTGTTATAGAAAATATCTTTTAATACAGATCATAGTTAGATATAATTTATTCTATCTTCCTTGAAAACTACGTTCCTCTCTTTACTTAGCCTAGACTATTAACTGATCTAAAGGATGATCGTAGACACTTATTGTTATTTAGTCAACTAGAATAATGGATCAGTGATATATATTCTGCCTCTCTCTATCCTTATCCATCACACTACTCATATAGCGCATCTGCTCTTCCATGAACCTCTTCCTCCTCTCCTCCTCATCCAACTCATGCATGCTGAACTCCTTCAATCTAAGTATCTTTATTAGTATCTTGAGTATACTCTTTGCTGCTCTAGGTTGTATGATCTCTGGGTTATCTATCTCTCCTAGTATACATACAGCATCTATACCTCTCTCATTGCATAAGCCTAGTATAAGTCCATTGAACCCTGTTATATTACCCTCTCCTTCTAACGTATTGATACCATACCTCTTAACCTCTTCCAGTAAGCGTCTATTGTTTACTGCATAGAATACACTAGGATCTGCACCTACAGATGCCCTTAGAGCAGCACCTAGAGAGTATAATCTCTTAACGTTAAGCCTCTGTGCTATATTGACTACTTCATAGCATACCTCGTATAACCTTCTAGGGTCAGATGGATTGAAGTCACCTGTGAAGATGAGTAGTTCATTACTATGGTAGAATCTGTATGTTGATTGCTTATAGTATGCCAGACCATCCTTGTATGATACATAAGGGGGCCAGTAAGCATATATCTCTGCGAATAGTTTAGTATCTAATTTGCTCACCAGTGTATTCATACACAGGCCTGCAACGTTACCCATATCTGGGAGTGCAGCAACCATGGTAGGATTGGTAACCTTAGGGTAGTAGTAGATTCTTGTACCAAGCATGAATATATTAGTAGTGAGGGAAGTAATAAATCCTACTCTTGATCTATTGACTGCTTACTGTTAACTATATCATACTAACATTCTCCTCTATCATCTTTATCATGTAATACTCTATGTATGCAGCTACCAATAACATCACAGATATTATGCCTACTAGTATAAGTGTAGGTCTCAATATACTCTTTAGATCTCTCTTCAATACCATGCTATGTGTCAATACTATACTCTGTGACATAGCTATACCATAGGATATAACCTCTAGTATACCAAATGGTGTTACAAGCACTAATGCTGGTGGTATACCTGCTAAATTCGGTGTAGTCTCAACTATAGCTCTGAATACAAAGCCAGTAGAGTAAGCAGAAAATAGGCCTATGGCAACGCCTAACGCTGGTATGAACATAGCCAGAGCTATCCTAAAGTTATTGAAGAATATCCCTACGGCATCTATATCCTTAACCATCTCTCTGAACTGATTGCTTATCATCTCAGCATCTTCTTTACTTACACTTGAGTAGGCTCCTACATTGAATAATAGAACGAATGATAAAGATGCTAGAATCACTAGTACAACTCTCTTCTTCCTACTCATTCATTATACTATAGTTGTGGTATTATTTAAATCAAAGTAGGATGGAGAGCATCGGATCCTCAGAGAGTACATCCTTGACCAACGATGCCTGCACAGCCAACGATATTCTCTTTGTCCTACCGTATCTACCCTGATTCACTATAGGAGCATAGAGTATACCCTGCATATCTAACTCACTTATTATCATACCTACCCTTCTCTGAGTTACAGGCTGTACACCCAACCTCTTATTCAATTCCATATATGTATCATAGATGCTACCAGTGGAGCCTTTATCTGATAACATGACAGCGAGTATCACTAACTTCTCATGTAATGGTAGTTTCCTTAACGTCTCACTCACCTTATCCTGTTCTATCCTTTTCTCAGCTATCCTGACATGCCTCTCCTCGACCTTATCTGCGCCTTCTCTCTCAGCAACCTCACCAGCAACCCTTAGTAGATCTAATGCTCTCCTCGCATCACCATGCTCAGAACCTGCTATTGCAGCACATAGGTTTATAGCACTTGTGGTTATACATCCATCATAGAATCCTAACCTTGCTCTCTCAAGTAGTATATTCCTCAACTCATCTACTGTATACGGAGAGAATAGTACCTCCTCTTCACTCAGACTGCTCAAGACCCTAGGGTCTAGTAACTCTTTGAAATTAAGATCATTGGATATACCTACCAGACCCAACGAACCCTTGTGTAGATACTCATTCGCTCTAGTCATCTGATAGAGTATCTCATCACCATGCTTCTTAACCAAAAAGTCTATCTCATCTAATACGAATACTGTATCTATACCATTATCATCTATATGATTCACTATCCTAGTGAATACCTCACTGGATGCTAATCCTGTGAATGGGAACCTTAGACCTATAGCCTCCCCTAACTGGACCAAGACTGTATACTCTCTCTTAGCATTCTTCACATTAGAGTATGCAAGGACCATATTGAGGTTCAGCGATCTGGCCTTATCTTGTAAACGCTTAAGTACATACTTTGCTACAGCTGTCTTACCTGTACCTGGTTTACCATATAGTAGTAGATTGGATGCTCTAGAGCCTTTGAGTAGTGGTGAAAGTGACTCTGCTACAGCCCTTATCTCATTATCCCTAAAGAGTAATCTATCTGGTATATAATCGGACCTAAGTACATCTCTATCTCTTATCAATGGTCTTGAGGTTATCACTCTATTGAATATCTCATCTATTATATTAGTATCCATACTACCATCATACATACCCATACACACCATTACTTCCTATGGAGTATATGATTAAGTATATGTAAATGGTTTTTAAGCTACAGAATCAAATATAATTGATAAATTATTGACTATTAAATAACACAATGGGTAGTACTCCATTACAATAGAAATAGAGGTGTCTCTCTTTATTAACATACTGTTAATTATATGTTAAACAATCTATAAAAGAGTCTATTCCAACACCATCATTTCCAGTGGAGAGTTAATTTACAGTTAAGTATGTTAACAAGTCTATTCCAACACCATCATTTCCAGTGGAGTTCATTATCAGTCTATTCCAACACCATCATTTCCAGTGGAGAGTTAAGATGTTAATATTATGAGATGAATTAACATTCAGCATATTAACAGTGGAATGATAGGCTATCGCTCTGTTAACTAGTTTACTGAAGGAGTATATATGGATTCTAGAGTAACTATCCGTATACTTGTAAGATAACTGATAGAGAGTACATAAATGTTAAGATATTCATATGTATAATTAATGTTAAGAAGTATCAATAAACCAGATCTATGATTAACATAGTTATAACACCATCATGGTTTATATATCCTACTATCATCTCTTACTCAAAATGAGTATAGATTCTATGCTTCCGATAACAGCGTCTGTAGCATCTTTAGGCATAGCTGGTGCTATGGCTGTATGGGTGAGCAGGCAGAGTACAGGGAGTAAGAGTATGGTGGAGATAAGTAGTGCTGTAAGGACTGGAGCCTCTGCATTCCTAAAAAGGGAGTTCATAACCATACTACCTATAGCAGTGGGTTTATCTATAGCTATATCATTAGCAGCAGGAGTATCCAATGGAATAGCATTCGCTGTAGGTGCAGCCCTATCTGCGATAGCAGGTATAATAGCCATGAGGATAACGGTGAATGCAGCAGTTAGGACAGCACAGGCTACAACGAAAGGGTTAGGACATGCTCTAGTCACAGCTTTCAGGGGAGGTGCTACAGTGGGTCTTGCAATACCTGCCATGGCACTCATAGGTGTCACATTACTCTTCATAGCATTCGAGAAGCCTATAGCGATAGCAGGAGTAGGAATAGGTGCCAGTCTGATAGCACTCTTCATAAGGGCTGGAGGTGGTATATTCACAAAGGCAGCAGACCTAGGTGCTGATCTAGTAGGTAAGATAGAGGCTGGTATACCGGAGGATGACCCTAGGAACCCTGCTACCATAGCAGATAATGTAGGTGATAATGTAGGTGATGCCGCTGGTATGGGCTCAGATGTATATGAATCATACATAGTTACATTACTAGCTGCTATGTTACTTGGTGCACTTGCTACAGGCATACAAGAGTTCGAACCTGTGAGTCTCATGATATACCCAATAATAATAGGTGCATCAGGCTTGATAGCATCTGTAATAGGTGCATTGACTGTAACACCTAGGAGGATAGACGACCCTATGAAACCATTGAATCTTGCGTTCATAGTAAGTGCTGCTATAGCTGTAGCATTGAACTTCGTATTCACACAGCTGATCCTAGGCTCAAGTACCTTAGCATTGACGCTATTTGCTACGAGTGTCATGGGCGTAATACTTGTACCTATAATACAGAGGATAACAGATTACTATACAAACTACAAGTACAGACCAGTGAAGGAGATAGGTGAGTCTACGAAGTGGGGGTATGCAGCAAACATGCTCGCTGGTATAATAACTGGCCTAAGGTCCACGATGCCCTTCATGATAGCCATAGTGGTAACCCTAGCAGCTTCATACGCAGTTGTATACAATATAACCAAGGACCCCCTCATGGGTATATATGGTACTGCTATAGCTGCTATGGCTATGCTGAGTCTAGCAGGTATAGTATTAAGTATAGACTCATTCGGCCCCATAAGCGATAACGCTGGTGGTATAGTTGAGATGACCAGCATGGGTGAAGAGAATAGAAGGATAACAGATAGCATAGATGCGGTAGGTAATACAACCAAAGCTGTCACAAAGGGCTTTGCTATAGCAAGCGCAGGTCTAGCAGCCTTAGCCATGATACAGGCATTCCAACATGAGGCAGAGAATATATTCTCTAGCGTATTCGATTATAGCCTATCTAATCCTAATGTTATAATAGGACTCCTAGTAGGAGGATTACTACCATTCTTCATATCAAGCCAGTTGATAGCAGGTGTTAACAGGGCTGCTATGAGGCTGGTAGATGAGGTAAGAAACCAGTTTAGGAGTAACCCTGGTATACTAGAGGGCAAGTCAAAGCCAGATTATGCAAGGTGCATAGATATAGCTACAAGTGCAAGCATAAAACAGCTCTTCCCTCCAGCGATAATAACCGTAGCTACACCCATAGTCTTAGGAGTACTCTTGGGTCCTAGTGCAGTAGCAGGTATACTCATGGGCGCTGTAGTGAGCGGGATATTCTTGGCTTACCACATGGCCAATAGTGGTGGTGCATGGGATAACGCTAAGAAGTACCTTGAGATTATAGGCAAGAAGAGGACAGAAGAGCATGAGGTTGCTGTAGTAGGAGACCTCATAGGTGATCCATACAAGGATACAGCAGGACCAGCACTGAATACCGTGATAAAACTACTTAATACAGTTGCTATAGTATTTGTACCAGTCTTCATAGGCATAGTAGGGATATGATAGATGATATACTATAGTGGTAGGTAGGTGTGGGTAATAGATAGATATATGAATGTATGGATATGTATAGATAGGTATGGCAGGCGATGTAAAAGTAGACTGTATAACTAATCCTTAACTAGCACCAACCAATCAATCTACTATAACAACCTTTAATTCTTTTAGACAAATTTCATCGCATACGAATGCTCTTAACTCATAATCTAGCATCGATAGTATGACCCATGGTACTTGATTTATACTCATATACTTAAGATCTTTGCTAGATGGATACGCTTTGGAGTATGGATGCGAGTGGAATATACCTACTATATCAAGGTTCATACTACTTGCATTCTCATATACCTTTAAAAGGTCCTCACTACTAACACTGAAACTAACACTCGATCTATCTAAATTCTTAACCTCATCTGCATATCTTACTATTACCGTATCACCGTTAATTTTACCAACAAGGAAAGCACATGCCTCATACGGATAAGCCCTGTCAGATATATCCTTAAGAGTATTAAATATCGAGTTAGTGAGGATTATACTAGTAACCATCCTTATTGATATTTCATTCCTCTACTATTATCAACTTACCTCTCATATACACATGTAGTATACAGAAGTAATCGTACTCACCTGTATCCAACTTGGTTGTATCGAGTACATACGTATCGTTAGGGCTTAACAATCCAGAGTCGAAGAACTTTGCATAGTTAGGGTCATCGAATCCTGTACCACTAGTTACCGTATGTATATCCTTATCTAGATTGGTCCATACCACCAATGTACCTTTGGTAACCTTTGACTCAAGCGGATCATATGCTAGATTACCCTGTATAGAAGAACCTACAGGTATGGTTATATCGAATCTAGGCCCCTCTACAACCACAGGAGTTGTTATCTGCTCCTGCTGTGGCTGCTCCTGCTCCTCTTCTTGCTCCTCTAAAGCAGTTATAGGCTGTTGTATGTATGAGAATACACTGAAGGCTATTAATGCCGTAACAGAACCAGAGATGAATATGATTGAGATCGCTTTAATATGCTTACTCTCTTTATGCACCGCATAGGCTATTACAGTAGCTGGTACGAATATTATCAGTATTATGCCTATAAGCAAAGACAGAGTAGTTACAGTAGATACACCAGCAAGCAATCCCCCTAATGCCGCCAGTATACCTGCTATGAATATTGTTGCTGCTTTAGCCTCGTTGCTCCTAGGTAATCCGCCCTTGAGTATACCAGCTGCAAGGAGTATCATCCCAAATACCATAGCAATAGCGCTTATCGCATGCATCCCTTCCTCGAATGTCTTCGCTATACCCGATAATGAGATGGCAACACCTAGGATACCCAGTACTGTAAGACCCAATCCTGGTGTGAGGAACTCCCAGTCAGCCAAACATGTAGCCTTACAAAGAATACTTAAATAATCTTTTCTTTATCGATATGCATTATGCAGATACAGAATGTGATAAACTTACTCAAGGGTAAGAACATAGCATTCCTAGCAACACTCATGCCAGATAAATCTCCTCATGTACACCTGTATGGATAGATACAGATGGCACACATGTACTGATAAATACAGCTACCAATAGGATAAAGTACAAGAATATCATTAGAGACCCAAGGGTTGCGGTATCAGTTGTGGATGCAAGTAACCCATACAATATGGTATCTATACGAGGCATTGTAGAAGATATGATAAGGGGCAAAGAGGCGGATGATCATATAGACGCTCTAGCAAAGAGGTATCTAGGTGTAGATAGATATCCGTTCAGGAGAGAAGATGAGGAGAGGGTCATAATCAGGATCAAACCCAATAGTATATTCGTTCTTGTATAATATAATTCGACTATTTCTTTATATCATTATCTGTTCACTGATCTGACGATGTCAAGATAGGCCATTGGTGATCACCCAGTTGTATATTGCTAGGAAAGATTGGAGGAATCTTGTTATGGATGCTATTGTTGTGTTGGCTGGGAAGCG
>Ga0197142_1002356_pt1 | contig 16601 bp, 12 predicted proteins | sample GBS60_MetaG_FD_148614 | JGI IMG/M metagenome (GOLD analysis project Ga0197142, IMG submission 148614) | Sediment microbial communities from Great Boiling Springs, Gerlach, Nevada, United States - GBS 60_MetaG | ecosystem: Environmental > Aquatic > Thermal springs > Hot (42-90C) > Sediment...
ACCTCAAACGACGTGTAGCGACAAGGCAGGCTCTCCCTGCTGCCGGCAGTGCGCCCGGCCGCTTCGATCTCCTCGCGCATCACGTGATAGTTAGTCAGAAAGAGGCCATCAGCAGAGATGAAGAACCCCACGGCAGCCCCTTCCAGGCGGACGATCCTTTGGGCAGGGAAGATCGTGACCCCTTCGAAAGCGTGAGCGATCTCAAAGAGGCCAGGCTTGAGGCGCACCCCCAGATTGCTCCGGATCATCTCCAATTCAGCTGTGGTGAGCACCACATGCCACAGCGTCGCCCCTTCAGCTACGAAGGACTTCGCTTGGGCGGGACGGAAGATCTCGGCCTCCTCCTTGCGCTCGAAGACGGTGGCCACAAAATAGATGTGCGGGCGGATGCGCACCAGCGACTTGAGGACGCGCTCTCTGTCAAATGGGAGCTCGATCTGCTCCAGCGTGAAGAGCCCTTCCATATAGATACAGAGTGTAGCTGATGGAGCGCTCTGGCGCAAGGCTTAAAGCCCTGTCTCCACCTTGCCAAGACCCTACACGCCTCGGTAAACTTCAGGAGCCTAAGCATAAGAAGGAGGTCAAGTCTATGAAAGTCACGTTCATCGGCCACGCCGCCGTCGAGATCAAAACCGAGAAACACTCCATCCTCATAGACCCGTTCATCACCGGCAACCCCGTCGCCACACACAAGCCCGAAGATTTTCACCCCAATGCGATTCTCTTGACTCATGGGCACGCCGATCACCTTGGCGATGCGATCCCCATCAGCAAACGCACCGGCGCGCCGATCATCGCCATCTTCGAGTTAGCTACGTACTGCCAATCCCAAGGCGCTCACGCTATCGGGATGAACATCGGCGGACCCAGTCGCTTTGAGTTCGGCACCGTGCAGCTCACCCCAGCATTTCATAGCTCCAGCCATGACGGACATTACTTGGGCGAACCCTGCGGGATCGTGCTCACGACCCTTGAGAACAAAAAAATTTATCACGCTGGGGACACCGCACTCTTCAGCGATATGGCGCTCATCGGAAAGCTCGGATTGGATCTAGCGTTTCTCCCCATCGGCAGTTACTACACGATGGACCCCGACGCGGCCGTCGAAGCCGTCCAGTTGCTCAAACCCAAGGTCGTCATCCCCATTCACTATAATACCCTGCCGGCGATCCAGCAGGACCCCCAACAGTTCCGAGCAAAAGTGGAGGCGCGCACCGGAACGAAAGTCATCATCATGAGTCCTGGGGAGACGACCACAGTTTGACGGGAAGGGCCTACTGTTATTGAAAATCTGTGACGGCTGTCGCCCTTGACAGGGGGGAGTCTCTCCCCCATAATGGGCGCAGGAGTGTAGCGTACATCACGTTGCGGCACGCCGCAGATGCGCTATAATCTACATAGGAAGGGACTTTCCATCGGCCCACCTCGTGTGCGACCGATACGACCGACGAGCGATCATGACGCGGCGTTGCGCAGAAGGGGGAAGATCTGATGGCACAGGAGCTCAGCACACCGAGGATTACTGAGATTGCCCCGGAGACGCTGGAGTTTTTCGGGGGCGATGAGTTGCGCATTCGATGCTTCTTGGACAAATATGCCCTGAGGGATCTGTCTGGCAAGATCATTGAGAAGACACCCTTTCAGATGTGGGAGCGGGTGGCGCGCGAGATCGCGTCCGTCGAGGACGCGAAGAAGCGCCGCGAGTGGGAGAAGAAATTCTATTGGCTGCTCGAAGACTTTCGATTCATCCCCGGCGGGCGTATTATGTTTGGTGCGGGGCAGCCCCGGCGCGCTACGTTGCTCAATTGTTACGTTATTCCCATCAAAGAAGACTCGATCGAGGGGATCTTCGAGTGGTGCAAGGAGGCGGCGCGCACGTACTCGCTGGGCGGGGGTGTGGGCTGCGTAGCTAAGGGCTCTTATGTGATCACCCGGGATGGCGTCAAGCGCATTGAAGACGTCCAGGAGGGCGAGGAAGTGCTCTCCTATAATCCACTGCTGCAGCAGAAGGAATTCCGGCGTGTGCTGCAGGTGCATCGGCCCATCGTCCGGCGTGCGGATAACGTGGCAATTTATCTCAAAGATGGCACACGACTGATCACGTCGCGCTGGCATCCCACCTTGGTCTTTCGGGAAGATCGATTCCAGTATGTTCCAGCGGGTGAGGTCCGTCCCACCGATGCCATGCTGGCCACTCCAGAATTGCACACCCTGCCCCTGAACAGCCAGCGGCTTCATGATCCGCAGATGGCTTGGTGGACAGGAGCTCATCTTGGAGATGGCACCGCCTACCAGCGACCACATCGTCCCTTCATCCGTGACTACCAAGGGCGCGGAAGGGAGCGCCGGTCCACCAGGGTAAAGTTTTATAACCGATGCAAGGAGGTCGCGCAAGAATACGCGCGCATCTTCAATGAGCGCACGGGCTCGGCCCTCACCGTGCACCTCTGCCAGCGCCCTACAGGCCCTCTCTATGAAGTCGCTACTTCCTCCTATGAGGCTGGAGATCTCATTGATCTGTACGTGGAGGGCCTCTACGGCAAGAAGGCCACCCGTGCAGAGATACCTCGCTGGATCTGGAACGCCTCGCGGGAGAGTCAGCTGGCCTTCCTCGCGGGACTGATTGATACTGATGGCCATGTAGCCGCCGCACGATTCCGTGTAGAGTTCAATACGTCCTCCAAGGAGCTCGCCTACGGGCTGAAGACGCTCTTGGCTCTATTAGGCGCTCGGGCATGGATCAGCGCCAAGCCGCGAGACTATCAAGGCCAGCACTCCGTGGTACGACGCTGTCAATGCGCTTATCGTGTGGCCACGTCCGATACATCCATACTCAGCGAGATCGCACGATACATGGTCAATCCCGAGAAGAAGCGGCGCCTGTTGGAGGGAACTCCTCCTCCCAACAATCGAGACCCTGTAGCTGTACCCGCATGTGCTAGGGAATTTCTCAAGCGCCACGCCACGTATAAGCGAGTAGGTCATCTACGGTATAACGCCCTCAAGGGATTGGAGAAGGGCTGGATCAATCGCAAGACCTTCTTAAAACTGATAGAGGCCATCATCGCGCAGGCTCAAGATCCCCAGGTATACTATCAAGCTCTCTCTCTCCGGAGCTTGTGTCTCTCCTTGACCCCAGTGGAGAAGGTCGTAGCCGGGGTTGAGGCCGATGAGGAGTTTTGTGATCTTACGGTTGAGGGGAACAACAACTACTTTGCTGGTGAAGGGGGCCTCTCCGTCATTCACAACACGGACATAAGCATCCTGCGCCCCAAGGGCTCGCCCGTCAACAACTCAGCGATCTACTCTTCGGGCTCCGTGAGCTTCATGGAGCTCTTCTCCACGACGACGGGAACTATCGGACAATCGGGGCGGCGCGGCGCCCTGATGATCACCATCAGTGTTGACCACCCCGATGTCTTAGACTTTATCGAGATCAAGAACGACCCGGAGCGCCGCAAAGTCCAATACGCAAACATCAGCGTGCGGGTCACCGACGAGTTCATGCGGGCTGTCGAGCGCGACGAAGAGTTTCTCTTGCGCTACGAGAACGAAAGAATTGGGCGCTTCGAGAGGAGAGTGCGCGCGCGAGAGATCTGGGAGAAGTTGGTGAAGAACGCCTGGGCCTCTGCAGAACCTGGCGTGATCTTCTGGGACACGGTCAAGCGCGAGTCGACTACAGAATACAACGGCATGGAAGTGATCACCACCAACCCATGCTCGGAGATCCCCCTTGAAGCGTATGGAGCATGCTGTCTGGGCAATCTTAATCTTTCAAAGTTCGTGCTCGACAGCTTCACCCCCAACGCTCGCGTCGATTGGCCCAACTTAGAGAAAGCCTTGCGCTACGCCGTGCGCTTCTTGGATGATGTCCTCGACTACAACGCCGACAAGCATCCCTTGCCGGCGCAGCGCGAGGCGTCCTTGCGATCGCGCCGCATCGGCGTGGGGTTTACGGGCTTTGGGGATATGCTGATTAAGCTTGGGCTCAAGTACGATTCCGAAGAAGCGATCGCGTTCACAGATAAACTCTTTGAGCGCATCAAGCACATCGTCTATGACGAGAGCACTGAGCTCGCTGTGGAGAAGGGGGTGTTCCCAGCGTTCGACTGCGAGAAGCACATTAAGAGTGCGTTCATCAAGCGTCTTGATAGATCTCTCATCGAGAAGATCAAGAGGAACGGGCTGCGCAATGCGGCGTTGCTCACCGTGCCCCCGGTGGGCTCCGGCTCGGTGTTAGCTGGGTGCTCTTCGGGGATCGAGCCGATCTTCTCGCTGAGCTATGTGCGCAAATCCAAATCTCTCAGCAAGAGCGAGTTTGAGGTGAGCCACCCCCTGGTGCGCGAATATATGGAGAAGATGGGGCTCTCCAACATCAACGAGCTGCCCAAGACGTTCGTCACCGCACACGAGATCGAGCCCATCATGCGGGTACGGATGCAAGCGACCATTCAAAAGCACATTGATCACGCGATCTCCAGCACGGTCAACTTGGCCAAGGACGTCTCGCCCGAGACGATTGGGGATATCTACTTTGAGGCCTGGAAGGCCGGCTGCAAGGGCATTACTGTCTATCGAGAGGGCTCGCGCGAGGGGATTCTGCTTACGAAAGAAGCGCCCAAGGAGAGCGAGAAGCCCGCGCGCGCGACCCTGGTGCCGCGCCCCCGACCCAGGGTCGCCAAGGGCAAGACCTACCGAATGAAGACCGAGCTGGGCACGGTCTTCATCACCGTCAACGAGGATGAAGAGGGGATCTTTGAGGTCTTTGTACAAGGGCTGGGCAAGTCCGGCACGTCTACCGCAGCGTTCACCGAAGCCATTGGGCGTCTCATTTCACTCGCCCTGAGATCGGGAGTGAAGCCCAGCGCGATCATCGATCAATTGAGTTTGATCCGCGGTTCGCGCCCCGTGGTGCAGGAGGACGGCACGGTGGTCTTCTCCGTGCCCGATGCCATCGCCAAGGCGATCGCAGAGTATCTTCGAGGGGGCGAGCAGCTGACGCTGCTGCAGGAAGTGAAGCCGCGGCCACCACAGCCACGCGAGTCTAACGGCCACGACGCCAAGCGCGATGTCGAGTTGTGCCCCAGCTGCGGCGGCGTGCTGATGTTCACCAACGGCTGCTATATCTGCAGCGATTGCGGCTTCTCTGAGTGCGACTAAACATTGGTGCTGGTAGGGTTAAGCCCACCCTCACCCCCGTCCCCTCTCCCCTCCGAGGGAGAGGGGACAAGGGGTGAGGGGTTCCGGTGATGCCTGAGCTTCCCGAAGTCGAGACGCTCCGCCGCGCATTGGCCCAGGAGCTCGAGGGCCAAAAGCTCCGAGCTCTGCATATCTATGAGTCTCGTCTCTTGCAGAACGCCTCGGAGCGAGCACTGCGCCGAGCGCTCATCGGCCATCGCGTGCGCGCGGTGCGGCGTCGCGCGAAGTTCTTGCTCTTCGATTTTGGAGAATATACAGCGATCTTGCACTTGCGCATGACGGGCTGGCCGACGCTGCGTCCCATAAAAGATCCGCGCCTTGTCTTGGAGTTCACGCGAAACAAAAGACTCTTTTTGAGCGATACGCGGCGCTTGGCGACGCTCCATCTTGTTCCGAGCGCCGATGCTGAGAAGCTTCCTCCGTTAGCTGAGCTTGGGATCGAGCCGTTCCAGCCTAGCTATACGTTCGAGAACTTTTGGGCCATCTTGCAGTCCAAGCAAGAGATCAAAAGAGTTTTACTCGACCAGCGCAAGATCGCGGGGATTGGGAATATTTACGCATGCGAGGCGCTCTTTGCGAGCAAGATCCATCCGAAGCGCCCAGCCAATACTCTCTCAGAGGACGAAGCGCGACGGCTCTTCACCCAGATCAAGAGAATTCTCGCGCGAGCGATCGCTGAGCAGGGGACTTCCGTGCGCACATATCGGGCGCTGACGGGCGAGCCCGGAAATTTTCAGAATTTTTTAAGAGTCTACGATCGCGCGGGCGAGCCATGTGTGCGCTGTCGCGCGAAGATCGTGCGCATTGAGCAGGGCGGGCGCGGGACATATCTCTGCCCACGATGCCAACACTAGTGAAGCCCCTCTCCCGTCTGTAGCAGACGGGAGAGGGGCTTGGGGTGAGGGCCTTATAAGCCTCTCGATCTCAAGTCTATATAGAGAATGCTCCCACACGCCGTCACGGCGTTGCCCGCGGGCACGTCGTACTCACTTACTGTGCTTTCATCTGTGAGCGTCACGCGGAGGCGCTGCGCTTCGGAACTATTATTAGTGTAGACGAAGCAGCCGTCGCTCGGTGAGCCGCTCGGTGCACCGCGCTCGCTGCGCGCCCACGCTGACGGATTGCCAAACTCTAGCTTGCTGAAGAAGAGCGTGATCAGCTCCCCGACGGGCGTGCCCTCAGTGATCTGAATCTCGACGGGCACGGTGAGCGGGCTGTTCTGCGCGTTCTCGGCAGCGATCGTGATCGCACCCTCATACGTGCCCACAGCTAAGTTAGAGATATCCACGCTGACTTGAATGAGCGCCCGTCCGACGCCGCTCGATGAGGAGAGCTTCAGAGAATACGTCTGCGCTTGAGCACTCCACACCAGCTCTCCCTTTCCCACACCAGAGATCTCCAAGAGGTGCGGCACGGGAGCCGGGCCGTTGGCTTGGGCGACGAACTTCAAGCGTTCGGGAACGACCGCGAGAGTGAGAGCTTGGGGCTTCTCTTCCCTGAGGGGCTCACCGAGCGCGATGCGCCCTGCTCCATACGTATTATCTGGGCCGGCGTCGCCAAGGTCTACAGCGCGCGACGCGAGGAAGTTCGCGATCTCCTTGGGGCCCCAGTTCGGTCGGGCGCTCTTGACGAGAGCTGCCGCGCCGGCGACGTGCGGGCTGGCTGCTGACGTGCCGAAGAATGGCCGGAATGTCGAGGTGCGCACGCCGTCGGGGGCAGCAAAGTCGGGCTTGATCCTCCCATCTTTTGTTGGCCCGCGCGAGCTGTAGCGTCGCGCAGAATCGTTGCGATAATCCGTTGCGCCCACGCTGAACGCGCTGGGGGAGATCGCCGGCTCAAAAATCCCGACGCTGCCCTCCCAGACCGTATACTCCGGTTCAATGTCTATAACAGTTACGTCGAGTTTGGCCGTGGGTCTTGTGGCCGTGCGCTGGCGAATCTTTAAATGATATCTTCCCGAATCACGTGCGGTGAAGAAGAGCACGCGCGAGGGCCACCCCGAACGTAGCTGCCCTCCGCTGGCGCGACGCCGATCGGCATCGTCGAAGAGCAAGAGATCGTAATTCTCTGTAGCTCTGCCGCACCTGTCCTCCCAACTGAGCACCGCGATCACGGTCTCGTCGGCATCAACATCCAAAGAGAGCCCTTCGTCATCCCCCAAGAAGTTATGGAATCCATCCTTGTCGGGATCATCGAAGATGCCCTCCCAGTGCTCTGTGCCGTGATTGCCCACCGAGACCGCCCAGAAGATCCCGGCGTCGCGCGCCCTCTTGACGATGGGCTCGATCAGCCCCGTGCCCTCCCAGGGGCAACCCGTGCCCAAGAAATTAAATGACGTATTGATCACGTGGACGCCCTCGGAGATCAGAAAATCTACAGCCCGCCCGAGTTCGACATCGGTGTCAAAGTTTACCAAGTAAAACGTCGCTTCCGGGGCTAAATCGTAGACGATCTCCGCGACGGCGGTGCCGTGGCGCTCACCTGCTTCGATGTCCTCGTCTCGATTGAACGACCGGACGATGACGCGCTCGGCGGGGGGCAGCTCGCTCCCTAGGAGCCTCTGATAGCCCCGAAAGCCTCCGTCTATAATAGCGACCTTGACCCCTTGGCCCTTGATCCCCGCGTCGTGCCACAGGTTGGCCCCGATCACCCGCACCCCTTCACTGATCGTGAAGCCCTGCTCCCAGATGGGGACAAACGGCGTGCGCACCCACGAGACCGCGCTCAAAGACGCTAGGGCGTTCACAGCTTTCATTGGAACCAATGCTTGGACGAGATTGTTGTAGACAACCTCGACGCGCCCGCCCTGCGCCGCCACGCGGGCCTCAATCTCGCGGACGTCAGAGGCTCTTGCGGCCTCGAGCACGATCCGCACCCTGCCGGCTCTTAGGTCTTCGGGCTTGTTGGCGGGCAGAGTCGGCAGCTCCGCTCCCGACTCGAACGCCTTCAGGCTCTCCGCGAGCACATCTTGGATCTTCCCTGCGCGTGCGTCCTGAGCTTGAGGACTAGTCGCGCTCAAGACAGAGATGACCGCGAGCAGCACCCCTACAACGAGCAGCTTTTTCATAAACACACCTCTCTCAAGCAAAACTCAGTTGGCGCTATTATACCAAACTGACCTCGGCCTCTGACAGTGATCGGGCTTACAGAGTATCGGGCTTGGGCCTGACGGGCAGCCGGATGAACTCGATATGCGGGTGCGTAGCGAGCTTGAGCAGCGCTGTGATGGGCACCAGCGCTTGAAGCTGATTCTCGTAGTCTGTCTCGACCCTGCCGTCGAGGGCTTCGACGGCCCAGCGCAGCTCCTCCAGAGCTTCAGGATCCGTCGCTTCGATCACTACACGAACTTTGCCGTCGTGGATGTCTTGCTCGAAGCCGTGCTCCTTAGCAAACGCCTTGGGATCAGCTGCGCCGACGAGCTCCGCCAGACGCTCTTGAAGCTTTGGGTAATCTTCGGGATTGATGGTCATAGTGGGCTGCGATGGCTGCCCTATCGGTGGGCTGGAACGCTGCGCGGTAGAGATGTACCACAGCGCCCAAGCAATCACGGCGAGGACGACAAATGCTCCTACGACTCCCAGTGTCTTCTGCATGATATCCCCCTTGCTTACGCTTTACGTACGATGAGCTTCCCGTTCTCGATGCGCTCGACGCGCACAGCCTCGCCGGGCTTGATCGGCCCATCTGCAGCCGTTGCCAGCCAATACTCCCCCATGACGAAGACCATCCCTGTGGGGTTGAGCTCGTCCCGCGCCGTGCCCACCATGCCAATCATTCCCTCTTTGCCCGTGGCCACCGGCTTGCGCTGGATCAAGAGCCCCTTGGTCACCATGAAGACAAAGATCGCCGTGATCGTCCCCACGGTCGCAAAGATGCTGATGGGGGAGAGACCCAACGCCGGAGCCTCAAAGCTCTCAAAGTCAAAGAGCATGAACGATCCGATGAGCAGCGAGATCACGCCCCCAATAGTCAGAGCCAGATGCGTCGGCGTGAAGAGATCGATGACCATCAACGCTGCGCCCAGCAGAATGAACACCAGCCCCGCTACGTTCACGGGCAGGATCTGCAAGCCCAAGAGAGCCAACAACAGACAGATCGCGCCCCCGATCCCCACACCAAACCCAGGGGTGAAGAACTCCGCGATCAGCGCATAGATCCCGATCGTCAAGAGCAGATAGACCACGTTGGGATCAGCGAGATAATTCATCACTTGTTCTTTGAAGGTGCGTTCATACGTTTTAATGGGCGCTCCCGACGTCTGGAGACGAACTGTTTGGCCGTCGCGCAGCAGCTCGTACCCATCGAGCTGTGTAAGGAGCTCTTCGCGGCTGTTGGCGATGAGATTGATGATATTATTTTCGAGGGCTTCTTTGGCCGTGAGCGACTTGCCCTCTAGGACGAACTTCTCGGCCCATTCTTTAGAGCGCCCGCGCTTCTCCGCGATCTTGCGCGCTTCGGAGGCCACGAACTCTAAGATCTTTTTGCGGGCGGGGTCGTCTTGGCTAGGCTGCTCGCCCTCGCTGGGGGTGGGGCTCAGGGAAATCGGGGTCGAAGAGCCAATGTTTGTGCCCTCGGCCATCGCAGCGACATCTGCAGCCATGGTAATAAACGCTCCGGCAGAGGCCGCGCGCGCCCCCGCAGGCCCTACCCAGATCACAATGGGGATGGGGGAATTTAAAATCGCCGTGACCATGTCTTTCGTCGATTCGAGCAGTCCGCCGGGGGTATCGAGACGGATCAGCAAAAGCGAGGCGCCATCGCGATGCGCTTCAGCGATGACGCGCAGCAGAAAGTCTTTTGTGATGGGGTTGATGGAGCTATTGATCTCGGCGTAGGCGATAAATGAAGGCTGAGCCTGGGGCTGCCCCAGCACGAGGGCGCCCCCCAAGCTCACCAACACGAGCCCAGCTACAATCCGTAGACGCATAATGTCGGTGGAGGTGGCGGGACAGCGGTTCCAGTTCTTTCGAACTGGGCTGGACTATGCCTTCATCCCTCATGGGATGCAGGGCGTGTTAGCGCTTGTGGTAAGCGCTCCTAGTACCCACCCCCTCCACACGGAGGGTGGAGTCGGTGGGCCTATGAGTCTCTACAGGGCCGGCCTGAGGTTGGCCCCCTTCCGACCCCTCGGCGTTGCCATCGTGTGCCTTGGCACACAAGCAGGCTTCGCCGATGTGAGCCCCGTTATCACCTAGACATTGCTGCCTAGGGCGACTCTATCCGAATCGAACCCGCGTCCGGAGATGCTTTCGTTCGGCATCTACAGGCTTAGTCCGGTGTTTTGGTTTGAGATCAGCTGCTCCCACCGAACAGGATCAGCTGATCCGAGCCCCGCTGGGAGATTCCCACGCGCCCTGGGGCCGAGCGCGCGGTCAGCCCGTCTTGTCGGTCCCTTGCGCGAGCCGACGAGCAAAGCTCATCGCAAGAGATGCTTCTCGTTAGTTCAGAGAAGCAGTGGCGTACGCAAAAGTGTTGGCACTTCTTGGCCACCGGCCGTTTTTAGGAGGTGGCCGCAACTCCGCCTGCAGCCTCCCTGCCGCATCCCCGTCGAATCCAGTGCACCCCCATCTGTCAAAGATCATGCGCGCTGGCGCACTCCCAATTATAGCAGAAGCGTGGGAGCTTTCAAAGATCACGGACGTTCGGGCTGGAGCGTCGCCCTGGGAAATGCTTCTAAGACGGGGATGCCCAACCAATCCGAGGGGATGACCAGCCCTAGAGCCGCTAAGGCCGTCGCCGCTGTGTCGTAGATACGGATGGGCTGGGTGAGCTCGCGCCCAATCTCGATCTCTGCAGCCCATAAGATCCACGGGATCGTCATGTCTCTGGGATCGTCGGTGCCGTGGATGCGTCCGTGCCCCCCGTGATCGGCCGTGACGATCACTACAGAGTCATTGAGAATCTGTAAGTCTTCGAGATTCTTGAGCAGCAGCCCTACGGACTCGTCCACGCGTTCCACGGCTTGAAGTTGTCTGACGGTCATCCAGCCGTAGCGATGGCCGGCGTCGTCCACGTCCGCCAGATGAAGAAAGACTAAGCGCGGCCGATGCTCAGTAATGTACTGAACAGCTTCTTCGATCACCCTTTTGGCGTCGTTATTCATAACGAAGAGCGGGGTTTGCGGGCTGAAGAGCTGTTCGAGCTTGCGCTTGCTCACAAACGCGACCGTAGAGATATTCTCTTGCTGGGCGATCTCGAAGATCGTGGGCACGCCGATGCGCCCCAACTCTGGGGCCCAATGGTTCCACGTGATGCGATGGCGCTCCGGAGGGACGCCGCTCAAGAGTGACGCTATAGCGGGCAGGGTCGTGCTGGGCATCACTGTCTGCGCAGTCCAGCTGTAGAGCCCCGACTGCCAGAGCCGATCGAGATTGGGGGTCTGGGCACGCTGCAGCGCATCGGGCCGAAGACCGTCAATAACGATAATAAAGACAAAATAATCTTTGATCGTGAAGTGATGCGAGACCTTCGGCGGGAGCTGAGGCGCTGTCGAGGGAGGTGGCGGCGCTGGGGGAGAGACGGAGCGAGGTGGGGAGAGCGGCGGCAGGCTCCCCAACGCAACGAAGAGCAGAAAGAGCCAAAACTCAAGGCGCATAGAGCTCCGGGCGAATTCTCGGGATGAGGGCCATCAGCACGGCTTGCTCGGTGAGCTGCTCGCGCGTGAGCAAATCTTTCGAAAGATACCCAATGGCGCCACCCTTGTGCCCGATCTTCTCGATCCCCGCGAGCTCGCTCATGACGTCCCCCACGGTGCGGCCCTGAAGCACCTCTTCGATGACTTTTGGGGGATAGACGAACCCTGAGCCGTGCCCTACGGTCAGCTTCCCATCTTGGCTGATGATCGCACAGAACTGCACATCAAAGTAGAGCTTCAGCTCGTTGTTCCAGATGAGCCCCGCTTCGATCCCCACGCCAAAATCTGCGTCGTGGAGGGCGCGTCTGGCGCGCTCGCAGGCCCCACGGACGGTGTCGTCGTCGAAGGGCTGCATGGGAACGCCCGACTCCACAGGGATAAGACGGACCTCCGTCGGCCCGAAAGCGCGCTCGAAGACGTTCTTGACAGCTTGAGCTTTGATCGGGTTGTTCGAGCCTACATGAACGCGCACCACAGCGCCCAGATTATGACAAAAAGTCGCAAGATAAGCAACGACGGCTGTCTCAGCTCCCACGGACTTTTCACGCCGTTTCCACAGATTTTCGACCTTGGAGGCTTTAAAATATCTCTGCGAAAACTTACTCCCAAGGAGGAGATCTGCATGCGTGCTTTGACTGTTCGTCTGATGGTGCTGGTGGTGGGGTTGGGATTGGTAGGGGGATTTGGGGTGGCACAGCCGCGCGGGCCGGTCTCGACGGACTTTGCCGACGAGACCGCCACGCGGCTTCAGCCCGATCGCGATCGCAGCTTTTGGGTCCGCCCCGGCGACATTGACAAGGACGGCGATCTCGATCTCATCGTGGGCAATCGTCCTGGGGACGCGGCGCTCATTCGGGTCTTGGTCAATCAACAGGGGAAGTTCGAGAACGACTCGGCGCGGCGCCTCCCCGCGATCCCCAGCCAAATCCCATTCGGAGCTGACTTAGGCGATATTGACCGGGACGGCGATCTCGATATAGCCCTGGCGATGGGCGGAGGACAGGGCGGCGGCGAGCCCGACCGCATCCTCATCAATACGGGCAATGGGCTCTATCAAGATGAGACGGCCAATCGCCTGCAAGGGGTCGTGATCAATCGCTCGTTTGTCGCGAAGCTCTGTGATGTAGACGGCGATGGCGATCTCGATCTGTTCGTGGGGACGCTCGCGGGCGAGCCCGCTCGCCTGTGGATGAACGACGGCAGTGGACGCTACTCTGATGAGAGCGGGAGCCGCCTCCAGCAAGCGGGCTCGTTCAGCGTCGCTGCGGCTGACTGCGCCGACGCCGACGGCGATAAAGATAATGATTTCGTCTGGGGCACGGGCGAGCCGACCCAGGGCGGCGTCAACCAAGTCAATCGCTTGCTCATCAACTCTAATCGCGGCTTCTTTACTGATGAGACGGCCTATCGCGTCTCCTTCGAGCAAGGGACGAATACTCTTTCTATCAAATATCTCGACGTGGACGGCGACGGCGATCTGGACGTCTTCGCGTGCAACGCCCCGATCACGCCGGCGGGCCTTGCGGGTCGAGCTGTGCTCTGGATCAACAACGGCAAGGGGTTCTTCAGCGACGAGACGGCCCTGAGACTCCCCTTTGGCGTCTTTAACTGCGTCGACTTTGATTTTGCCGACTTCGACGGCGACAAAGACGTAGACATCGCGATGGTGCGGCTGCAACAGGTCCCGCAGGCGCCCAATCTCTTGCTCATGAACGACGGCCGAGGGTACTTTATCGCTATAGATCTCCCCGCAGAAGGGGGCAACGAGGGCGGCAACGGGATAGCTTTCAAAGACTTCACCGGGGACGGCAAGCCCGACATCTACATCGCACGCCTCGGCCAAGACGTGCTCTTAGTGAACAGAAACGCTGGCGTCTCCCGACCATAAGACCCTTTTCACTCCTGGCCCTCACCCCCTTGGCCCCTCTCCCGTGGGTGAGCCACGGGAGAGGGGCCGGGGGTGAGGGCCACCTCCTAGCCAAAATGCCATCTTTGCGCTACAATAAGCGTTATCCCAACACCATCGGGGAGATGGCACGATGCTGGACATCAAACTGATCCGCGAGAACCCTCAAGAGATCGAGCGACGCCTGCGCACCAGAGATGAGTCTATATCTTTGGGACCGCTGCTCAAGCTCGACGAGGAGCGCCGAAGGCTCATTGCCCAAGTCGAGCAGCTCAAGGCGCAGCGCAACAAAGCGACAGAACAGATCGCGCTGCTCAAGCGCGAGCAGAAAGAGAGCGAGGCCCAAGCCCTCATCGCCGAGATGGGGCAGATCTCCGATACGATCAAAGCGCTCGATAGTCAGCTCGCCCAGATCGAGCAAGAGATCCAAGACCTCTTGGCACGATTGCCGAACTTACCCCACGAGAGCGTCCCCATCAGCCCCAACAAGGGCGACAAGAAGATCTTAAGAGAATTTGGGCAGAAGCCCCAATTTTCGTTCCCGTTCAAGAATCACATAGAGCTTGGGGAGCAACTGGGACTTCTAGACTTCCCCAGGGCCGCGAAGATCGCCGGGTCGCGCTTCCCGCTCTATCGCGGCAAGGGCGCCCTCTTGGAGATGGCCCTCATCAGCTTTATGATGCGCTACCACTCAGAGAAGAATGGGTACATCCCCATCTTCCCGCCGTTTTTGGGCAATCCCGAAAGCTTCTTCGCCGCGGGGCAGTTGCCCAAATTTGCTGACCAGGTCTACTTCTGCCCCGAAGATAAACTCTATCTCAACCCCACGGCGGAAGTCTTGCTCACAAACCTCCATCGCGATGAGATCTTAGATGGCTCGCAGCTCCCGTTAAAATATTGCGCGTACACCGCGTGCTTCAGAAGAGAAGCTGGCACCTACGGAGAGGAAGAGAAGGGGCTCATTCGGATGCATCAGTTCAACAAAGTCGAGCTGTTTAAGTTCACTAAACCCGAAGAGTCTTACCAAGAGCTCGAGAGCCTCGTCGAGGATGCCGAAGATATCTTAAAAGAGCTGAATGTGCACTATCGGGTGGCGCTGCTGCCCACGTGCGACTTGGCGCAGCAATCAGCGAAGACCATAGACCTAGAAGTCTGGATTCCCTCGCAGAATCGCTATTATGAGGTGAGCTCGATCAGCAACTGTGAGGACTTCCAGGCGCGGCGGGGCAACATTCGCTTCCGGCGCGAGAAGGGGAGCAAGCCCGAATACGTGCACACGCTCAACGGCTCGGGCTTGGCAACGTCACGATTATTTGTAGCGATCTTGGAGAACAATCAGCAGCCCGACGGCTCGGTGCTCATCCCCAAGCCCCTGCAAGAGTACGTGGGGACGGATCGGTTGGTGCCCTTGTGATGCCGGATTTGTAAGCATCCGGCTCACCCTCACCCCTGGCCCCTCTCCCCTCGGAGGGAGAGGGGGAAAGGGGTGAGGGGGTGAGTCGCGGGGAAGCACAGATCGGAGCCAGCGTATGAGAACAAAAGCACTACTCAGCCTTCTGATGCTGCTCAGCAGCACCATAGCGTGGGCGCAGCCGCTTGAGGCCCCAGATCTCGTCGTCACAGCGGTGCGCTTAGAGCCAGCATTTCCTGCACCAGGCAGCACGGTGCAGATCATCGCGACTATTGCTAATCAAGGCACGCGCACGACCAACGACGTCTTCGCCGTGGAGGTCAAAGCCGATCGAGTCCAGATCGGGGTGCGGTTCTTTGCTGATCTGGCGCCAGGGCAATCTCTTGATGTCACTATCAGCTGGGAGGCCAAGCCCGGCGAGACCATCTTTCGCGTCACCGTAGACCCGTTCAAGACCATCTCTGAGCTGGACGAGAGCAACAATACTTTCTATAAGATCGTCAACGCGACCGATAACGAATTTACTGGGGCGGACTTGGTCGTGCGCCGCGTGAGCGTCGAAGCTGAAGTATTCACGGCTGGGGAGCCGGCGCGGCTGGTCGCCACGGTAGCGAACATCGGGCAGGGGCCGGCGGCGTTCGTGCCCGTGGGCTTCTACGTTGACGGCGAGCTTCTCTCCATCGAGACGGTGCGCGAGAGTCTAGCCCCTGGGCAAGAGATGACCGTAGAGACCCTCTGGACGGTCGAGGCCGGGGAGAGAGTCCTCCGTGCCAAGGCCGATCCCAACGGGGAGCTCTTCGAGCTTGAGGAAGCGAACAATTCGTGGGCAGAATATTTTGAGTTTGCGCCCCTGCCCAACCGATGTGCTCAGATCGTCTCGCTGGAGTTCGCCAGCACGAGCATCGCTCTTTTAGAAGAGATGACGTCGTGGCCCACTTCCGAAGTGATGAGCGTCTTCATCCCGGCGATTCGCCGCCAGATGGAGCGCGACTACGAGGGCGTGAACGTCAGGTTCTATCTGCGCCAGCCCACGGGGATCTTCAGCACGGTCTTCTTCTCCCCGGAGAATCGCCTGCCGATCTTGGGGTTAGCGCCCTTAGATTTTGGGAATTTTCGTAAGGACGACCGCGGGTTTGTCTTTGTCGGGAGTTTTCACGCGAATCGCGGGCTGCGGCTGGCGCCGCCGGAGCTGCTAGCGATACTTTTTGCCAAAGTTGCCAGTCACGAGCTGGGGCACATGCTGGGCTTGGGGCACAACCCCAATGGCGGCATTATGAACGCCCAAGCCGAGACCAACCCCTACTTGGTAGTCAACGAGAAGTTCCGTCCTGAAGACTTAGAGTATCTCAAGCGCATCCTGCCGATGGACTGCCGGTAGAACAGCTCGGGGTTTCCGGCGTTCGGGCGCAGTATCTTGCACGAGCGGGATGCGAGCGACTTGTGAGGGAGCC
>Ga0197142_1002357_pt1 | contig 16591 bp, 13 predicted proteins | sample GBS60_MetaG_FD_148614 | JGI IMG/M metagenome (GOLD analysis project Ga0197142, IMG submission 148614) | Sediment microbial communities from Great Boiling Springs, Gerlach, Nevada, United States - GBS 60_MetaG | ecosystem: Environmental > Aquatic > Thermal springs > Hot (42-90C) > Sediment...
GTGGCCGTCGGGGTGGCTGTGGGCGTGGGTGTGGGGGTCGGCGTGGGCGTGGCTGTGGGCGTCGGGGTGGCCGTGGGGGTGCGGGTGGCCGTGGGGGTGGGCGTGGGGGTGGATTCGGGATTCTGCCAGCGCAGGATGACGCCTCCGTCACCGACCACCCAGGCGCGACCCAGGGTGGGGAAGGCCACGGCCCGCAGGTGGAAACCGGTGCCGGGATTGTCCCGTTGCCAACTCTGACCGCCGTCGCGGGTGCGCAGGACGACGCCATCGGCGCCCACAATCCAGCCGTTGAGGGGGTCGGTGAAGGCGATGTCGTACAGGTCGGTGCTGATGCCGCTGGCGCGCAGTTGCCAGGTGAGTCCGCCGTTGGTGGTGCGGAGGAGCACGCCGCCGCTGCCGACGGCAAAGCCGACCTGGCCCTGAGGAAAGGCCAGGCCATAGAGCGCCGAGGTTGCGCCCATTGTCTGCACGATCCAGGTGGCGCCGCCGTTATCGGTGTGGAAGACGGTGCCGTCGGCGCCGACAGCCCAGCCCCGCTGGGCATCCAGGAAGAGGATGTCGTAAAGGTGGGTATTGGCAAGGGGTAGCGTTTGGGGTTGCCATCGGTTGCCGTCGTAGTGATAGAGGGTGCCGTTATCGCCGGCCGCCCAACCCCGGTCGGGCGCCACGAAGCTGAGGGCATGGAGGTCTACCGGCATCAGCGTGGTGACCGCCTGCCAGCTCAGACCGCCGTCCGTCGTCGCGCGCAAGAGGCCATGGGTGCCGGCAATCCATCCGCGGGTGTTGTCGAAAAAGTGGACGGCCTCGATGTGGGCGGTCGCACCGGTCGGTAGGGCCACCCAGTCCAGACCCCCTACCGTTGTGAACAGCAGCGTGCCGCCGTCGCCGCCGGCAAAGCCGATGGTCTCGCTGAGGAACTGGACGGCGGCCAGGTCGGCGCCGGTGCGGCTGGGCTGGCGGGTCCAATCGCTCAACGCGGCAGGACCGGCCCTCATCAGGCTGCCGCCGACGGCGATGAGCAGGGAGATCAGAAGGAGTGGAACGGCAACAAGGCGCATCGGCAGGGATGGGGTCAGGCGGCGGTTCATGGATGCAGGAAATAGGGCAGGTAGTACTCGTAAGGCAGACGGAAACGGCACGCAAGATGCAGCCAGAACGGGCCGGCGCTGCCCTGGTAACCGTCCACGACCAGGTAGTACACACCGGCGGGGAGCCGGGACAGGGCGATCAGACTGTCCTCGCCTGCCCGACACCGGTCAGGGGAAGCTTCATCCAGCCAAAACAGGTCCAGGTCCAGATCGATGCTGTGGCTGAGCTGGACCACGACATCGGCCCTTTCGGGCAGTTGGACCTGAAAGATGGCTTCAGGTCCGGTTTCGGGCCAGTCGCGGCGGCAGCTATAGCGGCTGACCCGCGCCGGCCAGTTGCGCGAGTCCTCCTCGATCGTCTGACCGCAGGCCAGAGGTACGGCCAGGTCTACGGCCAGGACGGCCGGGGTGGCGGTGGGCGTGGGCGATGGCGTGGGGGTGGGGGTGAAGGTCGGCGTCGCCCCCGGCGTCGGTGTGGAGGTGGGGGTGGATGTTGGCGTCGGCGTGGCCGTTGGCGTTGCTGTGGCCGTGGGCGATGGCGTGGGACCCGGTGTCGGCGTGGGAGGGTGCAGGATGTACTCGATGATGAGGCGAGGACGTTTGTCAACGGCCGTCGATTGCGACGAGTGGAAGGCATAGGCCACGCGCGGACCTTCCCGGCCGGTGAGAAACAAACCGAAATTGCTCACGCCCAGGGTGTGCCAGGCCTGCACTAACCCGGTGACATCCCATTCGTAAGTGCGGTTGACTTCGCTCACCCGCACCACATCCACCGGAACGAGGTCGCGGTCGGTCGGACCGCTGGCACCCCGTTCGCTCCAGGGATTCCCGGCCGCGGCTTCCAGCCAGGTCGCTGTATCGACATCCCAGGCGCGGCGCATCCGGAAGACGCCTACATCGGTCGCATTGGAATTGGAGCGCTCAAAAGCGTTCAGGCGAAGCTTCGCCTGCATGATGACGGCATGGGCCGGCAGCACACTCAGGTCGAAACGCAGCAACGTGCCCGATTGCCCGGCCCCGCGCACCTCCAAGGCGGGCGCATTGGCGTAGTTGGTGGTCTCGGCAAAGGAGTTGATCCAGGTATCGAGGACGCCGGTATACCCGTTGAGGCCCTGGCTCAGGATCAGGGTGTTCGGCGTCGGCTCCTCGGCGAAACGGAGGCGGCCGAACTGCTCCCACTGCGAACTGGTGGAGACGCCCTGCCAGACGTACTTGACATCCCAGGAATCGCCGTCGTCATCATCCCGCAAAGCAAAGGTAAAACCGATCACCTTGCCGGTGACGATGGGGTCGTTGTGAAACACGGATAGGGGGATGGCGGCTTCGACCACCCAGCCGTCACGCAAGGGACCGATGAAGGCATCCAGGGTCGTGGGAACGGCGAAATCGGTGATGCGGCCGTTGGGGTTGAAAGTGTACTGATGATCGCCGGGATCGCGGCCGGTCAGGTTATGGTCGCCATCGAAGCCAAGCTCGATCTCGTCGTCTTTCCAGACCTCGGCGGAATCGTTCATGAGGAGATCGTCGAATACCCGCGCGGCGACGTACAGGTGGGTGCTATCCCAACCCAGTTGCAGGTACATCGAGGCATCGGCAGCGGGCGGATAGGGCGGCCCCCCTTCTTTGAAGGCAGCCGTTTCGGCATTGAGTTCGATGAAGGGAAACAAAACCCATTCGTCGAGTCTGCCGTCCAGGGTAGGAGGTCGGCTAAAACGATGGGCGGGGACGATCGGACCGACACCGCTCGGAACGGTTGCCAAGACCGGTGCGGCTGCCCCCACAACGGCAAGGGTCAGCATCAGCACCCCAAGCAACCCAATAGCACGACGAACGGTGGTCATGGCGAGATAGAGCCAGGGCAAGGTGAACGTTCGGGACGCTTCATGAAGCCATCCGGACAGGTTCAGTATAAACCAGAGGCGTGAAAAGGAGATGAAGGGACCAACCGGGAAAGATGACGATTCGTTAATCGTCACCGTTCCCGCCGCAGCAACGCCCGTGCTATACTCCACCCCATCGAGGCGGCCTGCCGATGGCGTTTCGGCTTCATCCAGACTCCCTGCTTTGACTTTTTATTTCTTGTTCACAAAGACCGCAAAATAAGGCACCAATGTGTTTTCTAACCGTTGCTTGTCAAAGGAGTTCATAGCCTATGATCCCATCCTCGTTGGGTACCATTGCCGTCATCGGCGGTACCGGCGCCGAAGGTTCCGGTCTGGCCTGGCGATGGGCGCGAGCCGGTCTGGATGTGGTGATCGGCTCGCGCGAGGCGGCCAAAGGCGCCGCCGCCGCCGCCGCCCTCAATGCCCGCCTGGGCGAGGAGCGCATCCGGGGGACCGATAACCGCCGCGCCGCCGCCCAGGCCGAGATTGTCGTGCTTTCGGTCCCCTACGCGGCGCAGACCGCCATTCTGGCCGAGATTGCACCGGCGCTGAGCGGGAAAACTCTGGTGACCCTGGTGGCCCCTTTGCTCGGTGAGAAGAAGGGGCGCTATGTGCCCCCGCCCGGCGGCGCTGCCGCCCTCGAAGCCCAGGCCCAACTCGGCCCGGAGGTGACGGTGGTGGCGGCTTTTCAAAACGTGAGCGCCCATCATCTGGCCGATCCCGACCATCCGGTTGATTGCGATGTGCTGGTTTGCGCCGACACGCGGTCGGCCCGCGAGACGGGGATTGCGCTGGCGGCGGCGGCGGGTCTACGGGGCATCCATGCCGGGGTGCTGGCCAATGCCGCGGTCGTCGAGGGGTTGACGGCAGTGCTCGTTGCCATCAACGCTGCCTACAAGGTGCGCGGGGCGGGCATTCGCATCACGGGTTTGCCGGAGGATGGCGGGTGAACCGGCTGGTGCTCACCGCCTTGCCCGGCATTCCGCTGGTCGTTGCCGGTGACGACCTGGCAGCGCTGACCCTGGCCGGTTTGGAACGGGCCGGGATGGCGCTGGAACCGGGCGATGTGCTCGTTTATGCCTCCAAGGTCGTGGCCAAAGCCGAGGGTCGGACACGACGCCTGGACCGGGTGCACCCCTCGCCGGCTGCCCGCGAGATTGCCGCCGTATGCGGGAAAGACCCACGTTTGGTCGAGCTAATCCTGAGGGAATCCCGACAGGTGTTGCGACTGCGGCCGGGTCTGATCATCGTCGAACATCGGTTGGGTTTTGTCTGCGCCAATGCCGGCATTGACCATTCCAACCTGGCGGACGATGAGGAGGTGGTCCTTTTGCCCGCCGATCCTGATGCCTCGGCGGCGCGGTTGCGGCAGGCGCTGGCCGCTGCCACCGGTGTGGCTCCGGCCGTCCTCATCAACGATAGCCACGGCCGTGCCTGGCGGCTGGGTACCGTGGGCGTGGCCATCGGCGTGGCCGGTATGATGCCTTTGACCGACCGCCGCGGGACGCCCGACCTCTTCGGCCGTGTGCTTCAAGTCACCGTGCTCGGCACGGCCGACGAAATCGCCGCCGCCGCCTCTCTGCTTCAGGGCGCGGCGGCCGAGGCAACGCCCATCGTCCATATCCGCGGAGCGCCGTTCGTGACCGGCGAAGGACGCCTGGCCGATATGATACGCCCACGTCATCTCGATCTGTTTCGCTGAAGTGGTTCATCCTATTTAATCCTACCCGTCGGGAGCGCTGCCCATGACCGCCTCTTCTCCATCCGCCGAAACCACCGCCCCAGATGAAAGCAACCTGACCTGGCTTTATCTGGCCGGGTTGCTGGCCGCAACGGTGTTCGTGACCACGGTCGTCCAAGGGGCAGCGCTTTTGCTGGCCTGGAGTACCGAGGTCACCACCATGCCGCTGAGCAGCAACGGGTTCCTGCGCTTCAGTTGGGCCTCGCCGCTGCTCATTGCTCTGCTGGCTTTGCCGTTGGTGCGGGCGCGGGGCGTCCGCCAGCGCGTCATGGCGCGTACCCTGCTGTTGGCCGCGTGCCTGAGTGCCTTGCTTCTGATACCGCGCACATGGCTTTCGCCCGAAGCGCCCTACGCTGCCGGTCTGGCGCGCAGCGCCATCGGCCTGGTCGGGGGAGGGGGCCTGCTGGCCGCGGCCGTACGGCGCCGGGAGGCCGATATCCGCCTCGCGGAGGGGCTTCCCCTGGCCGTCTATCTGGCGGCGCTCTTCTGGCTACCCTGGGTTCTGTTCGGCGCCCTGGGCGATGTTCTGGACATGCTCCTGGCCCTGGTGCAGGCCCTGGCCCTGGCCGCGGTCTATGTCGGTCTGGCCGCCTATCTGCTGCCCCGGTTGGTCGCCGTTGCCCCGCCGTCGCTTTGGGCAGGGGGAATGACGCTAACGGCCGCAGGGGTGTTGCTGGCCGGTTCCTGGGGCCAGATGGACTACCAGGCGCTGCTGATCGGGGTGCTGCCGGGATTGGGTTTTCCTCTGGCCCTGTTCGGCGTCTTGCGGCACCGCGGCTATCCTCTTGGCACCGGTTTGCTCCTGGTCACGGCGGCCGCGCTGGCGCCGCTGGCCTTTGCCGATCCCCTCGAATTAAATCTGATCGGGTTGAGCAGCCACGACACGGCCTATTGGAGCCTGCGGGCCATGGGCTGGAATGCGTTGGTGAGTCTGGCCGTGCTGGTGTTGGTGGGGCTGTTCGGCGCCCGGCTGCTGGCGTCGCTGGCGATACGGGTGTGGACGGTGTTGGCCGCTCTGAGCTGGGCAGGCAGCCTGATGGCCTACGCCTGGCTTGGTCAACCGGGTCTGTTCGGTGATGGTTTTTTCGTTGTCTTGAGCGAGCAGGCCGATCTGAAGCCGGCCGGGGCTATCGCCGATGTCACCGAGCGGCGGGCCTGGGTGTATCGGACGTTGGTGGCCCAGGCCGACGCCGCGCAATCCCCGCTCCTGGCCTGGCTGGAGGCCCGGCATCTGCCCTATCGTCGCTATTACCTGGTCAACGGCATCGCCGTCCAGGCCAATGCCTGGCGGCGTCGGCAGATGGAGCGGCTGCCCGGGGTGGAGCGGGTGCTTGTCCTCCCGCGGTTGCGACCGCTGCCGGCGCCGGCCCCGCGCCAGCCCGCGGATGCCGGTCCGGTCGCGGACCGGGGCTGGAACCTGGCCGCCATCGGTGCCCCGCGCGTCTGGCAGGAGCTGGGGGTTACAGGCGCAGGCGTGACGATCGGCCATGCCGACAGCGGCGTCGATGCCACCCATCCTGCCCTGGCTTCGGGTTATCGCGGCCGCACCATGGGGGATGGCTATAACTGGTTTGATCCCTGGTACGGCCGCCCGGAACCGGCCGACGAGAGCGGTCACGGCACCTATACGCTGGCGATTGCCGTGGGACGGGATGGGCTCGGTGTGGCGCCGGGAGCCTCGTGGTTTAGCTGTGTCAATCTGGCCCGCAATCTGGGCCATGTGGCCTACTATCTGGATTGCATGCAGTTCATGTTGGCCCCGCATCCTCCCGACGGCGATCCCCTGCGCGACGGGCGACCCGATCTGGCCGCCGATATCAGTACGAATTCGTGGGGGTGTCCACCGGCGCTGGAGGGTTGCGATCAACAGACGTTGTGGCAGGCTACGGCAGCGCTGCGGGCAGCAGGGATTTTCTTCGTAGCCGCCGCAGGCAATGAAGGGCCGGCCTGCGATTCTCTGCGCACGCCTCCGGGCAATTACGGTCATGTGCTCTCGGTGGGCGCTGTGGACCGGGACGGAAATTTGGCGCCGTTCTCGAATCGGGGACCGTATACCCAGGCGCCTGATGGCAATACGGCGCCCGATGTGCTGGCGCCGGGTGTGGCCATCACCTCGGCCTGGCCCGGCGGTGGCTGGCACACCAGCGCCGGGACGTCGGCCGCGGCCCCCCATGTAGCCGGCGTAGCGGCGTTGATGTGGTCGGCCAACCCGCGGTTGCGAGGCGATGTGGAGACGACCGAACGCATTCTCCAGGAAACGGCCGCCCCCTATCGCGGCCAACCCGACGGTTGTGGCACCGACGGCGAGTTCCCCGATTCCGGCGCCGGCTACGGGGTGGTGGATGCCTACGCCGCCGTGCGCCGTGCTCTGGAGTTGCCTTGAAAGGCCGTTCGGCGTATCCTTAAGCCATCCTCGGGTCACGCAGCTCTCGTTCCCGACCATGGCCATGAGCCCTCCTCCGCGATCGTCTGTTGTCCTGCCGGCGCCGCCCTGGCCGTTAGGCTTGCGCCTGGTGTTTCTGGTCATCTGGCTCTTGGTGGGGTTGGCGGCTTTTTGGCTGATGCGACCGATCTGGTGGTTGATCACCCTGGCGTTGTTGGTGGGCTATCTGCTCCAGCCTGTCGTCGGGTTTCTGACCCGCCTGAAGGTGCCGCGACGGCTGGCATCGCTGCTCACCCTGCTTTTGTTGCTGTTTCTCATTGTCTTGATCCCTACCCTCCTTACGCGTGCCCTGTTGCAGGATCTGGGGAGCATTCGCATTGACGTTGCCTATGTCACGACGCTGATCAATCGGTTACTGGCCTTTTTGCTTCGTCTGCCGCAAATCCTGCCCAGCATCACCCTGTTCGGCTATACCATCGAGTTGACCCCTTACTACCAGGAGATCACCGACCGTATCGCCAATATCACGCCGACGGCCGTGCTGGATCTGGTGCAAAGCCTGACCGGGATCATCACCGGCCTGGTACGCTCGACTTTTCAGGTGGTGGGAGCAGCTACGTTGTTGGCAACGAATGTGATCGCGCGCGTGGTGCTTATCGTTTTCGGGGCGCTCTTGCTCGTGTTGATGAGCTTTTATGCCGTGACCGATCTGCCACGGGCTCTGGATGTGGTCATCCGCCTGGTACCCGAAGCCTATCAACCCGAATGGCGCGAGCTATGGCGGCGAACGGGGGCTGTGTGGAGCGCGTTTTTCCGCGGGCAGCTCATCCTCTCGATAACCATCGGGGTGATCGTCTGGGCAGGTTTGACCGTGATCGGGGTGCCCGGTGCCCTTGTGCTCGGTCTTATCGCCGGGGTGCTCGAGGTTGTTCCGACTCTGGGCCCCATTCTGGCTCTGATCCCGGGCGTGGTGCTGGCCTTGTTGCAGGGGTCTACCCAGTTCCCCGAACTGTCAAACCTGACCGTGGCCCTCATTGTGTTGGCTTTTTATTTTGTAGTCCAACAGGCTGAAAACCTGTTTTTGGTACCGCGCATTCTCGGCCACAGTGTGGGAATCCACCCGGCGCTTATCCTGATCGCCGTGTCCGTCTTTGCTTTGCATTTGGGGATCCTGGGAGCTTTCATTGCCACACCGGTCCTGGCCACTGTGTTCGAGTGGTTTGCCTATTGCCATGCCCGCATGTTGGGCCGCGACCCGTATCCCGAACGGGTGGCTACGCCCGAACCGATGGTCCCCGGTCCTCCGGAAGCCATGGTATGGCCCGAGGAGGCGCCAACGGCCGTTTCTACCCTGATCGAGGACTGAGTTCCCTGGCAGAGCTCTGATGATGGCAATGCCCTTCCATCTTACTGTGTTTTTGACCGCAAGGTGTAGAATAAGAACATGGGAGGGGGCATTGAGCCTGCCTCTCTTTTCTCGTCTTTTATCTCCTATGGCCTGGCCGTTTTGATGAAACTTCTCGATACCCTGCAGCACGAATCGATTACCTCGCTCGATCTGTCTTATTACATCACGGTATCTGCCGACACAACCGTTCGCCATGTTGTGCAGGCTTTGCGGCAAAGCAAGCGTAACTGCGCCCTGGTGCTTCGGGACGGCCGGCTGGTGGGGATTTTCACCGATCGCGATGTCCTGCGCAAGGTGGTGGAACATCCCGAGATTTGGGACCGGCCCATTGACACCGTCATGACGCCCAACCCACAGACCCTTGATGAACATGCCACGGCAGCCGAGGCGCTGAGTCTGATGAAACGGTTGCATGTGCGCAACGTGCCGGTAGTCCGGTCCAACGGCGAAGTTGTCGGCAATTTTACTCCTTATGCCATCGTCCGTTTTCTGGCCGATACTTTTCCCGTTACCATCTACAATCGCCCTCCCGATCCCAAGCGTGTACCGCGACGTGAGTACGGGGGCTAAGCCTTTGGTTTTGATCCGTCCCGACCTCGCTCCCCAACGTCCCTCCTGCCGGCGGAATGGAGCGTTCCTCTATCTCTCCATATCTGGAGTCAAAGGAGACTCGTTATCATGACCGAAACACGTCGTCCTGTCCTGGTCAAAGAAGTGGATCATGTCGTCATCCGCTTTGCCGGTGACTCGGGTGACGGCATGCAATTGACGGGGACTCAGTTCACCAATACCGCTGCGATCATCGGCAACGACATCAGCACCCTGCCCGATTATCCGGCCGAAATTCGGGCACCGGCCGGGACGTTGGCCGGTGTCAGCGGCTTCCAGGTGCACATGTCCGATACGGATATCTACACACCCGGCGACTCGCCCGATGTGTTGATCGCCATGAATCCGGCCGCGCTGAAGGTGAGTTTGCCCGATATGGAGCCGGGGGCGTCCATTATCGTCAACACCGATGCGTTTAATACGCCCAATCTCACCAAGGCGGGTTATACCAGCAATCCGTTGGAGGATGGTACGCTTAAGAACTTCCAGGTCTACCCGGTTCCCATCACTACGCTGAACCGCAACGCCGTGAAAGATGTCCCGGGCCTGAGTCCTAAGGAGATCGACCGTAGTCAGAACTTCTTCGCTTTGGGACTGGTGTATTGGATTTACGACCGTCCGCTGGATAACACCATCGCCTGGGTGAAAAAGCAGTTTGCCCGGCGTCCCGAAGTCGTTGAGGCGAATATCCGGGCGCTTCAGGCCGGCTACAACTTCGGCGATACGACCGAAGCCTTCCAGGTGCGCTATCGGGTGCGACCGGCGCCGTTGCCGCCGGGTACCTATCGCAAGGTGAGCGGCAACGAGGCGCTGGCCATCGGCCTGGTCACGGCCGCGCGCAAGGCCGGCAAGCCCCTGTTCTATGGCTCCTATCCCATCACTCCCGCCAGCGATATCCTCCATTTTCTGGCCGGTCTGCGCCATTTCGAGGTGTTGACCTTCCAGGCCGAAGACGAAATCGCGGCCATGGGCGCGACCATCGGTGCTGCTTTCGGTGGCGCTTTTGCCGTTACCGGGACCAGCGGGCCCGGTCTGGCCCTGAAGAGCGAGGCCATCAACCTGGCCGTTATGCTGGAGCTGCCCATGGTCATCATCGATGTCCAACGCAGTGGACCCAGCACCGGCATGCCTACCAAAGCCGAACAGGCCGATCTCCTGCAGGCGCTGTTCGGCCGCAACGGCGAAAGCCCGCTGCCGGTGGTGGCGCCGGCCACTCCGGCCGAGTGTTTTGATTTGGCCATCGAGGCCTTCCGTCTGGCCGTTCGCGCCATGACGCCGGTTATCCTCCTGTCCGACGGTTACCTGGCCAACAGCGCCGAACCCTGGAAGATCCCCGATCCGGAAAGCATTCCGCCTCTTGTGGTCGAGCATCCGCGTGCGCCGAACGGCAACGGCAAGTTTTTGCCCTACAAGCGTGACCCGGTGACCCTGGCGCGACCGTGGGCGCTTCCCGGTACGCCCGGTCTGGAGCATCGTGTGGGCGGGTTGGAAAAATCGCCTGATGTGGGCAATGTTTCCTATGCACCTCTCGATCACCAGCGCATGGTCAACGACCGTGCGGCCAAGGTGGCCCGTCTGGCCGACATCATCCCCGAACAGGAGGTGTACGGTCCTGAAGAGGGCGATCTGTTGGTGGTGGGATGGGGCAGCACCTTCGGCGCCATCCGGGCGGCCGTCGATCACGCCCTGGCTGAGGGGCAGGCGGTTGCCCACGCCCACATCCGCTATCTCAATCCGTTCCCTCGCAACCTGGGCTACCTGTTGCAACGCTATCGTCATATCCTGGTGCCGGAAATGAACATGGGCCAGTTGAGCCTGTTGCTGCGCGGGCGCTTTGTGCGGGATGTGATAGCGCTCAACAAAGTCCAGGGCCGACCTTTCAAAATCAGCGAGATCAGCAGCGCCATCGATGATCTGCTGCAAGGAGCAGGAAAATGACCACGGTAAAAACCCTTGACACACCGACCGTCGAGCCGGTGCGCCTGAGTCGTAAGGATTTCGTATCCGATCAGACCGTGCGCTGGTGTCCCGGCTGTGGTGATTATGCTATTCTGGCGCAAATGCAAAAAATTTTGCCGGAACTGGGTATTCCGCGCGAAAAAATTGTTTTTATTTCCGGTATCGGCTGTTCCAGCCGTTTCCCCTACTATATGGAAACCTATGGCGTGCATAGCATCCACGGCCGCGCGCCGACGCTCGCCACCGGTCTGACCCTGGTCAATCCCGATCTCAATGTGTGGGTGATCACCGGCGATGGCGATGGGCTTTCCATCGGTGGCAATCACCTCCTCCATGCCTGCCGCCGCAATGTCAACATCCGCATTGTCCTCTTCAATAACCGCATCTACGGGTTGACCAAGGGGCAGTATTCACCCACATCGCCTAAAGGGCTGAAGACGAAATCGTCGCCGATGGGTACCGTCGAGCAACCGCTCAATCCCATTTCGGTGGCGCTGGCAGCCGAGGCCACTTTTGTTGCCCGTACCGTCGATGTGATCGGGCCGCATATGGGCGATGTCTTGCTGGCCGCGGCTCGCCATCGTGGGGTGGCGTTCGTCGAGATCTTCCAGAACTGCGTTATCTTCAATGACGGCGCCTGGGAACCCTACAGCGAACGTCAGCTTCGCGACGAGAACAACCTCTATCTGGAACACGGCAAGCCCATGATCTTCGGCAAAAACCACGACCGCGGCATCATCATGGGCAAGACCGGCCTGGAAGTGGTCCATCTGGCCGACGGTTATCGCCTCGAGGACCTGGTTGTGCACGATGTGACTTCCCTCAGCCTGGCCTGGATGCTTAGCCGTCTCGAGTATCCCATGCCTCTCGGCGTCATCTACGCCGTGGAAAAGCCAACCTTTGCCGACGGACTGTGGGCTCAGGTCGAGGAGGCCAAAGCGCAACGCGGTGAGGGCGATCTCAATCGTCTGTTCCATGCCTCCGACACCTGGACCGTAGCCGAGCGGCGGAACGGGCATGAGCGGCCTCATGAGGCCCATATTCGCGGCGAAATCGATGTCAATCTCGACGAGGCCTATGTGGATGAGCTGATGCAGCTGGCGAGGACTTTCGGCGATGTCCTCGAAGACCGGCTGGCCGGGATGACCATGGCCGATCTCCATCCGCGGGCGCCGATTCTGGTGGAGACATCGGCCCGGCTTGACCATGCCGTTGCCCTGATGCGCCAGCATAACATCGGCTGTTTGCTCGTGACGAATGCCGATCGCCATCTGGCCGGTATCATCACCGAAGGCGATATCCTCAGTCGCGTGGCGGGCCAGGTGACCGATCTCCATGCCAGTACGGTGGCCGAGTACATGACCCGACATCCCAGTGTGCTGACGATCGATGCGCCGGTAGTGGAAGCGCTCCATCTCATGTCCACCCATGGGTTCCGCCATGTGCCCATCGTGGACGAGCACAACCTGCCGGTGGGCATCATCTCCGTGCGCGATGTCGTGGATTTCCTGGCCGCCAGTATGTAGTCGTTGGGGCGTGTTTATCAGGCAAGGTGTTCAGGCCCTCCCCGGCGCGAACCGGCGGAGGGCCTCTTCTTGAAGGTGAATTCATATAGCGTTTTCGGTTTCACCACCGGCTCCGGTGATGCGGCGTCATTTTTATCATCTTTATGCGGATATCGCCGGCTTTGGGGTGCTTTCGGGGAGTACGTTGGCCTTCCTCGCCATCTACATGGCCCGTCTGGGGGCGAGCAACTGGCAGATCGGCCTGTTGACGGCCGGGCCGGCGTTGGTCAATCTGGTGTTGGCGCTTCCGGCGGGTCGGTGGCTTGTCACCCGTCCGTTGACGGCTACGGTTTTCTGGACGTCTATCGGGCAGCGGCTGCTCTATCCCCTGCTGGTGCCTTTGTGTTTGTGGGTTCCGGCGGCATGGCAGAATGCCGTCATCCTTGTTCTCGTCATGCTGACCTCGATACCGGGCACGGTACTGGCCATCGGCTTCAACGCCCTCTTCGCCGAGGCTGTGCCCGAGGTGTGGCGTGGCGAGGTCGTGGGGCGGCGCAATGCCATTCTCGCCCTGACCGTGTTGGTCAGTACCTTGGGCTGTGGACAGGTGCTGCGCGTCTTGCCGTTCACCATCGGCTACGCCATCGTTTTTGCCGTTGGTACCGTCGGCGCCTTGTACAGCTCCTATCACCTGGCGCGTATTCGCCTGCCCCAGCCTTTGCCACGCCGCGTCTGGCGCGGTGCCCCTCTGGGCGTCGGCGGACGTTCGGGCCGGGTGCTTATTCCCGATGCGCCTCTGACGCGTACGTTGGCTTTGCGTGTCCTGACCTCAGAGCGTCTGGCGCTGGGTGGGGCTTTGGCCAATCGGTTGCTCGAGCCCATTCCGACCGATGACCGGCCGCCGTATCTGGCGCTCTACAATTTGGCGCTCAACGGCGCCATGCTGCTCGGCTCGTTGGGAGGGACGGCCATTGCCAATGCCATCGGCTTGTGCGAGGCGCTGTTCGTGGCAACGGGCCTGCGCCTGGTGACGGCATTGTTACTCTGACGGTTTGGCTAAGTAGGCGCAGACAACCGCTGTCGGTTGCCTTGACAAAAAAGGCCCGCCTTTACCGGAAGGCGGGCCTTTTCGGGGAAAGGGCCGGGGTATCAGAGGGTGGTCCGCCGCTCGCGCCGGCGCATGGCCTGACGCGCCTTGCGAATCGCTTTCTGCTTCTCCAGGCGCCGGACTTCGCTGGGCGGTGTATACCACCGCTTGCGCCGCGCCTCGGGCAGAATGCGCGCCTTCATGACCTCCTTGCGGAAGCGTCGAAGGAGGCTTTCCTGCGATTCGCCGGGATTGAGCTTAACGGTCATGGGAACTCACCCCCTTTTGGGCAAAAAGTTGCCAGGGAATGCCCCTGGCACGCCATCATCATAGCCGACTGGCGAGGTGGCTGTCAATTCTGTGGCAAGGCCATGGCGTCTTGGGACGTTTGGACGGCGAAACCGATGGCCTGGCCTCTGCGTATCCATGATAATACGATCCCCCTTCTGATCGAGGTCTGACCATGTCGGTTTCCGGTTATAAGCAGCTCCGTCGTCAAAACGGTATCATCGCCGGCGTTTGCGGTGGTCTGGGCGATTTCTTCGGTATCCACCCGTTCTGGTTTCGGCTGCTCTTCCTGATCCTGTTGCTACCCGGCGGCCTTCCCGGCTTTCTGCCCTATCTCATCCTGTGGATCGTGATCCCACGGAAGCGGTGAAGGGACCGGCAGTCAACACAATTTGCGCCAGGCGGCGACCCGTCGGTGTCGCCGCCAGACCACCCTGGGCCGTCTCCTTGAAGCGTTCGTCCATGTGCCGGCCGATGCTGGCCATGGCATCGATGACCTCATCCGGCGGAATCACACTTTCGACTCCGGCCAGGGCCAGGTCCACGGCTATAAAGCATTGGGCCGCGCCGGCCGCATTGCGCTTGACACAAGGCACCTCGACCAAGCCGGCGACCGGATCGCAGACCAGGCCCAGCATGTTTTTGAGGGTGATGGCCACGGCCTGGGCGGCCTGACGCGGCGAACCTCCGAGCAGTTCGGTGGCTGCGCCGGCAGCCATGGCCGCCGCGCTGCCCGTCTCGGCCTGACAGCCTCCGGCAGCACCGGAGACGCTGGCGCGACGGATGATCACGGCGCCGATGCCCGCCGCCGTGAACAGGGCATCCACCAACGCCTCATCGTCGAAGCCGCGTGCCTCCTGCAAGGTGAGCAGAACGGCCGGGAGGATGCCCGCCGAACCGGCAGTCGGTGTGGCGACGATGCACCCCATGCCGGCATTGACTTCATTCACGGCCATGGCCCGCGCCACGGCTCGACTGAGGATGGGACCGGTCAGGGGTTCGTGGTCGGCCAGCCATTGCCAAAAGCGATAGGCATTGCCGCCGCTGATGCCGCTGAGGGACATCACGGGCCGACTGAGGCCCTCCTCAGCCGCCCGGCGCATGACCTCCAGCCGTTCTCGCATCCGAGTTCGCAATTGCAGGCGCGATTGACCGCTATTACGGGCTTCGGCCTGAAGGACGATTTCGTGCAAAGGCAGACCGCGCGTTTCGGCCTGGGCTACCATATCGGCAAGGGAATCGAACACGGTGCGTTCTCCTGAAGCGATGATAAGGTTCTAGTTGGTGACTTTAGGCACATGCCGCGCCCACCGCACCCAGTAAAAGTCGGTTAGAGTCTGCGGGATCAAGGCCGGGATGGGATCATCCGTCTCGAAAATCATGATGGCCTCGCCCCCGCGCTGACGGCGTTCGACGCGGGAAAAGGCAACGTTGATGTGATGGGCCAGCAGTAGCCCGGTCACGGTATGAATGGTGCCGGGCCGATCCTCCGCGACCACGATCAGGGCGTCGTGTTCGCCGGTGAAAAGCACGTCGTAGCCTTCGATCCGGGTCACCCGAATCATGCCGCCGCCGATGGAGGACCCTTCGACCGTCACCATGCGTTGGTCGGCCTTTAGCGTCAGTCGTACCGAATTGGGGTGGGCATCCTGGCCCAGATCGGCCTCGGCAAAGCGAACGTGCATGCCGGCCGTTGCTGCCAACTCCAGGCTGTGGCGGATACGCTCATCGGCCGGTTTCATCCCCAACAAACCGGCTACAAGCGCCTTGTCAGTGCCGTGCCCACGACCGGTATGGGCAAAAGAGCCGTGTAACTCAATGAGGGCCTCGGTAGGCTGTTCGCCGAGGATGGCCCGTGCCACCAGGCCCAGGCGCACGGCACCGGCGGTATGAGAGCTGGAGGGACCTACCATGATCGGCCCGATGATGTCGAAGACGGAGACGTAATGCCGTGTCGACATACCCGGTTCAATACGTGGTAGGAACGAAGCCTTCTTGATTGAGGATTTCCATCAAGCCATCCACAACACCGAGCATGATCAGGCCCCGACGCTCGCCAAAACGCACGATACTGGGGTCGATATAAAAACTGGCCAAGGCGCCGATGATCTTCTTATCGCCATATTCGGGCAAAAAGTCACGGGCTATGCGCAGTTTGGCGATAAAATCGGTCACATCTTTTGTCTTCAGACGGGTTTTTGTCTCGTTGATAAGGATCACATCATCGCATACAGCCATGACATCGTATTCCTGAGAACGTCCGTCCGGGAGTCGTTTGTGAATGCGTACGCCGAGCATTTGTGGGGGAGAGGGGCATTTGACCACTTCGGCCAGAATACGTGGAATGCTAGGCGCCACCAGGTCTTCCGCCAGCGTGCCCATCTTAAGGGATTGTTCGGCCAACGCTATGCGCATCTTTTTGTAATCGGCTTCAGCCTCGCGGCGGATGGCGGCTACTTCTTCCCGATAGGCACGTTCGTGTGCTTCGGCCTCGCGGCGGAGGGCGGCCATCTCCTGGTCGTAGCGTTCGCGAGAAGCGGCGGCGGCGGCTTCGTTTTGGCGGAATTGAGCGGCCATTTCCGCCAATTGGGTTGCAAGCTGGCGATTCCACTCTTCGGCGTCGCGGCGGATGGCGGCCAT
>Ga0197142_1002358_pt1 | contig 16587 bp, 9 predicted proteins | sample GBS60_MetaG_FD_148614 | JGI IMG/M metagenome (GOLD analysis project Ga0197142, IMG submission 148614) | Sediment microbial communities from Great Boiling Springs, Gerlach, Nevada, United States - GBS 60_MetaG | ecosystem: Environmental > Aquatic > Thermal springs > Hot (42-90C) > Sediment...
ATCCTGGAGCACTACCCAGATCTGAACGAGGCGCAACTCTCGGTGGTCGGACACCTTGACGGCCCCCTGCTCGTGGTGGCGGGGCCCGGCTCGGGGAAAACCTACAGCATCGTTCTACGGGCTCTTAACCTCCTTCTTCTCAATCGGGCCGCCCCCAGCGAAGCGATCCTTTGCACGTTCACGGAGAAGGCCGCCTACGAGATGTGCGACCGGATGACCGCCGCCGCTCGGAAGATCGGCTACAAGGGAGATCTTTCCGAACTTACGGTCTCCACGATCCATGGGCTTTGTAATGGCCTGCTCCAGCGGTACCGGCACAGGACTCCCTTGGGTCACAACTATGAGACCCTGGACGAACTGACGCAACTCCTGTTCTTGTTCGAGCACTTTGACGAGGTTATCCCGAAAGCTGAGAACGGCCTCTACCTGGGACGCTGGAAGACGCGCTGGACGGCTATCGAAGGGGTGCGCGGGTACTTCGACAAGATCACCGAGGAGTTGGTCGAGCCTCAAGAACTTCTCGACTCGGGCAGCGGCTTCCTACGCGGCATCGGCACGGCCTATCTGGCTTACAGGCGTGCGCTGTTACAAGACAACCGCGTGGACTTCGCGCATCTTCAAAGGCTGGTTCATGACTCTCTGCTGGCTGACCCCGAGGTCAGGGACGCCGTAACGAGCCGAATCAAGTACGTGCTCGTGGACGAATACCAAGACACCAATTACGTCCAGGAGCAGCTCCTGCTGAAGCTCACCGAGAAGACGAAGAACCTCTGCGTGGTCGGCGACGAGGACCAGAGCCTGTACCGCTTTCGGGGCGCGACGGTTCGCAACATCCTTGAATTCCCGCAGCGCATGCCAGGCTGCAAGATCGTGAAGCTCACGACCAACTACCGTTCGCACCCCGCAATCATTGAGCGCTACGACCGTTGGATGGTCTCGGCCGACTGGTCGAACCCAAACGGGGTTCCCTTCCGCTACGACAAGACGATCCAAGCCGACCCTACGGCGAAGCACCCGGATTACCCGGCAGTCTTCGCCATATGGGGCCGTGACCGGTGGGACGAGGCCCGCCGTTTCGCGGACCTCGTTGCGTACTTGAAGGGCAGCAAAGTCATCGAGGACTACAGCCAGGTTGCGCTGCTCCTACACAGCGTCCGGCAGGAGCACAGCGCGGCCTACCTCGAGGCCCTCGCCGAGCGCGGCATACCCGCCTTCTGCCCGCGAGCTCGGGCGTACTTCGACAACCAGGAGGTCCGTGACCTTGTCGCATGCTTCGCTCTGATCTTCGGCTGGTATGGGAACGGCCGGGGTGACGTGGCAGGCGCGGTCGCCGAGCTGGCTGGATACGTTGACCAGTCCATTGTCGATCTGGCCCGCCGCTTTGCGGCGCCGCACCCACTGGCCAAATCCTTACAGAAGTGGACAGCGGAGATTGCAGGTCTGAGAGAAGGCCAGGCGCTCGATGTTCGCCCAGCCGATTACCTGTACCGGCTGCTCGCTCTAGAGCCATTCAAAGGCGCGGTCAAGAACGAGAATACAGCGCGTAATCTGGCGATCTTTTCGCAGCTCCTAAACGCCTTCCAGAGCTACTACCACTACACGGTGGTCACCCATCGCAACCGCGAAATCCTGCGCTTGCACCTCTTCAATAGCTTCCTTCGGTTGCTTTACGACGGCGGGATCAACGAGTACGAGGACCCGGACCAACCCTTCCCCAAGGGCTATGTCCAGGTGATGACCATTCACCAAGCCAAGGGCCTGGAGTTCCCCGTTGTGGTAGTCGGTTCCCTTTGCGCGCAGCTTTCGAGTCCCAAGCAGATCGACCGGGACCTAGGTCCCTTCTACCCCCGCCCGACCTTCGAGCCGGAAAGTCGGATCACCACGTTCGATCGGATGCGGCTGCACTACGTCGCCTTCTCTCGGGCGCAGAAGATTCTGGTCCTCACTGCTCCCGAACCCCCGAAGGACTACTTCGCCGCGATCTGGCAGGGGCTCCCTCAATGGCCTTACGTGCGGAAGGATCTTCTCGCCGCGCAGCGTTTCCGGCTGCGCGAACGCATCCCGGTTAAGCGTAGCTATAGCTTCACCGGCGATTTGAAGATTTACGAAACCTGCCCGCGCCAATACCAATTCTTCCGCGAATACGATTTCACGCCCTCGCGTTCTGCGGTGATCTTCTTTGGATTGCTCGTTCACCAGACCATCGAGGAAATTCACCGCATCGCCCTGGATGGTAGGCTCGATCTGTTGGACGAGCCGCGAATCCGCGAGCTTTTCGAGCGGACTTTCGGCTTCCTCCGCATGAAGGACGTGCGTCCGATTGGTGATGCGGCAAAGGAAGCTGCCTTCGTGCAGGTCATGAACTACTTCCGACAGAACCAAGACGAAATGCGCCGGGTGATCCAGACGGAGGTGGACGTATCTCTCGAAAAGGACGATTACATCCTGACCGGCAAGGTAGACCTGCTGCTTGGCGGCGACGGCAAGCTGGAACTCCTCGACTTTAAGACCTCGCCGAGACCCATAGACAGCCCCGAGCTGATCGCCGCCTACGAGCGTCAGCTCTGTATTTACGCGCACATCCTGGAGCACCGCCACGGCCGGCGCGTGCACCGGCTTCTGCTGTACTGGACAAGCGAATCACGAAAACAGGATGCGCTTATGGTCCTGTCTTACGATCCAAAGCGGGTAGAGGAGGCGGGCCGCTACTTCGACGAGACCGTGCAGCGCATCCAGGCATGCGACTTCGCGGTTCACAAGCCGCCAGAGCCGGGCATCTGCAAGGAGTGCGACCTGCGGATGCTCTGCCATGCGGAGGGGATCATCGGAGGGAGGCAGGTCGCGCATGCCCTTTGACTACCGCTCAATTGCGAGTGACCCGGATCGTCTTGAGCGAATCGCTGAGAAGAGCATCCGCACTCTTACGAACCTCTATGCTGAGCCGACTCACTTCATCTTTGAGCTGCTCCAGAACGCCGAGGATGCGCTTCGGCGGCGCGGGAGGGACTGGCGCGGATCGAGAGTCGTAACATTCCATCTGTCTGATGGACGGTTAAGGGTCGCCCATTTCGGCGAACCGTTCAACGACGCAGACGTGCAAGCGATTTGCAGTGTCGGGGAGACCACGAAAGACCTCACCGACATCGGCAGTTTCGGTATTGGATTCAAGTCGGTTTATGCGGTTACGGACCGGCCGGAGATCCATTCCGGCGCTGAGGACTTCGCCATCGAGCGCTTCGTCAGGCCCGTCGCAGCCCCACCAATCCAGCGGGACCCGGAGGAGACCGTGTTCCTGATCCCCCTGAAACCCTACGGCGGGCCTTCCCAGGCAGAGATCACTGCGGGACTCGAACGGCTCGGCAGCACAGCGCTTTTGTTCCTGCGCCAGATCGAGGAGATTCACTGGAGCACCGAGGCCGGACGTTCAGGGACCTGGTTGCGCGAGTCGCGTGATGAGGATGTGAGAGTCCGGTGCGTAGTAATCATCGGTCAGGCAGACGGCGTTGGCGAGGTCGATGAAGAGTGGCGCGTCTTCTCCAGCCCTGTCGCCCTCAATGACGGACGGCACGCAGGCCACGTGGAGGTTGCCTTCCGCTTGGTCCCCGCCGCAAACGGCCAGGGTCACCGGATCGAACGGCTCACGTCCTCGAGACTGGTGGTCTTCTTTCCTACAATCGTCGAGACGCACCTCGGCTTCCTCGTACAAGGTCCCTATCGGACCACCCCGGCCCGCGACAATGTACCGGACAAGGACCCTTGGAATCAGCATCTGGCTATCAAGACCGCGGAACTTCTGGTGAGCGCTCTACGATGGCTGCGTGATCGCGAGATGCTCGATGTCGGGGTACTACGTTGCCTGCCGCTCGATCGCACGAAGTTCCCCGAGGGTTCGTTGTTTGCGCCGATATTCGAGAACGTCAAAGAGGCGCTTATCAATGAGCCGCTTCTGCCTCGTCATGGCGGAGGCCATATCCCCGCGAAGCAGGCTAGATTGGCGCGGACTCAGGAGTTGCGCGAACTACTCAGCTCAGCCCAACTAACCGACTTGCTGCGCGCTGACGAAGAAGTCGCTTGGCTGAGCGCGGACATCTCACAGGAGCGGACGCCCGATCTACGCGAGTACCTTATGAAGGAACTCGACGTCGAGGAGGTGCGGCCGGAGGCGATCCTGCCGAAGCTGAGCGCGCAGTTTCTCGAGAGGCAGCCCGATGACTGGGTGGGCCGCCTTTACGAATTCCTCGGCAATCAGAAGGCGCTGCTTCAGCGAACGAGGGAGCTGCCATTGGTCCGGCTCTCGGATGGTAAGCATGTCCGGCCATACGCCGGCGGGCAGCCGCAGGCGTTTCTTCCTGGAAAGTTTCAGACTGGCTTCCCAACGGTTCACTCCGCCGTGTGCAGCACGGATGAGGCGCTGGCGTTTCTCAGATCGCTCGGACTGACCGAGCCCCACCCGGTGGACGACGTTGTCCGGAACATCCTGCCCAGATATCGCCAAGAGGGAGTGGATATCCCCGGCGACGCTTACGCCGCCGATATCCGGCGGATTCTCACCGCTTTCGGGACGGATTCGGAGAGGCAACGCAACATTTTGCTCGATGCGCTGCGGGACACGCGATTCGTCGGAGCCGTGGATGCCGCCACCGGAAGCCGGCATTGGGCGAAGCCGAGTGATCTCTACGTCGCGACTGAACGGCTGAAGTGTTTGTTCGAGGGCGTCCCGGGAGTGTTGTTCGTTGACGATAGCGTCCCGTGCGTGCGCGGTGAGGATTTGCGCGAACTACTCGAAGCCTGTGGTGCCGTGCGTTACCTGCGCCCCATTCCGGACACATCGCTCTCTCGGGAAGAGCGACGGAAGTTGCGCGAGCAGGCTGGGCACGCCGAGACATCTGGCTATAATGACCGCGTCACTGATTGGAACCTCTTGGGCCTAGGCGCTCTGCTGGATGTACTGCCAAAACTGGCGATGCAGGAGCGACGCTCAAGAGCCGGTTTGCTGTGGGAGGAGCTATCACATCTGGAAGAGCGCCGCGGGAAAGGCGTATTTGCCGGGGAGTACACCTGGACGCACTACGGCAGCTACCGCACCAACTTTGATGCTGCCTTCATTCGCTTGCTCAACGAGAAGGCTTGGGTGCCGGACACCGACGGGAATCTAGAGCCACCAGAGCTGATCCTCTTCGAGTCCCTAGGTTGGAAGCCCAACCCATTCTTGCAATCGAAGATCCGCTTCAAGTCGCCCGTCATCGAGACACTGGCACGCGAGGTCGGCATCGAGCCGGGTGTTCTGGATCTGTTGAAGAAGCTTGGTGTGACAACCGAGGGCGAATTGCGGGCACGCCTCGGTTTAAGAGAAGAGCCGAGGCAGCCGGAAGATGTCTCCGCCGAGCCGGTTCAAGAGGCGGTGGAAAATCTCCTCGATCTTGCACCTCTGCCGACGGCACCGGCGGCGGGGCCGGCGGGCGCAGACCCCCCGGTGTCAGGAGGCGCCGGTGGGCCGACCGGTGGCGGCCAGGCTCCGAGGACGGGTGACGGTGGCCGTCGCGGCGACGGAGGAGGCGCCGGCGGGGCCCCGCCCGCAGGAACTCGCGGTCCTGGAACTGCTGGTGGCCGTACCTTTATCTCCTACGTGGCGGTACATTCGGAAGACGAAGAGCCCGATCCCGACGGTCTCGACCCGCGAGCGCGGATGGGGCTGGAGGCGAAGGCTATCGACTTGATCCTGTCATACGAGCCCGAATGGCGGCGAACACCGACCCAAAACCCCGGCTACGACCTCTACAAAGTTGACGAAAACGGGACGGAGGTCAGTTGGTGCGAAGTCAAAGCAATGACCAGCAGCCTCCAGAACCGGCCGGTCGGACTTTCGCGCGCCCAGTTTGATTGCGCGCGCCAGCATGGGGAGGCGTATTGGCTCTACGTGGTCGAACACGCCGGGACCGGTAGCGCCCGAATCGTTCGTATTCAGGACCCGGCAGGCAAGGCACGGACGTTCACTTTTGATCGCGGGTGGCTCAGCGTCGCGCAGGTCGAATGCAAAGCCCAGGAGGATGTTGAACAACAAGGCTGACGAGGTTGACGCGATGGCGAAGATCGAAATTACAAAGACTGAACTCGTCTGGCCCGGCAAGTACAACGAGGACGGGACGCTCAAGGAGGTGCCCCGGGTGAGCCTGCCCTTCCAGGTCATCGAGCGCGTCAACGAGAGCCGCGCCACGCGCGAGGCGAAGAAGGTCGGCGTGCAGGGCACGCTCTTCGACGTTTGGGAGGGCAAGGAGGGCGATACCTTCGAGGAAGGCTGGCGGAACAAGCTCATCTGGGGCGACAACCTGCTCGTGATGGGATCGCTCCTGGAGAAGTTCGCCGGGAAGATTGACCTCATCTACATCGACCCGCCGTTTGCAACAGGGGCAGACTTTCCTTTACGGCAGAAGTCGGTGAAGAAGGCCTTCAGATTGAAAAAGAACAATCCCTCATCGAGGAGAAGGCGTACCGAGACACGTGGGGCCGCGGCAACACATCATACCTCACCATGATACTCAGTAGACTGCGCCTCATGCGTGACCTGCTTGGCCCCGCCGGAACAATTTTCGTTCACATCGACTGGCGCGTGTCGCATTGGATGCGCGCAGTGCTCGACGAAGTGTTCGGACCCGAGAATTTCCTGAACGAGGTCATCTGGTTTCACACGATCATTGGGGCTGCCCAAAACCGTTACCCAAAGAGCCATGAGGTTCTCCTCTGGTATGCCGTTGACGCTGAGAAATCGAGCCTCGATACAGAAAGCCCATTTGCACGAGTGCCCTATAAGCCCCGCATCACGGACAATTTAGAGAAGGACGAGAAAGGCTACTACTATACCCGAGGTAGATCGACCCGGAAGGCCTCGGAAGAGGAGATTCGGACGAAGGCATTCACGAAGACATACGTTGATGTTGAGAGAGGGAAAGTCACCGGCGACGTTTGGGATGACATTCCGACGTACCGTGTGCAGGGCAATGAGTATCTGGGCTATGCGACACAGAAGCCTGAATCGCTGCTGATGCGTGTGGTCGGCGCCAGCACGAAGCCCGGCGCGTTGGTGGCTGACTTCTTCTGCGGCTCGGGCACGACCCTTGCCGTCGCGGAGAAGCTCGGCCGGCGCTGGATCGGCTGTGACCTGGGCCGCTGGGCCATCCACGTCAGCCGCAAGCGGCTGCTCGAGATCCCCAACTGCAAGCCTTTCGAAGTTCTCAACCTCGGCAAATACGAGCGGCAGTACTGGCAGGGAGTGACCTTCGGAGAGAGGAAAGACAAGACTCAGGCCGAGCGGGTGTTCTACGAGTACTTGGCGTTCGTCCTGAGGCTCTACGGCGCTCAGCCGGTGGCGGGCATGGTTCACCTGCACGGCAAGAAGGGTAAGGCCATGGTGCACATCGGCGCGGTGGACGCGCCGGTAACCATTGACGAGGTCAACCAGGGGCTCGACGAGTGCGCGAAGCTCAAGCAGAGCGAGCTGCACGTGCTTGGCTGGGAGTGGGAGATGGGCCTGGCGGGCCCGAACAATGACGTCCGCAAGGGCAGCCCCATGCACGAGATCGCCAGGCAAAAGGGTGTGAAGCTGCTGCTCTTGCAGATCCCGCGTGAGGTGATGGAGCAGCAGGCGGTGGAAAAGGGGGACGTGCGATTCTTCGAGCTGGCGTACTTCGAGGCGAAGATCAGTAAGCCCAGGAAGCTCACCGTTCAGGTCGAGCTCAAGGATTTTGCCACGCCGAACACCGACCTCATTCCTGAAGAGGTCCGGAGCAAAATCAAGAAATGGTCGGACTACATCGACTACTGGGCGGTGGACTGGGACTTCCAGAACGACACCTTCATGCAGGGCTGGGTCGCCTACCGCACCCGCAAAGAGCGCAAACTCCCGCTCGTCTCCGATCCGCACACTTACGAGAAGCCGGGCAAGTACCGGATCCTGATCAAGGTGATCGACATCTTCGGCAACGACACCTCGCAGGCTTTTGACGTGGAGGTGAAGTAGCCATGGCCAAGGCCGTCATCGCCTACGACAAGGACCTGCCGGAGATCCCTGGCCGCCGGCCGTGGGAGAAGCCCACGCAACATCTAGTTAAGGACGAGGCCTCGCCCACCGGCTGGCGGGTGGCCGAAGGCCGCCGTCTGAGCAAGCTCCTGCTGGTGCCCAAGATCCGCGAGCAGGTGGATGCTTGGCGCGAGCAGGGCTACCTCGGGGCATCGGAGGTCACGCGCCGACTGTTCGAGTACTGGTTCGAGGAAGATCACGAGGTCCCTGGTTTTGACATGCCCTTCCGTTACTGGTTCTGTCAGCGGGAGGCCATCGAGACGTTGGTCTGGCTAGTGGAGATCGTGGGCGAGCGCGATGTGCAGAAACTGATTGAGGCGCACGCGACAGTTTTCCAGAAGGACCTTTTCAGGAAGAACATCACATTCCAGACCACGATGGACGGGCGGCGGCAGATCCACCGCTACGTGCCGGAGCTCGACGCCGAGGGCGTCCAGGACCTCCCGCCCGAGAACCTGCGCCGCTTCGCCTTCAAGCTGGCCACCGGCTCGGGCAAGACCTGGGTGATGGCGATGGCGGTCGTGTGGTCCTATTTCCATAAGAAGCGAGTCGCCGGCTCGGATCTATCAACCAACTTTTTGATCGTGGCGCCGAACGTAATCGTGTATCAGCGTCTTGAGAAAGACTTCGCCAGCAATCGGATTTTCTACGAGTTGCCGTTGATTCCCCCGGAGTGGCGCGGGCAGTTCGCACTCAAGCCCATTCTTCGCGGCGAGGCCAGCGAGCCCGATCCGTCTGGGAACTTGTTCTTGACCAACATCCAGCAGCTTTACGAATCCCGTGAGCAGGAATGGACGCCCACCAACGCCGTGGAAGCCTTGCTCGGAAAGAAGCCTTCACAGGACCTTGCCGCCTCCAGCCAGCGCTCGATGCTGGAGCGGGTGAAGTCGCTCAAGGACCTGGTCGTCATGAACGACGAGGCGCACCATGTCCACGACGTTGACCTCGCCTGGAGCCAATCCCTGCTCGCGATCCACAGCGCGCTCCCAAAGGGCCTCGCGCTCTGGCTTGACTTCTCGGCCACGCCGAAGGACCAGAACGGGATGTACTTCCCCTGGACCGTCTGCGACTACCCGCTCGCCCAGGCCGTGGAGGACCGGATCGTCAAGGCGCCGCTGATCGTGACCAAAGAAGACGATCCGACGCAGCCCAAGACCGACCCGGATCACATCACCAAGGACAATGTCGCCGAGAAGTACGGCTACTGGATCCGTGCTGCCGTTGCGCGATGGAAAGAGCACTGGAGCGTTTACAAGAAACTTGGTACGAAGCCGGTCCTCTTCATCATGGCGGAAAGGAACGCCTACGCGAACGTGCTCGGAGAGTACCTGTGGAAAACCAAGGAGTTCGGCTTCAGGGAGTCCGAAGTCTTGGTCATCCACACCGACGAGGCGGGCGAGATCACCAAGAAGGATCTGGACAAAGCCCGCGAAGCCGCCCGCGACATTGACAGCAACGCCATCAAGGCCATCGTGAGCGTCATGATGTTGCGGGAAGGTTGGGACGTTCGGAACGTGACGGTGGTCCTCGGCCTACGCCCGTTCACTGCGAAGGCGGAGATCCTTCCCGAGCAAGTCATCGGTCGAGGTCTCCGCCTCATGACGCAGGTCAGCCCAGACCGCATGCAGACCTTGGAGGTCCTCGGCACGCGCAACCTGCTGAACGTCGTGCGAACGCAGCTCGAAGCCGAAGGCGTCGGCGTCGCGACGACCCAGACCGATCCGCCCAAGCCAGTCATTATCGAACCTGTCCAGGAGCGCATCGCCTACGACATTGCCATTCCTTTGACCAAGCCCAGCCTGGTGCACAACATTCGCAGGCTCTCCGACTTCGACGCGGCAGCACTCGATCCGATCTTCGAGCAAGAGGACCTGGCGGAGATTTACAGGGTCAAATTGAGACTGGAATTTGCTACGACCGAGACGGAGGTCCACCAAGCCGACATCACGGCCACGGAACTTCCAAGGCCGCAGGATCTCGTTGGCTCCATTACCAACAAGGTGATAGACCGAGCCAAGCTTCCAAGCCGCTTTGCCGAGCTTTACCCGGCGGTGAGAACCTACGTCGCCACTCGTTGCTTCGGGCGCGAGGTAGACCTGGACAGCCAGGCCATCCGCTCCCACCTCTCGCGTTTGGAGATACAGGAGGGCATCGCCAAGTACCTCGCCCGCAAGATCGCGGAGACGACGCTCGACCGCCGCGCCATCGAGTTCGAGCGGGCCGACTTTCGGCTTTCTGAGACCAGGCCGTTTAGCTGGCGCCGCAACCTGCCACCTCTGGTGGCGCAGAAGACGATCTTCAACTACGTCGCCACCTACAACGATTTCGAGCGCCGCTTCGCGCAGTTTCTCGACAGAGCCCACGATGTGCTGCGCTTTGCGGCGCTTGGCACAACCGAGCAGGGTGAGTCTGGCACGCAGTTCCGAGTGGACTACCTGAAGCCCAGCGGTGCGATCGGTTTTTACCACCCCGATTGGGTTGTCGTTCAGAACACGTCGGACGGGGAGGTCAACTGGATCATCGAAACCAAGGGGCGCGTCTGGGAAGGCACGGCGGCCAAAGACGAAGCCGTTCGCATCTGGTGTGAGCGCATCACTGCCAAAACCGGCGCTGTTTGGCGTTTCAAGCGGATCAACCAATCGGATTTCGATAGGCGCACGCCATCGCGCCTGGGAGACCTCACCGATGTTTAGAGCGAATACCAGAACTGGCAGGGCGGCCCGGTTGGAAGGGTCTCAGAGCGGAGCGCGGGAGAATGGGGAAACCTGAGCACACCGAGGTTGATGGTGCCAAACTGCGAGAGCGGATTATCCGGTCTCTCCGCGCCCAGGGCTTCCGCGTCCGGAACGGTGCCATCCTGCCCCCAAAGGAATTGTCAAAGGAGCGAATTCGGGAGCTTCATGAAGCCGCCGTCCAATATCGGGTTGAGAGAGCCAGGGATGGCTTATGCCGGGTGGAGAGTGACCTGCTGGGCCACATCGCATCAGGCAACGAGGTTGTTCCATCAAAGATGTCTCCTCGTTTGGTGGAGGTTTTGCCGGATTCGAAAGAAGAGCTCTTGTTTCGGTATGCAAGTCTACATTGGAGCATCCCGGTGTCGTCCGGATATGGTAGGCGCTTGCGGTTCCTAGTGGTTGATGACTATAACGGCAAGTTGGTGGGCCTGATCGGCTTGGGAGACCCGGTCTTCAGCCTCGCGCCACGTGACGATTGGATCGGCTGGACGTTTTCGGATCGGAAGAAGCGCCTCGGGAACGTGATGGACGCCTTCGTGCTGGGCGCGGTCCCCCCCTACTCCCTCCTGTTATGCGGAAAGCTCGTGGCGATGCTGGCCGCAAGCGACACGGTCCGTGACGCCTTTAAGAGAAAGTACGGAGGCACCCGGTCAGTGATCAGTCGCAGGGTTCACGATGGTCGATTGGCACTCATCACGACGACATCAGCGCTCGGGCGCTCTTCTGTGTACAACAGGCTGCGACTCGGGGACAGGCTTCTTTATCGGAGCGTGGGCTTCACGAAAGGCTCCGGCGAGTTTCATTTCTCGAACGGTCTGTATGGGGCGATCACGGAGTTTGCTGAGAAGCACTGCAATCCCACCGCGAAGCAGGAACGCTGGGGTACAGGTTTTCGCAACCGTCGAGAAGTGATCAAGAAGTGCCTCCCGCTGCTCGGGCTATCCGGCGACTGGCTGTACCACGGAATTGAACGCGAAGTCTTCGTTGTCCCGCTGGCACGCAACGCCCGGGAATTCCTTCGGGGTGAGCACAGCCAACTGCTATGGTACGAGCAAACAGAGGCTCAGATATTCGAGTACTTCCGCAAACGGTGGTTGCTGCCGAGGGCCTCCTGGGATGGGAGATTCAAATCGTGGTCCAGGGACGAGTGGGTGATTTGGGAGAAGAAGGAGAACCGGCGTGGCTGACACCTTCTCGGATCTTCCTGACGCACTCGTTCGGGATCTCCTCGCTCAGGCGACACCGGTTGCCGAAAGAGTGTCCACGCATCTGAACAGACTGCGCCAGGCCCGAGATCTCATCCGCCAGCGCGTCCAAGCGGAGGGGTTGATAGGGCGAAAGGCCGACCTCGATGTGCCGAGAGAGCCTTCCGTAGTGGGGATCGACGGGTCCTACCAGGTCCACCGCCTAACGGCGCTTGACCTCTGTGCAGCGGCAGCGGTAGCGGTCGAGGGTACGTCGAAAGAGGCGCGCCGACATTGGCAGGAGCCCTATCACAGGATGTGGGTGAATTGCTTCGAGCACAGCAAGAACGCGACGAATACGCTTCGCGGCCTGATGATCTCGATGGAGTTGGACCTTGCTGCTCAGGCACCGCATGACCTCGTTCTGTTGGACGGGTCATTCATCGTCTTCGTCATCTATCTGAACCAGGCGCTCACGAGCTTCAGCGAGGCACCGGCTGGCCTTTGCGAGGAATTCCAACGCCGGTGGAATGAGCAGCGGGTTCTTGATCGATTTCTGGCGCTGATCGCGAGTGACCGGTCAGTCGCAGTGCCGAAATACAGCGGGAGAAACGAACTCCAGAACTTCCTGAGGGACAACGACCTCCCGGAGACCGATGGGAAGACGTTGGCGACGATTATTCTGGAGCCCGACGAGTACATCAGGCCACTTCCGATCTTCCATTTCGGCGGAGAGGACACGGAATATCACTTGCCTGAAGAGCACTGCCCCCGTGAGCGACAGGACCAAATGAATCGCTCCATAGAGCACATGCGGGTCATCTTCTACAAACCGTACGGATGGGCGCCCGCAGTGCGGCTCGAAGTGACGGCACCGATCGCGGCCAGCCAGGCAAGATTGTCGATGGTACTGGAAGGAATTAAGCGTCAGTTGTTCAGTCCGGCAGTCACGGAACCTTACCCGTTGTTCTTGGCGGACCGTATGGTCAAGAGCCTCGGCGCGGGTGTTGCGGTGATTGAGCAGACCGTTGCTCAGCATGCCGTGGGGGCTTCTGCTGATACTGAAGCAACACTGCTGTGCTTGCACAACTATCGCACAGAGGGTGGGCGAGGAGGAAGCTGATGGCCAATGATCGAACCAGAGATGTGGCGGTTGTGGGGAGTCCCTCGACCAACACGGAACTAACCGTTGACCTCCTACAGGAGGCGACCGAGGAAAGACTTGTTGGCGCGCTCACGGCCTTCGAAGCTGTGCAGAATGGTCAACACATTACGTCGGTCGGGCAAATCGTAGGCATCGAGCTGAGAAACCGCTGGCATGAAGACTCGGTGTTTCGAAACCTAGTGAAGCGCACCGGCGAGATCCCTCCGATTACAAACCGTCAGGACACGCGGACGGCAGATCTCGTGGTGGGTGCCACATTCCGCCAGTCAACAGATGGGTTCGAGCCGGAAGTCCTGGGGATGGTACCTCCTACAGGGACCAGGGTCTATCGAGTTGATCAGCCTCTTCTTGACCGGCTCTTGGAGGTCTACCGTTCCGAGATCGTCTATCTCGGGAGGGCATACGCGAACGACATCCTCTACCCGATGTGGTTTAAGCACTTCGGGAGCGGGCCCGGTGGCGCTGGCGAGGCATACCACTTGGGTGTGTTCGGCAAGACGGGCTCCGGGAAGTCGGGGCTTGCGAAGATGATGCTCTGCGCCTATGCGCGCCACCCGCAGTTGGGCATCCTCGTGATCGATCCTCAAGGCGAGTTCTCTCTCGAGCTTTCGGGAACGCGCGTAGGTCAGCAAGGTCTTCAGCTCGATCAGGTAGTTCGTGGCCAGGGCCGAGCGATCCAGGTCTACCGAATTGACGACCTCCAGCTGGATGACTGGGCAACCTTCGAAGAGCTGGTGATCTCCCTGCGCTTTCTGGAGCAGCTCGCCATCCCGAGCGCTTCAGGAGAAAACGCAAGGCGCGCTGCTGAGGTGATACGCGGTGCTCTCGAGGGGACACACAACCTCGATAGCCTGGGCACGATTCGGGTCCTGCAGGACGCCCTCAACGCTATCAACAATCCAAACAACGCCGGGTTCATCTATGCGACTCGGACACGAGCGCAGCAACTCCAACAGCGTGTGCAGCGCTTCCTCAACGATCCGCAAGCGTTGAATCAGTTGCTGACGAAGTCTTGGGCACCCATCTGCCAGCTGTTCAGTCGAGGACAGAACCGTCAGCGCCTTTTCAGCTACTCGAATCAGCAGCCGGGCATCATCAACATGCTTCTCGGTTCAGCCGGGGCTACTGGGCCTAGGCCGGTAATCGTCATCGACATTTCCCGGCAGGGGAATCAGCGCTTCTGGTCGGAGGAGCTTCAGCGGCGCATCCTAGGTAAGCTTCTGAACATCCTCGTTTCACAGGCGACGTCAAGCCTGAGCACCCAGCAGAGCGCGAATGTACTCGTCTTGCTTGATGAGGCCCATCGTCACGCCCCAAGTGGGAGATTAGATGAGGATTCAGAGGCGGATCGGTTGCGTTCTCTGCTGCGGAGGGCGGTGCGCGAGACGCGAAAGTACGGAATCGGATGGTTCTTCATCAGCCAGACGCTGGGAGGCTTGGATAACGAAATCGTTCAGCAGTTGAGAATCCTCGCCTTCGGGTTCGGGCTCGCAATGGGAAGCGAGTTCGACCGCCTCCGCGACTTCGTAGGCGGGGACAAGCGGGCCCTTGAGCTATATCAGTCGTTCCGGGACCCACAGAGTTTCCCAAGGCGGGACCTTCAGGAATTCCCGTTCATGGCGGTTGGGCCTGTGTCGCCTTTGGCGTTCAGCGGCAAGCCGCTTTTCTTCACCGCGTTTACAGAGCCAGAGGAGTTCCTTCGCGTCAACAATCTGCAAGTGCAGCCACGCCGGAGCTCCTGAGCAGCTGCTCGAAGGCGTGAATCTGGTCTTTCGATTGCGCAATCCGGGCAATCGGCCGAAGCGCCCGCTCGGTGATCGCGGGCCTGAGGACCATGTCGGGCATGGACAGGATGTGCTGTTGGATCTCGGGAGCCAAGCGGAGCAGGCCCATGAGATGGGTGACGCGGGCCCGGGTGATTCCCTCGCGGCGGGCGATCTCGGCCTGGTTGTGAACCTGGCCGGATTCGAGTAGGGCCTGCCACTCAAGGGCCTTGCGGAAAAGCTCGACGACACGGGGCGTCCGGGACGCCGTGGGCGGCTTGCGGTTCCGGTCCTTGGGAGGAAGCGCACTGATGACGCGTTCGGCGGGCACCCGTCGCGTCAGGGTGCCAACGTTACCATTTTCGAAGGCTCCCTTGGGATCCAGGGCGATCTCGACGGTCTGTTCGCGGTAGGCAGCCACGTGGGCGCCCTTGGGGCCCTCAACGGCGACGTGGACTATGCGGAACCAGATCTCCGGCTCGGCCCAGCCCGGGCGGCCACGTCGAGAACTGTTACGTTCGGGGAGCCAAACGTTTTCTCGAAGTTCTCCCCACGCTGTTCGTTAACACCTGCCGTGCCCCCGCAAGTGCGCAAACGCCTGGGTTTCGCGCCTTCCGGTTCTCTCCGTTTCCAGCGCTGTTCCCCTTGGCCCGCCAAACGCGCGCCACTTCCACATTGCTGGAGGCCGTTTCTCTGCGTCTCTGCCCGGATTCTCTGAGTTGGTTAACGGCCGCGCTCGATCGACCCACCCCAAGTCGGACATCTTCCACATTGCCGGCGTATATAGTTAACGAGACCTGCCAGACAGCGCGTTGACCGCGCGGCGGAGATGGCTGTGGGTGGTCCACAAGGAGACCGCTCGTGCCGCGCCGCGACCCAGCGCTCGAAGACGCCATCCGGGAGATCGCCGCCCTGCTCGCCGAGGCTTATCTACGCCTGCTTCTCGGCAAACCGGCAGTTGACTTCCCAGAGAGAGAGCCCTCATGGGACGAGTGGTTAACGCCATGGAAGATGAGACCACGCGCATCCACGAGGAGATCGAGAGCCTGCGCCAGATGAGCGTCGGGCAGCTCAAAGAGAAGTACCGCGAGGTGTTCGGCGAGGAGACGCGCTCGAATCACAAGCAGTTTCTGTTCCGGCGCATCGCCTGGCGCATCCAGGCCAACGCCTGGGGCGGCCTTTCGGAGCGCGCCCGCCGCCGTGCGCTCGAGATCGCCAACGACGCCGACCTGCGCATCCGGGCACCGAAGAACTTCCTGCGCGAACCCGCCGACAACGACCGGACGACCGAAGCCCGCGTCAAGCTGTCTCTCGATCGCTCCTGACGCCGACCGGCATGCCGCCCATACCGAGAGTTCGCCGACTAATTAAGCCGCTAGTGTCCCGTAACTAACGCTTGTTTACAATGGCGGACTTTGCGGATGATATGGGAAGCCGAGGCGGTCCACACAAAGGGACGGGCATGCCGGTTGTGCTCGGCCACATACTCCCGGATGGCCCGCTCCAGCTCCCGCACGCTGCGGAAGCTGCCCCGCCGGATGCGCCTGCGCATCAGCTCGGCAAAGAAACGTTCCACTTGGTTGAGCCAGCTGGCCCCCTTGGGGGTGAAGTGGAAGTGGTAGCGGGGATGAGCCTCCAGCCACTGCGCGACCCGGGGATGGGTGTG
>Ga0197142_1002359_pt1 | contig 16586 bp, 13 predicted proteins | sample GBS60_MetaG_FD_148614 | JGI IMG/M metagenome (GOLD analysis project Ga0197142, IMG submission 148614) | Sediment microbial communities from Great Boiling Springs, Gerlach, Nevada, United States - GBS 60_MetaG | ecosystem: Environmental > Aquatic > Thermal springs > Hot (42-90C) > Sediment...
ACCGGCAAACTCACCCGCATCCCCCTGCGCGAGGTATGGCCGCATGAAGCGCGCGACTTTAGCCGTTGGCTGGCCAAAAACCTTGATTACCTAGAGGAGTGCACAGGCTTATCGCTCTCATTGATCGAGACGGAAGCAATCGCCGGTGACTTTGCCATAGACATTCTGGCTGAAGACTCTGATGGAAACCTCGTGGTGATCGAGAACCAGTTAGAGCGCACAGACCATGACCACTTGGGCAAATTGCTCACCTACATGGCCAATCACGAAGCGAAAGCAGCCATCTGGGTGACGGCTCAACCCCGGCCTGAGCACGAGCGGGCGATAGATTGGCTCAACGAGATGCTTCCAGCCGACACCGCCTTCTACCTGGTTCGGGTGGAAGCGATTCAGATTGACCAATCTGCCCCCGCACCTCTCTTCACAGTGGTCGCGGGGCCGAGTCCCGAGGGTCGTCAGATCGGCGCTCAACGCAAAGCGCTGGCCGAGCGACACGTCTTGCGGTTGGAGTTCTGGCAGCAGTTGCTGGAGAAGGCGCGCAGGCGATCTGCGCGCTTCGCAAACATCTCCCCGTCAAAAGATCATTGGATTAGCGCCGGCGCCGGACGAGCTGGACTCACCTGGAGCTATGTGGTCCTTAAAGACCATGCGCGGGTGGAGCTTTATATTGACACCCCAGACGGTGAGCGCAACAAGGCGATCTTTGACTTCCTCGCCCAGCACAAAGAGAACATTGAACGAGCGTTTGGGACAGCGCTGACTTGGCAACGACTGGAAGAAAGGCGCGCTGCGCGAATCTGCTACTACATTCACGGTCGCGGCGGCCTCCGCACGCGCGAGGATTGGTGTGATCTACAGGAATCTATGATTGATGCAATGGACCGTCTGGAGAGGGCGCTTGGACCCCATCTTGAGAATCTGCCCTGAGCATGTGCCCACCCAGGAGTTGAACCATGCGAAACCGGCGTCAACGTTTGTTCTCGCTCGTCACCAACTGGTTGGGGGCGATCAGCCTGTTGGGCGTGCTTGGCTATCTCATCCCCGGTCTCGAGGGGATGCGGTTGCTTCTCCTGCTGTTCCCACTCGCTTTGCTGGCGCGCGCCCTTCAAGCGCGCGCTGCGAGTGACGCAGCCGCGCCATCGCTTCCCGCTCCACCCCTCAATCAATCCGCCGGCAGCCCCGCGCGTTTTGCGGTCCGCTTCGCGCTCTCGCAAGCGCTGATCCTGCTCAATCCTCTGCAGGTGGCCCAGATCATCGCCCAGATCGTCGGACAGGCCATCATCAGCAGCCGGCGCGCTCTGCCCGACGAACACTACGTCCAACAAACGCGCTACACCCTTCCCTTTCGCGGCGAGTGGCTGGTCTATAACGGCGGGACCACGCCGGCTGATTCACATTCCTGGGACGTTCTAACGCAGCGCTACGCTTACGATTTTGTCATCGCCGATGCCGCGCTGCGCCGGCATACCGGCGACGGCCGCGCGCTGACTGACTACTTCTGCTATGGCCAGGACATCATCGCGCCCGCCGATGGAGAAGTCGTCGCAGTGCGCGACGGCGTGCGAGACGCGCCCCACCCCGGCAGCGGCTGGATTGACTTTCTCGCGCCCGACTTTCGCGGCAACTTCGTCACCATCAAACATGCCGATGGTGAATACAGTTTCTTGGCGCATCTCATCCCAGGCAGCATCGCCGTCCGCGCCGGCCAACACGTGCAGCGCGGCCAGCTCATCGGGCGATGCGGCAACAGCGGCCATTCGAGCGAGCCGCACCTGCACTTCCACGTCCAGGATCGCCCCTCGTTCTGGCTGGCGGCCGGCCTGCCCGTTCGATTCGACGCGCTCATCGTTGACGGCGTGCCACAGGACCAACCGCGCTACCTGACGCGCGGCATGCGGGTCTGTCACGGGCGCGTTTAGGGGTGGCGCCCTCTGGTGCGTTTGTCGCTGTGTTCTTTACGTCTTCGCGGTGCATCCCTCTCGCACCGTCCCAGCACTTTCGAGCAGTGCGCTCTCCCTACCCCTGCCCTTTCGCGCGCAAGCCCTATAATCCAAGCACTCAAGCCACGAAGCGCTTCAGGAGAATCCCCCATGTCAACCAACGGACGTCTGCTGAACTACATCAACGGGCAATGGGTGGCGTCGAGCGCGAGCACCCACCTCGACGTGCGCAACCCGGCCACCGCCCAAGTCATGGCGCATGTGCCGCTCTCGCCGGCAGAAGAAGTTGATCGCGCGGCGCAGGCCGCGGCGAAGGCCTTTCAAGAGTGGCGGCGCGTGCCGGCAGTTGAGCGCGTGCAATACCTCTTCAAGCTCAAGCGCCTGCTCGAGGAACACCGCGACGAACTCTCCCGCCTGATCACCAACGAATGCGGCAAGACCTACGCCGAGAGCCAGGCCGAGATGCAACGCGCGATCGAGAACGTCGAAGTCGCCACCGGCATCCCCAGCCTGATGCAAGGCTTCAACAACGAGGACATCGCGCGCGGGATTGACGAACACTGCTTCCGCCAACCGCTGGGCGTGGTGGCTGCGATCACCCCCTTCAACTTCCCCGGCATGGTGCCGCTGTGGTTCCTGCCCTACGCCGTGGCGACCGGCAATTGCTTCATCCTCAAGCCCAGCGAGAAGGTGCCGATGACGATCCAGCGGATTTACCAATTGCTGGAGCAGGCCGGCTTCCCGCCTGGCGTGGTGCAGTTGGTGAACGGGGCCAAGGAGGCCGTGGACGCCATCCTCGACCACCCGGAGATCCGCGCCGTGAGCTTCGTGGGCAGCACGCCGGTGGCGCGCTATATCTACGAGCGCGCGGCCAAGGCCGGCAAGCGCGTCCAGGCCCAGGGCGGCGCCAAGAACCCCGTCGTGATCATGCCCGATGCCGACATGGAGATGACCACCCGCATCGTGGCCGATTCAGCGTTCGGCTGCGCCGGCCAGCGCTGCCTGGCCGCCTCGGTCGGCATCACGGTGGGCGAAGCGCGCAACATCTTCGTCGAGCAACTGGCCGACGCCGCCGCCTCGCGCAAGGTGGGCTACGGCCTGGACGAGGGCGTGGAGATGGGGCCGGTGATCACGGCGGAGAGCAAGGCGCGGATTGAGAAGCTGATCGCGCTCGGCGAAAGCGAGGGCGCGCAAGTGATCGTGGATGGGCGCGGCAAGAAGGTCAAAGGCTACGAAGACGGTTACTTCGTCTTCCCCACCCTGCTCGACCGCGTGCCGCCCAAGAGCCAGATCGCCCAGACCGAGATCTTCGGGCCGGTGTTCAGCCTGATGCACGCAGAGACCCTTGACGAGGCGATCGCGCTGGTCAACGAGCGCAGTTACGGCAACATGGCCTGCATCTTCACCAGCAGCGGCGCGGCCGCCCGCCAGTTCCGCTACGAGGTGAAGGCCGGCAACGTCGGCATCAACATCGGCGTGGCTGCGCCGATGGCGTTCTACCCCTTCAGCGGCTGGCGCGAGAGCTTCTTCGGCGACCTACACGCCCAGGGCATCCACGGCGTGGAGTTCTACACCGAGACCAAGGTCGTTGTGGAGCGCTGGCCGAAGGAGTGGAGCCGCAAGTTCTGAGCCTGTGCCCCGTTTCGCCCGCGCCATCGGCATAGACTATTCCGGCGCGCGGACGCCGACCGACGGCCTGCCCGGCCTGCGCGTCTACCTCGCCGAGGGCGAATCACCGCCGGTCGAGGTCAGGCCGTCCCCGGATCGGCGCAGGCACTGGACGCGCCGCGCGCTGGCCGAGTGGCTGGCCGCACAACTGCGCGATGGCCCACCGGCGGTGATCGGCATGGACCACGGCTTCTCGTTCCCGCTGCGCTACTTCGCGCAACACGGCCTGCCGTTGCGCTGGTCGGATTTCTTGGACGACTTCTGCCGGCACTGGCCCACCGACCAAGACGACGTGAGCGTGGACATGGTGCGACGCGGCCAGCGCGGCGCCGGCCGGGCCAGGATGGGCGATGCGCGCTGGCGCCGGCTGTGCGACCTGCGCGCCGGCGCGGCCAAGTCGGTCTTTCACTTCGACGTGACCGGCAGCGTGGCAAAGTCCACCCACGCCGGCTTGCCCTGGCTGCGCTTCTTGCGCCGGCAGCTCGGGGAACGCCTGCACGTCTGGCCGTTCGACGGCTGGGATGTGCCGGAGGGCCGTTCGCTGATCGCCGAGGTCTATCCCAGGCTGTGGCGAGGCCGGCTGCCGCGCACGACGCAGTCGCCCGACCAGCACGACGCGCGCGTCGTCGCCGACTGGCTCTGGGAGGCGAACCGCCAGGGCACACTCGCGGATTACCTTAATCCGGCCCTTGCGCCGGACGAGCGCACAATTGCAGAGGTGGAAGGATGGATTCTCGGCCTACGATAAATGACCTATTGCGCCTGCTGATCGGCGCTGTGCCGGGCGATGCGTTCAACATGTATGCGCAGCGCGACCCGCGCCTTGACCTGCCGGACGCGCCGGCGATCCGACAGGCCAACCTGCGCCACTATCTGGAAACGCACGCCCGGGCGCGGATCGCGCTGATCGGCGAGGCAGCCGGCTACGGCGGCTGCCGCTTCAGCGGCGTCCCGTTTCTCAGCGAGGCGCAGATGCTCGCCTTGGGCGACCCGGCCTATCGGCCCAGCAGCCGGCGCGGCGACTACGACGAGGTCAGCGCGCAGCGCGTGCAGGCCGTGATCGGTGGGCGCGACGACGTGATCTGCTGGAACGCCGTCCCTTGGCATCCGCACAAACCCGGCCAGCCGCTCTCCAACCGCCGGCCCACAGTTGCCGAACAGGACCTTGGCACGGAGATGCTCAGGGACTTTCTGGCCTGGAAGCAGCCAACGCTGGTGATCGCGCTCGGCCGCATCGCCGAGGATGCGCTGGGCGCGCTCGGTGTGCCGGCGCACTGCGTCCGCCACCCGGCGCGCAGCGGCCAGCGCGCCTTTCAAGCAGCGCTCACGGAGCTGCTCGCGCGTTCATAGCATGGAGCGCGCGCCGTATCCAGCAGGGGACGAAATTCAGCGCGCAGTCGTTATAATGCAACGCAGCTCAAGCCGCCAAAGCGCTTAAGTAAGGAGAGGATGATGACGGTGAACGCAGAAGACATTGTGGCCAAGCTAAGAGAATTGCAACCGGTCATCGCCACTCGCTACAAGGCAAGGGAAATAAGGCTTTTCGGTTCTTTCGCACGGGGAGAACAAACTGCAATCAGCGATATTGATATCCTGGCAGAGTTTGACGAAGAAGCAGACCTGTTTGATTTGATAGGCCTGACATTGTATCTGGAAGACGTACTCCAACGCCGCGTGGACGTTGTTTCTAAAAGTGCCATTCGGGCGGAGTTGCGAGAAGCAATCCTCCACGAGGCTATCCCCGTATGAGGGACTATAGCCGGTGGGCGACCCCATCAGCTTAGCGCGACCAGTGTTGAGCGCACAAAGGCACTCTCACGGAGCCGCTTGCGCTTATACTGACCGTGACATGCCACAGAACCTCTGGAACGACGAAGACGCACGCGGACTGAGCGCGCTCGAGATCCTCGCCTACCGCTCCCGGCTGCTGGCCGCCGACCGCAGCGTGGTGAACATCTTCGGCGGCAACACCTCGGCGAAGGCCGTGGAGACCGACCATCTGGGCCGGCCCGTAAACGTGCTGTGGGTGAAGGGCAGCGGGGCCGATATGGCGACGTGCACCACGAAGGACTTCGCCGGCTTAAAGCTGGACGAAGTGCTGCCGCTGATCGCGCGCGAGGCGATGAGCGACGAAGAAATGGTGGCCTACCTGACCCGCTGCCAGTTCGAGCCGAACCGCCCGCGCCAGTCCATCGAGACCCTACTACATGCCTTCACGCCCTACCCTCACGTTGACCACACCCACCCCGACGCGATCATCGCGTTGGCTTGCGCGGCGCGGGGCGAGGCAGCCGCGCGCGAGGTGTTCAGTGACGCGATGGTGTGGGCGCCTTACCTGCGCCCGGGCTTTGCCCTCAGCAAGCGCATCGCGCTGCTGCTGCGCCAGCATCCCCAGGCAAGCTGCGTGATCATGGGCAAGCACGGGCTGATCACCTGGGGCGAAGACGCCAAGCAGTGTTACTTGAGCACGCTCGCCCACATCCAGCGGGCCGAGGACGCACTGCGCGAAGCAGAACGGCGCACCTTCGCGCTCACCCAGCAGGTCAACCAAGCGCCGGAGCAGCTCGCTTTCAGCCTGGCCGATCAAACGCGCAAGGCAATCGCCGCGGCGGTGATGCCGACCCTGCGCGGCGCGGTGAGCGCGCAGCGCAGGTCAATCGTCCTATTCGACGACAGCGAGGACGTGTTGCGCTTTCTGGCCCGGCCCGATGCCGAGGCCCTCTCTCAAGTCGGCGCGGCCTGTCCCGACCACCTGGTTCACACCAAGCGCCTGCCGTTGTTCGTGCCGTGGGATGGGGGCGACGTTGAGGCGCTGAAGCGCGCATTGGCGGAGGGCGTGGCGCGCTACATCGCACAATACACGGACTATTTCACGCGCCTGAACCGCGACCCAAACGTGAAGATGGCCGATCCCGCGCCGCGCGTCGTGCTGGTGCCGGGCTTGGGGATGTTCACCGTCGGGCGCGATGCAGCCCAGGCCGACGTCTCGCGCCAGCTCTATCACCGCGCCATCGCCGTGATGACGCTGTGCAGCCGGATCGACCGGTTCACCTCGCTGGACGAGCAGGAGACGTTCGACGTGGAGTATTGGCCGCTGGAGCTGTATAAGCTCACGCTGCGCCCGCCGGACCGCGAGCTGGCCGGCCGCGTGGCGTTCATCACCGGCGCGGCCAGCGGCATCGGGCGCGCGATCGCCCACCGGCTGGCGCAAGAGGGCGCGCACGTCGTCATCGCCGACATCAACGCCGACGGCGCGCAGGCCGTGGCCGAGGACATCACGCGGGCATACGGCTTCAAGCGCGCGGTGGCCGTCGCGTGCGACGTGACCCGCGAAGAGGCCGTCCAGGCCGCCTTCGCCCTGGCCTGCCGAGCGTATGGCGGGGTGGACATTGTGGTGAACAACGCCGGCATCGCCAGCAGCGCGCCGGTCGAAGAGACCACGTTGGCCGAGTGGCAGCGCAACATAGACGTGCTGGCCACCGGCTACTTCCTGGTGGCCCGCGAAGCCTTCCGCGTGCTCAAGCAGCAGGGGCGGGGCGGCGCGCTCATCTTCATCTGTAGCAAGAACAGCGTGGCCGCCGGCAAGAACGCCGCGGCCTACAGCGCGGCCAAAGCAGCCGAGCTTCACCTGGCGCGCTGCCTGGCCGAGGAGGGCGGCCCGTTCGGCATCCGCGTGAACAGCATCCTGCCCGATGCCGTGCTCCAGGGCAGCAGCATCTGGAACAGCCAATGGCGCGAGGCGCGCGCCAAGAATTACGGCATCCGCCCCGACGAGCTGGAGGCCTATTACGCCGCGCGGACGACGCTGAAGGTGAACGTCTTTCCAGAGGACATCGCGGAGGCAGCGCTGTTCTTCGCCTCCGACCGCTCGGCCAAGACCACCGGCGGGATGCTCACCGTGGATGGCGGCGTGGCCGCTGCGTACGCGCGCTAGCACATATCGTTGCGAATTGAGCACGCCGGCGTCACCGATGCCCTGCCCTACCCTGAGTGCGGCAGCGTAGAGCCTAAACATGTGCTGCGCTGCGGGGTCGCTGCGGCAGGGTGTTTTGACAGCTGCGTGAGGCCGTGGTGATATGCGCTAATATCCCACACGTTATCCCACACGGCGTGTGGGATTTCGCCGAGGGCCGTTCAACGCATGCCAAGCGCGCTTATACATCTTTAGCATCTCGTCTATTCCTCTCTAACATCCCTTCCCTACCCTATGGGCAGAATTAAGCAAGCAGACTAACAAAAGGAGGGAGCTGACATGGCAAACTTGGTTCGCAGGACGTGGAATCCGGCTGGTGAGATGCTGGCGCTGAGCGAGGCAATGGATCAACTGATGCGCAATGCGTTCGTCAGCACCGCGCGGTGGTTTGACGATGGGTTCAACATGCCGGCGGTGGACGTGATGGAGACGCCCGAAGGCTTCACCGTGAAGGCTGCGTTGCCTGGCTGGAAGCCAGAGGACGTGGAGGTCACGGTGGAGAACGGCGTGCTCACGCTGCGCGGCGAATGGAAGGAGGAGGCAGAGACCAAGGACGACAAGAGCCGCTGGCTGCGCAGGGAGATCCGCTACAGCTCGTTTGAGCGGAGCATCCAACTGCCGACCGAGGTCGAGGCCGAGAAGGCCAAGGCTGAGTTCGAGAACGGCGTGCTCACGCTGACCATTCCGAAGGCGGAGGTCGTCAAGCCGAAGCAGATCAAGATCGCGGTCAAGTAAAGCCGCGCGGCGATACACAGCGGAAGGGGCAGTGCAGGTGAGCGCTGCACTGCCCCTGGGGGCCGGGGCTACGCACCGGCTTCTTTGTTTTTCCCGTCCGTCGCCCTGAGCAAACGCACATCGCCGACGCGCTGGGTGATCCCCAAAGCGTCGAGGTGTTCCAAGAGAGCGAGCACATACTTGCGCGTTGTGGCGAAGTAATCGCGCACCTCTGCGACGGTAACCTGTCCTCGACGCGCAATGAGCGTGCACACATCTCGCACCGCCTGTTCATAGGTCTCCGCCAAGAGCATGACTTCGGCATTCAACTGCACGATCGAGCCTCGACGGACAAGTAGGTCATAGATTTGGTCACCGAGGGCTGCGCGCGCTTCCTTGACCGAGGGCGTCGCCCAGGGGTGTGCCCGACAACGGTCGAGCAGCGCGTTGACCATTTCTTCCTGTTGTGGGGTCAACCGCACTGTGTGCGATGCCAGGCGCACCACGCCGCCGGCATCCACCAAGCCATCGGCAGCGTGGGGGTCAGCGCAATGCTTCAGCAGCGCCTCGAACGCGGGAGACGACAGCGCCAGCCGGCTGCGCAAGGCCTCGCGGGGCATCCCCTCAGCCAGCGGCTGGGCCTGATGAAACGCTTGCAAGATCGCAACCGCGCGACGGTGCGCATCGCGCAACGCCTCGGCGCTCCACACGACGCTTGCCGTGCCTCTGAGATCGGGCGTGACGAGCACCGTCCCTTGAGCCGAGGACGCATCCAACGCAGCGCGCAGGGCAGCATCGTCGAGTTGTGCGTTGGCCCTCAGCTCATCCAGTGTCGCAACCTGAAGCGTCTTGATCGCTTGGGCCAACTTATCCACCGGCGCGCCATCCTTCAGCGTGGCTAAGCGCGACAACACGGCAGGATCGGCACTCCCCCCACGCCGCCGATGCGGGCGAGGCGGATGTGGATCTACGACCAGGCCGCCGGCTATCGTCGCGGCAGGCGACGGCCACCGCAGGATAAACCGGTCACCCGCAGCCAGGAGCATCGGCGTGGTGAGCTGTAACTGAGCCCAACCCGCCGTCCCGGGCATCAAGGCATCGCCTTCCAGCAGGCGCACGCTCGCCATGCTATGCGCGGTGCCGCTGAAGACCTTGAGCACAGCCCGATGGCGCAGTGGCATGGCCCGATGCAGGCCGAAGGCGCGCTGCTGTGCCTCGCCCAGGACCTGCAGATGCACATCGGCCAGGGTCGTCAGCGCATAGGCGCCGGGCCGAGTCACCACGCTGCCACGCGCAAGATGCGCAGCGTCAACACCGGCCAGGTTCATGGCCAGCCGGCTGCCGACTTGGGCGCAGAGGATCTTCTGTTTGTGCGTTTGCAGCCCTCGAATGCGCGCAGCGAGCACCTGGCCGCGCTGGGTGTGGACCTCAACCTCGTCCCCCACCGCGAAGACGCCATCGCGCAACGTCCCTGTGACCACCGTTCCGAATCCAGGCAAGACGAAGACGCGATCGACGGGCAAACGGGGACGTCCGAGGTCGGGCCTGGCCGGCGCGCGGGCCAGCACGTCGGCAAGGGCTGCCCTCAGGTCATCCAGCCCCTGTCCGGTCTTCGCGCTCACGGGCACGATCGGCGCCTCGGCGAGCAGCACACCGGCCAGCGCGCGCTGTAGATCCTCGGTGACGAGCGCCAGCCACGTCGCATCCGTCACTAGGTCAACTTTGGTCAGTGCGACCAGACCGGCTTGGACGCCTAGCAGGGAGAGGATGGCTAGGTGCTCAAGCGTCTGAGGCATCGGCCCTTCATCGGCGGCCACCACCAGCAGCGCTGCGTCTATGCCGCCGACGCCGGCCAACATGTTCTCGATGAAGTCAGCATGGCCCGGCACGTCCACTATCCCCACCGACTCGCCGTTGGGCAGGGTCAGCCAAGCGAAGCCTAGGTCAATGGTCATGCCGCGCTGTTGCTCTTCGCGCAGGCGGTCGGGGTTGATGCCGGTGAGCGCGCGCACCAAGGTGGATTTGCCGTGATCCACATGGCCGGCGGTGGCGACGACGCGCATGATTTACTCGATCAGGTCAGCGGAGAGGTCAACGCCATCGCTGGTCTCCGGCTGAGGGGCGGCCTGCGCCTGGCGCTTCTTGCGCTGGCGGCGGGATGGCTTGACCTCGCTGGGCACAAGCGCTTTGATCTGGTCAATCAGCCGATTGGATTCCGCCAGCCACTCGCGGCCGGCTTCGGCGTATGCCTTGGCGAACGCCTCGAGCAGCTCAATGAGCGCGCTGATCTGTGGTTGAAGCTTGGGTAGCTCTTCCTCCAGCTCAGCAACCCGCGGCTCTAGCTCGCTGTAGCGCCGGTCGCGGTCGAACCACTTCTCATCCTGGGCGATGGCGAACAGCCGCCACTCCTTCTCGATCTGCTCGCGAAAGGCGTCGGCGGCGCGCTTGGCGCGTTCCTCGGCCTCGCGCTGCAGCTCGAACAGCTCGTTGATCCGCACTTCAAGGCGCTCCTTAAAGTCGGGCAGCGCGGCCAGCTCGCGCTTGACCTCCTCGCGGAGCTGGACGTAGCCGATCACCTGCTGGGAGACCTCCTCGGCGCGCAATTTCAGCTTCTCGATGATCTCAGCGTATTCAGCGAACTGCCGCTCGCGACGCACGTCGGCCATTCGTTGCGTTTCGATCAACTGGCTCTGCGCCTCCAGCAGCTTCGCCGCCTCTTCGATCTCGGTTTGCTTGCGGCGGATCGCCTCATCCAGGAGCAGCAGTTTTGGAGGGAGCTGTTCGACTTTCTTCTTTAGCTCTGCCATTTCCTGTTCAAGCGCGCTAATGCGTTTGGCATCCTGCCGGCGCTGTTCTTCGAGAAAGGCGATCTGAGTGGTGGGTTGGCTGAACCGCCGATCCAGATCCATCACTTGCAGTTGCAAGCGACCGATCAGCTCGGCCAGCCGGCCCTCCTCGGCCTTGCGCGCCTCGATCTGCTCAGCGTAGCCGGCATAGGGCTTGACCTCTTTGCGCAGCTCGTTCAACTGGCGGGTGAGGGACTCGATCTCGATCTGGCGGGTGCGCATCAGCTCGCGCTCGGCCTTGGCGCGCTGATCTTCGATTCGCTCGATGACCTGGGTGAACTCCTGGCGCAATTGCTCGGTGGCCGAGGTCCAGCCAAGCGCGCGCATCACCTGTAGCTTCAGCTCGTTCAGCGCCGTCTCCAGCGATTGCGCGTAGCGCGTGCGCGCCTCGGCCTCCTGCATCAGGCCGGCCACCTGCTCCTGCAATTGGGCGATCAGGACGCGATCTTTGCGTCGCTCTTCGTCAATGAATTGAACCAGCTTGGTGAGTTGTAACAGGTCCATTTGGTCATTGCACCTCGCTTACTGATGCTGCCACATGCGCCCGCCGTCCAGCATGATGCAATCACCGTTGATGAACTGTGGGCCAGTGAGCAAGAACAACACGATCTCGCCGACCTGCTCGGCGCTGCCCAAGGCACGCAGCGGGTTAGTTGCGCGCAAGGCTTCCCATTGCTCGTCCGAGTAATCGGGCGGTTTGAGGATCGGCCCTGGGCAGATCGCGTTCACCCGCACCTTCGGCCCGAAGTTCAACGCTTGGGCGCGGGTCAGCGCCAACAGGGCAGCCTTAGACAGGCCATGTGCGACGTACTTCCGCCCAGGGATGAAGGCACCCTCGTCCACGATGTTGATGATATTGCCGCAGATGCCCTCCGCCTGGCTGGCCATCATCGCTTTGGCGATCACCTGGCTGAGCACAAACGGCCCCTTCACATTGACGTCGAACGCCTGATCGAAGTCTGCCTCAGTGGTGGAGAAATAATCGTTGGGCACAAAACTAGACGCGCTGTTGATCAGGATGTCCACGTGGCCAAAGTGGGCCAACGCGCGCTCGCCCAGCTCGGCTGCCTGCTGCCAACTCCCCATATCGGCCTGATGCAAGAGGACGCGCCGGCCCAGCGCCGCGATCTCCTGCGCGGTTTGTTGAGCGGCTTCGACGCTCCGGCCATAGTGCACCACAATGTCGGCCCCTTCGCAAGCCAACATCATGGCGATCACCTTGCCTACGCGATGGGCTGCGCCCGTCACCAGCGCCACCTTACCTTGAAGTTTCATACAGTGCCAGATGTTATACTGAATTCGTATGTTCAGCGAGCTCATCGAGCGCATTCGGCGCAACCATGCGCTCGAGCACGCCACGCTGCGCCTCCTGGAATCACGACGCCCCAGCCTGCGCGCAGGTGGACGGGCAACGGCGCATGGCTTCTACCTCTACGGCGATCTGCCAGACAGCGCGACAGTCCAGGCGGCTGCCGAGGAAGCCATCCAGCGCTTGCAAGCCGGCCAGCGCGAGCTGGCGATCCACCCCCGCTGCGGCACAAATGTGGTCGCCACAGGCGCGCTGAGCGGCGCGTTGGCCTTGCTCAGCATCGCGTTCTCCGGTCGGAACACGCCGTGGTATGTGCAACTGCCGAACGCCATGCTCAGCGCGATGATCGGCGCGCTCTTGGCCGTGCCGATCGGGACGTGGATGCAAGCGCACCTCACCACCTCAGCCAACGCCGCCGGCGCGCGCGTGCGGCGGGTTCATAGCAAGTCGGTAGGTCAAATGACCGCCCACTTCGTGGAGACCGAGCACCCGCCGGCGCGCCAGTAGCAAAGCCGGAACGCGCTGCCCTTCGAGGCGATACGGAGGCGTTCAGCCAAGAGGACGATCAAAGGTCGCGCTCAACCGCTCTAACAAGCGCCAGGCATCTCGGTCATTTGGGTCAGCAAGCACGGCCTGCCGAAAGGCCGCGATCGCTTGTGCGATCTCGCCGCGGTCGCGGTAGATCAGGCCCATGTTGTAGGCCACGTTGCGGGCCAATGGGTCGATGTCCAGCGCGCGCTGAAATGCCGCCAGCGCGCGACGCTGCCGGTCATCAGTCGCAGTGGCCGGGTTGCCCAGATAGGCCGCCCCTAGGTTGATCCAAAGTTGGGCGTAATCCGGATGGCGCTCGACAGCGACCTCCAGCACGCTGACCGCCAGCGCGTATTTGCCGGCCATGATATAGGCGCCGCCCAAATTGAGCGCAGCATCCGGATGGTCTGGTTTCAGTTTATGTGCGCGCTCCAGAAAGGGCAGCGCATCATCCGGCCTGCGTTGGCTGAGCAGTTGTGTGCCCTGGGTCAGGCTATCGCGAAACTGCTTCTCGTGGCGCTCGCGCAGCCAGGCATCCAGTCGGGCTTGCTCGGGATCGTCGGAAGAAGAGAGCATCATGATCTAGAACCCCTCAAGCCTGCTGAGGTTAGCGATGCCATCGGCCTGTGCGACGATCCGGCGCAACAGGGCCAAACGCGCCGCGCGCAGGGCCTGGTCGTCGGCCATGACCAATACCTTATCGAAGAAACGATCGATGAGCGGCGCAAGGGCGCGCAGATTGGCCACCAGATCACGCACGTCACCGGGCGCCGGCAACGCCTCGACGGCCTGCGCGAGATCGCGGCTGACCGGGTCGCTATCCTCGCCGGGCGAGGCGCCATCGGCCGGCTGGGACCGCACGATGCGCGCGCAGCGCGCGTAGGCAGCTAACGTCGCCGACCAATCCGCAGCGGCGACGGCCTCGCGCAACTGCACCAAATGACGCAGCGCACGCGCCGGGTCATCGCCGGCCTCGTCCACCACAGCATCCACCACATCGTGGCGATACCCCTCATCAAGGAAGTGCTGCCGCTCGCGCTCCAGGATGAAATGGTGGGCGGCGCGTAAAACGTCCTCGCCGGCGGGGACGGGCAGGCCACCGATGGCCTTCGCCAGCCCATCTCGCAGCGAGAATGTCCGCCCGCTGGCCAGCAGATTTTGCACGATGCCGATGGCGGCGCGACGCAGGGCAAAGGGATCGGCGCTGCCCTTCGGCGCCAGACCGACTGCGAAGAGGCCAGCGATGCTATCGAGCTTGTCGGCCAGCGAGACGATCAGGCCGGCTTCGGTCTTTGGCGCAGCGTCGCCGGCGAAGCGCGGCAGATAGTGCTCGAAGATCGCCTCGGCGACCGCCTCGCGATCCGGATCTTCGCTGGTGCGCCGGTGATACTCCCGCCCCATCACGCCCTGCAGCGCGGTGATCTCCACCACCATGCTGGTGGCCAGGTCAGCCTTGCACAGCCGCGCGGCCTTGCGCGCCACGTCGAGCGCCCGGCCGCCGATGCCGAGCTGCTGCGCGATCGGTTCAACCAGGGCTTCGATCCGCCGCACCTTATCCAGCATCGAGCCGAGCTTGGCCTGGAAAGTGATCGTGGCGAGGCGGGGCAAATAGGCCTCCAGCGGCTTACTGAGGTCTTGGCGGAAGAAATACGCCGCGTCGGCGAAGCGGGCGCGCACCACGTCTTCGTTGCCCTTGCGCACCTCATCGGCATGTGCGCTGCTGCCATTGCGCACGGTGACGAAGTAAGGCAGCAACGCCTGGCCATCCGGGCGCATGACGGTGAAGTAGCGCTGCTTCTTGCGCATCACCGCGGTGAGCACCTCCGCCGGCAGCTCCAAAAACGCCTCGTCAAACTGGCACAAGATCGCCGTAGGTTGCTCAACCAGGTTGGTCACTTCGTCGAGCAAGGCGTCGTCGGGCGCGACATACCCGCCAACGGCGGACGCGGCGGCGTTCACCTGGCGCTGAATCTCGGCGCGGCGCGCGCGCATCTCGCCCAGGATGTGATGCGCCTCAAGCTGGGCCAGGTAATCCTCGGCGCTGGCCAGCGTGAAGGCCGGTGAGCCCTCCCCTCGCGGCCCATAGCTCACCCGCCCCGATGGCACACCGGCAAAGGCAAACGGGATGACGTGCTCGCCCAGCAGCGCAACGATCCAGTTGATCGGTCGGGCGAACGCGACGTTGGTGAGGTTCCAACGCATTGTCTTCTCGAAGGTGATCTTCCCGATCGCCTGCGGCAGGGCGGCAGCGAGCACCTCGAGGGTGGGCCGGCCCGATTCGCGCCTGCGGGCATAGACATACGCGCCGCCGGCGTCCTCTTTGACGATTAAATCGGTTGGCTCAAGCTGGAAGCGTTTGGCGAAGCCGATCGCAGCCTGGGTGGGGCGGCCCGCGCTGTCGAACGCGGCCTTGGCCGGCGGGCCTTTCACCAGCTCATCCACGTCGCGCTGGCGCGCAGCCACGCCCTTCACCAGCACGGCCGTGCGCCGCGGGGTGCCGATCAACGTCACGTCGCCGTGGTCAACGCGGGCCGCGTCGAGCGCTTCGATCACAAAGCGGCCCAGTTGCTCTTGGCAGGCGGGCACGTCATCTGCCGGCAATTCCTCGGTGCCCAGCTCGATGAGCAACGTCTGGGGCTGATCGCCGGCGACGGGCAGTTCGGGCGGCAATGTCTCGGGCGCTTGCGCCGCCGGCGCGCCCCATGGAAATCCGAGCTTCTCGCGCTGTTCCGTGTATCGCGCGGCCACCTGGCGGGCCAGGTCGCGCATGCGCCCGATGAAGCGTTGGCGCTCGGTCACGCCGATCGCCCCGCGCGTGTCCAGTAGGTTGAAGGCGTGAGAGCACTGTAGGATGTAGTCGTAGGCCGGCAGCACCAAGCCGGCCTCCAGCGCGCGCCGACTCTCTCGCTCATACGTGTCAAACAGCACCTGGAGCGCGCCGACATCCGCCTGCTCAAAGGCATACGCGCTGCGCTCTTGTTCTTCGATCAACCGCACATCGCCATACGTGCGATCCTCGCTCCAGCGCAGGTCAAACACGCTGCGCACGCCCTGCATCGCCATGGCGATGCGTTCCAGGCCATAGGTGATCTCCAGGCACACCGGATCGAGCGTCTGCCCGCCGACCTGCTGGAAGTAGGTGTATTGCGTGATCTCCAAGCCATCCAGCCATACCTCCCAGCCCAGCCCCCACGCACCGATCGTCGGCTGCGCCCAGTTATCCTCGACGAAGCGAATGTCGTGGCGCGCCAGGTCAATGCCCAGCGCGCGCAGGCTATCTAGATAGATCTCCTGCGACCGCTCCGGCGGCGGCTTGAGGATCACTTGGAACTGGGTATGGGTGTAAAGCCGGTTGGGGTTTTGGCCGAAGCGGCCGTCGTCGGGCCGCACCGAAGGTTCGACATAGGCCACGTTCCATGGCTCTGGGCCGAGCACGCGCAGGAAGGTGGCGGGGTTCATCGTGCCCGCGCCGACGACCTGGTTATAGGGTTGCCATATCAAACACCCCCGCTCAGCCCAAAACGACTGCAAGGTGAGGATGAGGTCTTGGAAGGTGCGCATGCAGCCGCTATTGTATCTTTAGCAGCTCTAGGCAGACAGGAGCA
>Ga0197142_1002361_pt1 | contig 16580 bp, 15 predicted proteins | sample GBS60_MetaG_FD_148614 | JGI IMG/M metagenome (GOLD analysis project Ga0197142, IMG submission 148614) | Sediment microbial communities from Great Boiling Springs, Gerlach, Nevada, United States - GBS 60_MetaG | ecosystem: Environmental > Aquatic > Thermal springs > Hot (42-90C) > Sediment...
CGCGTCCGTTAAGTGACCTAATCGTACACGCACGGGGCGGATCGCGCGGAGGCACGCCCTTTGAGGAGCGCTCTCGCAGCTCTGGATCATCGCAGCCCGGGCTTGAAGAGGTATCGAGAATGTGATCGCAGTCGTTGCGATCGCGCCTCGCTGCTGGCCGGCGAACTGCATGCTGTTCTGCAGCGATCTTACGCCAAAGGGCGCGACTTCTTCGACCTGCTCCGCTGTCGGTTACCTCTGCGCTGGGCTTGGGGTGACGCTACACGGACTTGCTTCATCGGGGTAGAGCTGGCCTAGCCCCTGCAGCGTCCAGCGACGGAAACACGGTCCGCCAGGACGGTGAGCATTTCGCGCTATGCACAGCTGCTACTAATCGTGTTGACAATCTGGCAGGTTGCGCAGGCGTCCACCTTTAAATGTCCGGTAAGTGAGACTTGCTAGCCGGTAAACTTAACTCAGGGTTGGTCGGATAGGTTGGACGTAGGACATCCTTTCGGATATCCGAATCACGCGAACGTCTTTTGAAACATTGTCTTAGAGGATGAATTAGCTCGCCTTGCAGGTGGCTGGGTAGTTACGAACGAATAGATATGCACTCCTTTTATCCTCTGCAGACTGCAAGCCTCTAGGGGATGTCCTAGACATGGCAAGGCCAAGGTAGGGGAAAGCAGCACCCTTATCTATCCAAGGTTGTGCTCCCGCTTGTGGATGTGCCCTCAAGATATAGTTCGGCTACTAATCGTTTAAGCGTCAGCGCGTCGCGCAGAAACTGGTCAGGATCGTCGCCACGCACAAACTCCAGCAAGGCTGCCGTGCCATGAGACGCAGCCACTCGTAACCGCTCGCGCCACAGGTTGGCGCCTTCGTCCAACGGCAGTCGCGTCCGATCAAACGTATGCCAGTGAAAGACGTGCAGGTGGGCCAGCCAGGGCAGCACAGCACGCAAACTGTCGAGCCGCTCAGTCTCACTAAGGTTGTGCGGTGGCTGCCATAGCGTGCGCATCCCTGATGCTGCGCGTAGCAACGCTATAGCCGAGTCTTTGGTGTCGGTCAAGGTGTTCTCATGGAACTCATAGGCGACTGTGATGTTATGCTGTGCGGCTAAGCTGACAGCGCGGCGCGATTGTTCGATCACAGTCGCACGATAAGCCGCGTCCGCTTGTTCTGAGCCTCGCTGGCCGGCCCAGATGCGAATAAGTGGTGCGCCGAGTTCAACCGCTGTCTCCAGCACCGGCTCGAATAGCTCACCGTTGCAGCAGCGGTAATACGAGCCGTAGGCCAGCACTCGCAAGCCAGCTTCCTGCGTCATGCGGCTCACGTTGCGCGCGGTTGCCAGATCGCCGTGCGGCACGTGCACATCTCCACCCCATTCGATGCCGTCCAGACCGGCTTTTGTCACGAGCGAGACGATCTTGTGCGGCGACAAAGCGCGAAAGGTGACCGAGACCAGACCGGTTGCAATGCGATTCATGCTTGCCCCCTTGCATATTCACGATCAACGCGATAAAGCAGCGGCTCACCGCGCAGCCAGCGATCCAGCTCTTCTACCATCGCCCTGCCCATGCGCCGGCATTCGCTCCCCATGCTGCCGGCGATGTGTGGCGTGAGCATGACGTTCGGCAAATCGTAGAGCGGTGAATCGGGCGCTGGCGGCTCGGGGTATGTGACATCGAGCACAGCAAACAGGTCGTTGCGTTCGCGCAACACGGCGATCAGGTCTGCCTCGTTGACCACTGCGCCGCGCGCAGTGTTGATGAAGCTGGCGCCTGGCTTCATGCGCCGGAACAAGCCACCATGCAACATGCCCTCCGTTTCCGGCAGCCACGGCGTGTGACAGGTGATCACGTCGGCGCGTGAGAACAGCTCATCCAGCGCGACCAGTTCAACATTCATCGTGCTAGCCTCTTCTGACGACATATAAGGGTCGTAAGCAATCACCCGCACGTCAAAGGTGCGCAGCCGCTTAGCCACCATGCGCCCAATCGTTCCTAGCGAGACGATGCCAACCGTGCTGCCATAAGTGCCGGCCACGGGCAGGCGCGCTGCGGCAAACTGACGCATGGATTTCACCCGCCCTGCCTGCCGCCAAGCCTGTTTCAAGCACAGTACGATTTGTGCGATGGTGTACTCGGCGACGGCTACGCCGTTGGCGACGCGCGCGTTTGTGATTTGTATGCCGCGTGCCCACGCTGCTTCAGTAACGAAGCCACTGATTGCGCCAGCGCCATAAAACAACACGCGCAGGCTGGGAAATACCTCGAAGAAAGCCTCATCCATGCGCGCCATGCCCCAGCCGGAGAAGATCGCTTCGACATCATTGAGCTTGCCGCGCCATGCCAAGTAACTTGTTGCGTCCAGCGGCGGTACGGGCAGCTCGACGCGCGCAGCAATGTCGCGTTGTTCGTCAGGACCATAAATCAAGTTGAGGTACTGTTGAGACAAGAGGTAAACCGCTTTCATTAGATACCTCGGCGTCCGCAAGGTCGCTGCCAAGCATTTCGGATACGTTCATCAGGAAGACCAGTAACCCCTATGTTCTCCGCGTCCTCGGCGTGAGATTCGGAGTGGCTATAAACGCCCTGGCGCTTCCGGCTTGACAGGCTGAGATATACCATATATGATATGCCCTATATCATATAGGATATATCTAAGCATGTCCCTAACTCGTTTGACTGTCCGACGCGCCACGCTACCCACGACTGGCGCATTTCGTAGCAAGAAGGAAGTGGTGCTAGACGCGCTGCGCTCGGCCATCATCCAAGGTGTGTTTCGGCCTGGCGAACGGTTGGTGATTGATGAACTGGCCGAGCAATTTGGTGTCAGCGCGATTCCCGTGCGCGAGGCGCTACAGCAGCTACAAGCTGAGGGCTTTGTCGAGATACAGCCGCATATCGGCGCGACGGTGACTCGCATCGAAGCCGGCCAGATCACCGAGCTGTTCGACCTGCTTGCGGCGTTCGAGCTAATCAGCGGGCGTGCGGCTTGTATGCGCGCGACGACTGACGATCTTGCCCACATGGAAGCATTGCTGCGCGAGATGGATCAATTGGAATCTGATTTAAACGCCTGGTCAGCAGCGAATGTGCGCTTTCATCAGTTCATCTGCGATTGCGCTGGCATGCCTCTGGTTAAGAGTATGTTGACCAGGGCGCTTGAACACTGGGATCGCCTGCGCCGCTTCTATCTGAACGACGTCTTCAGAAATCGCGTACATGCTGCGCAGCGCGAACACTGGCAGATGTGGCGCGCGATGTGTGATCGCAACATCGAGCAGATCGCCCAAGTCGTGAATGAACACAATCAGGCTGCGCGCGATGCCTATACCGAACGCTTTCAGCAAGCCCTAGCGGGTGATGTCAGGCAGTGTGCGAGAGAGACAGTCCCGTAAGTTTGGCGCGAGGCAAAGGCGCGCCGCTGCCGTGTTCTAGAAGCTAAGCAAGGAGACCCCGATGAGCTTTAAAGCGACTTCTGATGTGTCCGTGGACGCGCCTGAGCGCGGGTATGAAGATAAGTACATGCTCAGCTATCGCCTCTGGGATTACGCTGCGCATGTCCATGCCCTGTGTGTCCGCCTGACAGAGCTGTCCAGCGGCAATGTGGACGCCGATATATCGCCAGTCCTAAAGCACGTGATGGGCCAAGGCTTGGCACACCCGAAACACTGCCGAGCCAGCAAGCGGCTTGTATCTGGGGCTGAAGCGTGTCTTGATCAAAGCCTGCGACCGTCATATCGCCTACGCAGGCGCATCAGCCAACGCTACCAAAGTGTGCTTGTTACGCTGCTCATGGGAGATCTGGGGACATCTGACATGGGTAAAACGGCTGCCTTCGCCCACGAGATGCACGGTTCTAGAAAATCGCCATGAGTTACACCCGTATCGCAGCGCTGCGTAGCGCCGAGCAATTCTGTCGGCACCTCGCCGTTCTGGGGATTTCTCTTCCTTTTGACGAGGAAGTGATGCACGGCCCAAACGCGCCGCTGGCACAACCGCTCGACACTGGCATCCGCGTGATCGGCAACCGCTTTGCCGTGCTGCCAATGGAAGGCTGGGACGGGGAGTCTGACGGTAACCCCTCAGATCTGACTCTGCGTCGTTGGCAGCGCTTCGGCGCAAGCGGCGCAAAGCTGATCTGGGGCGGCGAAGCAGTCGCCGTACGCCATGATGGCCGCGCCAATCCCAATCAACTTGTCGCCAGCCAACGCACGCTGGCTGGTTTAGCCAAGCTGCGCGAGGCTTTGGTATGCGAGCATGCCAAGCAATTTGGTCGTACGAGTGACCTGCTCGTCGGTTTGCAATTGACCCACAGCGGCCGCTTTGCTCGGCCCAACGACAAGCATCGGCTGGAACCGAAGACCGCCTACCGCCATCCCTGGCTGGACCGGAAGTTCAACGTGCCAGAGGATGCCGTAATGAGCGATGATGACATCTCGCGCTTGGTTGAGGACTTCGGGCGTGCAGCAGCCATCGCGCAGCGCGCTGGCTTTGAGTTCGTGGACATCAAGCATTGCCATGGCTACTTCGGCCACGAGCTGTTGAGCGCATTTACGCGCCCTGGCCGTTATGGCGGCAGCTTCGAGAATCGCACTCGCTTCCTGCGCGAGGTCGTTGCGGCAGTGCGCGCCTCTGCACCTGGTCTGGGCATTGGTGTGCGGCTGAGCGCGTTCGACTGGATGCCCTTCAGGCCCGGCCCAGATGGGATCGGTGAGCCAGACGTGCTCAGCGGCGCAGAGCAGACGAATGGACACATGCCAAGCCATTCTGTGAACTTGGCTGCAAATTACCCCTATGCGTTTGGCGGCGACGGCACAGGAATGGGCATTGACCTAGCCGAGCCAAAGCGTTTTCTCGACCTGCTCGCCGAACTCGAGATCAAGCTCGTGTGCCTAACCGCCGGCAGCCCATACTACAACCCGCATATTCAGCGTCCGGCTCTGTTCCCCCCATCGGACGGCTACCAACCGCCAGAAGACCCACTGGTGGGCGTGGCACGGCAGATTCACGTTGCTGCTGAGCTGAAGCGTTATCGCCCTGATTTGATCATTGTAGGCACAGGCTATAGCTATCTGCAAGAGTGGCTACCGAATGTTGCCCAGGCTGTGGTGTCTCAGGGGTGGGCCGACGTGGTTGGACTGGGCCGCATGATGCTGGCATACCCCGACATCGTCGCCGACATACTGGCTGGCCGACCCTTACAGCGCAAACGCCTGTGTCGCACGTTCAGTGACTGCACTACTGGCCCACGCAACGGCCTGATCAGCGGTTGCTATCCGCTCGACGACTTCTACAGACATCATCCTCATAGAGTCTTGTTAGAGCAGGCGAAGCGGGAGAGCCGCATATCTGGTGTTGAGTTTGACATCCGTCAGTTCCAGGCAGATAAGGATGGGAGTTGAAAGAAAAATGAGAATTGACAAGGAGATAGAACTACATGATCCACGCTTGTATTCATTGCGAGCAATCGTGCAAGGGATTCGCGGCGGCTTCGACGCTGTGACTGATGCGCACGTGGAGCAGTATCACGCACTGGGCTTTTTGTCCATCGAAGACGCCTTCACGATGGATGAAGTGCAAGATGCACTTGCAGGTCTATTGCACTTAATTGGCGGCGGTAACCCAGATTTCAAGAGCATTCAGTTTGAAGCAAAAGCTGCAGCTAATCTGAGCACGCTAACGATCGAGCAGAAACAAGACGCAGTGCGTAAGTTAATGTGGTTCACCGAGTTCGAGCCACGGCTGAAAGCGCTATCGCATCATCCAAAGCTGCTGGCGCTATTGGAACGTCTGCTCGGTGCACCACCGATCTTGTTTCAGGAAATGGCACTGCTCAAGCCACCAAGATTGGGCCGAGAGAAGCCATGGCACCAAGACAAAGCATTTTTCAACCTCGATCCACGCGAACGCGTGGTGGGCGTCTGGATTGCGTTAGACGAGGCAACGATTGACAACGGTTGCATGCATCTGTTGCCCCAACTCCCTCGTCAGCCTATCGTGCACTTCCAACGACGTGACTGGCAGATTTGCGACTCCGAAATCCTCGGCCATGAGTGTGTGGCGGCACCGCTAAAGCCGGGCGGCGTACTGCTGTTTGATGGCCTGCTAGTGCACGGCACGCCGCATAACTTCAGCGACAAGCGAAGGCGCGCACTGCAGTTCCACTACCACGGTAACCAGTACCCAGTGATCAGCAATGAGGAGCGCATGGCACTGTTCGGCAGCGAGGGGAAGGATGTGGAGTGTTAATTCCCTCTCGGGATGATGCGTTGGCAGTGCTGTGCAGGAGATGTGAGCATGGTCCGCCTAGGACTGGTTGGCTGCGGCGTGATCGGCCGAGTGCATCTGCAGGCGAGCAGGCAGATCGCTGAGGCACAGTTCGTGGCGGTATGCGATACGCGCTTGGAGGCAGCGCAGGAGGCCGCACTGCAAAACAGTATCTCCTCGGTCTATACCGATCCAGCCGCGCTGTTCGCCGATCCCAACGTAGATGCGGTGGTATTGGCCTTGCCAGCTAATGTGCGCACTGCGCTAGGCGTGCAGGCACTACAAAGCGGCAAACATCTGCTCACCGAAAAGCCGGTGGCGATGAATGCTGAAGAAGTCAGGCAACTGATCGCTGCCCGTGATCGTGCCCCTGTGCCGTTGGTAGCTGCCTGCACTTCGTCACGCATGCGTTTCCTGCCCTCCGCGCAGGTCATCGCCGACTTTGTCGCCAGTGGTGCACTGGGTGAGCTTCGCGTGGTGCGCTGCCGTGCCGTGATCGTCGCTGGCGAGCCGCCGACCCAGCCTCCACCTGCTTGGCGCTTGAGCAGATCGCTCAACGGCGGCGGCATCCTGATGAACTGGGGCTGCTATGACTTTGATTACCTGTTCGGCATTACCGGTTGGCACATCCGACCGCGCCGTGTGTTAGCCCGTATGTGGACCAACGTGCCGGCCTATGCTGCGTATGCGGCACCCGATTCAGATGCCGAGACCCATGTTGCGTTCTTCGCCGAGTGTGACGATGGTATTGCCTTGACCTACGAACGGGGCGAGTTCATGCCGACAGCAACCGATGAAATCTGGCAACTCATTGGCACGCGTGGTGCGCTGCGCATGAGCATGAAGCCGGCGACGGGCAAACAGGTGTGGTTTGACCGCGTCAGCCCCCATGGCACCATTAGTGAGCCGATCTGGCAGGGCGACGAAGGCTGGGAGGTCGCGCATCGTGGCCCGCTGGCTGACTTTGTGGCGGCCATCCGCGATCGACATGCGCCGGCAACGACGTTGGAGAAAGCTCTGCTCATTCAAGCGCTCACCGACGCCGTCTATCAATCGGCGCAGACCGGAACTTGCGTCAATCTCGACTAACACTAATTTCTTGGAAATTTATAACACATAGTATGTAATATAAAATGTATAATATACGATAGTGTGATGAAATATGCCTTTATGACATTCTCAAATCCAGCTTGGACGCTGGAAGAAACGTTGGCGGCAGCTAAGCGCTATGGTTATGACGGTATTGAGGTGCGGATTGGCAGCGGCCATAAACATGGTCTGGAGCTGAGCAGCGATGCCACCCAGCGTGCTGCCGCACGGCAACGCGCAGAAGAATACGGCGTCTCCATCTGCTGTATCGCTACCGGTTGTGTGTTTGCCGACCCGGCCAAGGCCGTCCAGAATCTCGAACAGGCACATGCCGCCATCGATCTAGCGGCTGATCTCGGCGCAGGCGTCATACGCGTGTTTGGGGGGCGAATCCCCCCCACCATCAGCCGCGCACAAGCGATGGATTCAATCGTCGCTGCGCTCCAGGCGCTGGGCGACCACGCACGCATGCGCAACGTGCACGTTGCCATCGAGACCCACGACGATTGGTGTGACCCTTGCCATATTGCGAACATCCTAGGACGGGTGAGTAATCCCTACATCGGCGTGAACTGGGATTACATGCACACGACGCGCGTGGCGAAAGCCTCAGCAGATAAAGCCTTCGAAGCACTGCGGCCGTTTATCAAGCACGTGCACTTCCATGATGGCACGCTGGACGCCGACAAGCTGGTGTTTATGCCGATCGGACAGGGCGCTTATGACCACCAGCGCGTGCTGTGCCTGTTGCGCTCGATTGGGTATGACGGCTACCTAAGCGGTGAGTGGATTGATTGGGAGCCTGCAGATGTGCATCTGCCACGCGAGCTAGTAGCGATAAAAGCGCTGGAAGCAAGTCTGGGGGTGAACTCGTGATCCGCGTGCTCTGCGCTACTTATCACATACTGCCGATCCACCTGCGGCTGCCGTTTCGTTATGGCATCGTCACGCTGCACGAGATGGAGCACTGCTTTGTGCGCGTGAAGGCGGTCATTGATGGCACCGAAGTCGTTGGCATTGCTGCCGACAATCTAGCCCCCAAGTGGTTCACAAAAAACCCCCAGACGACGATCGAGCAAGATGTGGCAGAGATGAAGCAGGTCATTGCAACGGCCTGCGCGAACGCAGAACGGATCAGCCAAGCGCAAACGGTCTTCGAGTTCTGGCAGAAGCTCTACGCCGAAGCGCAAGCGCTGAGCGCACTGCCGCCACTACTATCGTCCTTCGGCGTCAGCCTGGTCGAGCGAGCGCTAATTGATGCCTTCTGCCGTGCCAAGGGCGAAAGCTTCGCAAGTGCCATTCGCCGCAACGCGCTCGGCATACGGCTGGGTGCGATCCATCCTCAGCTCGCGGGAAGTGAACCAGGGGACTGGCTGCCGGCGCAACCGCTGCGCCGCTTTGTGCTGCGCCACACCGTGGGTCTGCTTGACCCGCTTACCGACGACTCACTCGCGCACATAGCCGACACAGAGGGAGCGGCGGAGCTTGCTGACGACGACCTGCCGCGGTCTCTCGAAGCCTGTATCAGGACTTACGGGCTGACGCACTTCAAGATCAAGCTATGCGGCGACGCAGCGCGAGATTTGGTGCGGCTATGTGCCGTCGCCGACGTGATCCAACGGCACAGCCTCGACTATGCCTTCACGCTCGACGGCAATGAACAGTTCACCACTGTCGAGGCGTTCCGCGAGGCATGGCAAGTGATCACCGCGGCCGTGGCGCTCCAAGAGTTTCTACGCCATCTGCTTTTTGTCGAGCAACCGCTGCGGCGGGATGTCGCGCTGGACGAAGCAACCGGCGAGGCTCTCTTGCGCTGGAACGAGCGCCCGCCGATCATTATTGACGAATCCGACAGCGAGCTGGATTCAATGCGTCTGGCACTGGCGCGTGGTTACGCCGGCGCGAGCCACAAAAACTGCAAAGGCGTATTTAAGGGAATCGCCAACGCTTGCCTGGCAAGAGTCCACTCGTCAAATGGCGCTCTTACGGGACGCGACGTGATTCTGAGCGCCGAAGACCTGACCAACATCGGCCCTGTAGCGCTGATGCAGGACCTCGCCGTCGTCGCCACGCTAGGCATCTCGCACGTCGAACGCAACGGCCATCACTATTTCAAAGGCTTAAGTATGTTCCCGTCTGAGGTGCAGGCGTGCATCGTCAAGGCGCACGGTGACTTGTATCACTGGCACCCCAGTGGCTTTGCCACACTGCGCGTGTGCAATGGTGCGGTGGATATGGGCAGCATCGTAGACGCGCCGTTTGGTTATAGCCCAGATATGGACAGATTAGGAAGGCAGCATGGTCTGTTTGGAGCCACATGATGACACCTCTAAGGCCACTGTGTTGGTGGTGATGAGGACGCAAGAGCTGGCCGGCATTGACGTGGCCGTTCTTCAGGTAAATGAAGCGAACCTGACCGGCCTGCCACAGGGTTGCGCGGTGGCGGCTGAGGCGAGCGACGGTGTGCTAAGCACGCGCTGCTTGGCACGGGGTGCGGGGTGCGTTTGTGCTTTGAGCAACCATGGCAGACAGAGCATCCAGAAAGGCCTCATGCGCGATCTGTTGCTGTTTTTCAATGCCCTACATGCTAACCACGTGCGCATCATCGGCACCGAGCAGGTGAGGTGGGTGCACCCTGACTGTGGCTTCTCGATGCTCCACTGCTCTGTAGCCGACTGCAAAGATGGGCGGTTAGTGTGTGGGGCGCGATCTATATCAAGGGGCTGGTACGAGCGAGCAACAAGAGGAGACATGCTGCTGTTCAGCAACGGGACACGCGCTCATGGCAGCCCGATTGGCCGTGTCGAGCCGCGTATCAACATACGCGGAAGACAAAATCCAAAACCAGGAGGAAATTCACCATGAAGTCAAGAATATCGCGCAGGAAGTTTTTGAAGGCGACCGGTTTGGGTGCAGGGGCCACATTGCTGGCTGCCTGCGCGCCGCAGACAGCATCCCCTGCTGCGCCAGTGCCGGCAGCAACTGCAGTCCCACCTGCATCGGCTTCAATGCCCACCGAGATGCCAAGGCCTGTCAGCGTGGCTGGTGCAACGCTTACCTACTGGTCACGACTCTACACCAACGTCGCTGCAACCCGCCAGAGCTTTGCCGAACTCACCTGTTACAAAGAGCTGAAGAAGATCACCGGTGTCAACATCGAGTTCCAACACGTCCCTGACAACCCGCAGGCCGAGGAAGCATTTAACTTGATGATCGCCTCGGGCAAATACCCCGACATCATCGAGACCAACTGGTTGAACTTCCCGGGTGGCCCGGCCAAGGCGCTGAAGGATGGCGTCATCATGCGCCTGAACGAGATGGTTGACGGCGGTCGATCACCTGCCTTTGCCAAAGTTCTGGCTGACCATCCCGATTGGCGTCGGATGATCCTCACCGACGAGGGCGACATCTACTGCTATCCTTTTTTGCGTGGCCATCCCGGCTTGCAAACGTTTACTGGTCCGTTTGTGCGCCGCGATTACCTGGACAAGCTAGGTTTGAAGGATGTGCCGAAGACCATTAGCGAGTGGACGGATATCTTCAAGATAATGAAGGGCAAAGACTTGAACGGCAACGGCAGGGCCGATGAGTATCCGTTCACCAGTTGGTTATTTGGCGAGGGGCATCGTGCGTTTGAGTATTCACACGCATTTGTCGGCGCCTACGGCATAACGATGGGCTTTTATAACGAAAGTGGGACGGTGAAATATGGCCCGATTGAGCCGGCCTTCAAGGACTTTGTCTCGCTCGTTGCTGGCTGGTGGAAGGAGGGCTACGTGCATCCCGACACTTTCACAATGGACGCCAAGGCCTTTGATGCGCAGATGAGCAACGGCAATATCGCCTCGGGCGTGTTGCTGGTGGGTAGCGGCATTGGGCGCTTGATACCATTAGTGCGTCCCAACGTCCCCGAATTCACCCTAGAAGGCGTGCCCTATCCGACCCTCAAGCCCGGCGAGCGCCCGCTGTTCGGACAAATGGACAACGCCTATCCAGGTCAATGTTCGGCAGCCATCACCACACAGATCAGTAACCTGGATGCGGCTCTCGTGGTACTTGACTATCCGTATAGCGAGGAAGGACACATGTTGTTCAACTTCGGCAAGGAGGGCGAGCAATACGACCTGGTCAACGGCTATCCCAAGTGGCGCGATGAGATCGTCAAGCCCGAGAAGCTGCCGCTGGCACATAGCATCGCCCAGCACGCACGCAGCAATTTCGGTGGTCCGTTTGTGCAGGACATCCGTTATCTGGAGCAGTATCTCCCCTTGCCGGAGCAACAGGCAGCCTACAGAATCTGGAGTGATGCCGACCACAGTCGCATCATGCCGCCGGTGACGCCAACGCAGGAGGAGAGCCGTCAGTTCTCCAGGGTCATGTCCGAGATCGGCCCGCGCCTTAAGGAGGTGTTCGCCAAAGTTATGACCAACGTCGAGCCGCTGTCGGCTTGGGATGCCTTCGTTAGCGAGATGGAGCGACTCAACATTCGCAACGCGATCGCCATTCAGCAGGCGGCGCTGGATCGCTACAACGCGCGCAAATAGGTTTGCCTTGCTGCTCGGAGGTCGGGGCAACTGCGTCCCGACCTCCGCAACGAGTGAGCAAGCACCCCACTCGAGGAGTTAATGGATGGCGACGATTCAAGGTGTAACAAGAACAAACACTCAATCCCGGGCGACAAAGCCAGGAACGAGCCTCTGGTATCGCATAGTTAAAGACTTCAAGCGGAACAAGTATATCTATCTGATGCTCGTGCCGGTCGTCGCCTACTACTTCATCTTTCACTATGTGCCGATGTATGGTGCACAGATCGCCTTTCGCGACTACGTGCCAAGCCGAGGCATCACCGGCAGCGATTGGATCGGCCTAGAGAATTTCCGTGAATTTTTTAACAGCCCCAGTTTTGGGCGCCTGTTGCGCAACACGTTGGCCATCAACCTGATTGACTTGTTCTTTGGCTTCCCTGCGCCTATCATCCTAGCGCTGCTGTTGAATGAACTGACCACGCCTTGGTTCAAACGCATGGTGCAGACAATTACATACATGCCGTATTTCATCTCGATCGTTGTGTTGGTCGGCATGGTGATTGATTTCCTGGCCCGCAATGGGTTGATTAATCAAATCTTGGTCAGCCTAGGGGGCGAACCAATCCCGTTTTTGACCCGCCCAGAGTGGTATTGGCTGATCTACGTCGGCTCTGGTATCTGGCAGACGGTTGGCTGGGGAAGCATCATCTATCTAGCGGCCATTGCGACGATTGACCCAACGCTTTACGAGGCTGCGCGTGTAGATGGTGCGAATCGCTTCCAACAATTGTGGCACATTACGTTGCCCGGTATTAGCCCGACCATTATCGTGCTGCTCATCCTGCGGCTGGGCGCAATGATGAGTATTGGACATGAAAAAACCATCCTGCTCTACAACCCGCTGGTTTATGAGACAGCGGACGTGATCGCCAGTTATACCTATCGCCGCGGCATCCTGAACGCAGACTATGGTTTCAGCGCAGCCGTTGGTCTATTTAACTCGGCCATTAACTTTGTGCTGCTGCTGATGGCCAACTGGCTGGCGCGGCGACATAACGGAAGCGGTCTATTCTAGGAGGGCACACATGCACGCGCATTTCATTCGCAAGACATTCAGCGAGCGCATCTTCGACGCCGTCAATGTCCTTCTGCTTAGCGCTCTGGTCGTCGTCACGCTCTATCCGCTCTTATACGTGCTGTTCGCGTCGTTCAGCAACCCCAGCGAACTGGCGCGTCATCAGGGGATTTTACTGATGCCACTGAGCTTCAGCACAGCCGCCTACGAAGCGGTCTTTGCCAATCCCAATATCATTACTGGCTATCGCAACACCATCTTCTACGTGGTCGCTGGCACGGCGATCAACATGATCCTGACGTGCCTAGGCGCTTATGCGCTCTCGCGGCGGAACGTAATGTGGAGGACGCCGATCTCGCTGATGATCGTGTTCACCATGTTCTTCAGCGGTGGGCTGATCCCGTCCTATTTGTTAGTGGCGCGCACGCTGAATTGGATTGACACGCCGTGGGCGATCTTGATCCCCGGTGCCATTAGCACCTGGAACTTGCTTGTGCTCAAGACGGCGTTCGAACAGGTCCCGGTGGCGCTGGAGGAATCAGCAAGGATGGATGGTGCAAATGACTTCGTGATCCTATTCCGCATTATTATTCCGCTGTCTTTGCCGGCGCTGGCCGTCATCACTCTGTTCTATGCTGTGTGGCATTGGAACGCCTACTTCAGTGCGCTGATCTACTTGCGTGATCGATCGCTCTACCCCCTGCAACTGATCCTTCGTGAGATTTTGATTGCCAACCAGACTGGCGATATGACCACTGGTACCTTAGGCGCTGATGTCGAGCCGATCGGCGAGACGATCAAATACGCTACCATCGTCGTTGCCACTGTGCCGATCCTTTTCTTGTATCCATTCCTCCAACGTTACTTTGTTAAGGGTGTATTAATTGGAGCTATCAAGGAATGAGTGAACGTGCTTTTTGGCTAGCTGTACTCGAGCGCATTGCTGCTCCAGTGCTGACGAATTTGGCTGCACGCCAGTTGAAGGTCAAGATGCCAGTCGAGGCGCAGCCGCATAAAGTGGATGAGCGTGCTCAGTTTACGCATCTTGAAGCACTAGGGCGACTGCTGTGCGGTATAGCACCGTGGCTGTCATTGAGTGGATTAAGTGGTGAGGAAGAGACGTTGCGTCAACGCTATGCAAAATTAGCTCAGGAGGCTTTAGATGCTGCGACTGATCCAGCTTCTCCTGATTTCATGAACTTTGGACGAATAGGTCGGCAACCACTTGTGGATGTGGCCTTTCTCGGCCAAGCATTGCTTCGCGCGCCGGATATCTTATGGCGCAACCTACCTGCGCGTGTGCAAGACAATCTCATTTCGGCTCTGGAGATGTCTCGTAATTGTCAACCTTACTTTTGTAACTGGTTGATGTTTTCGGCAATGGTTGAGGCAGCGTTAAAGGAATGCGGTCGGCCATGGGATCGCGTGCGCGTGGACTATGCCTTGAGGCAACACGAACAGTGGTATTTAGGTGACGGTATCTACGGTGACGGCCCACAGTTTCACTGGGATTACTACAATAGCTTTGTCATTCAACCAATGTTGCTGGACGTGCTGCGTGTTGTTGGTGACGAAGATCCAACATGGGCAGCCATGAAGGAGCCAGTGCTAACACGTGCAAGGCGCTATGCAGTAATCTTAGAACGGTTTATATCACCTGAAGGTACATTTCCACCGATTGGCCGATCAATAACTTATCGCTTTGGGTCGCTCCATCTGTTAGCATATATGGCACTGATGCATGAACTGCCTAGCGAGATTTCGCCAGCACAAGTGCGCTGTGCCATGGGTGCTGTGATTCGACGTATGATTGATGCCCCAGGCACATTCGACGAGCACGGCTGGCTGACAATTGGCTTCTGCGGTCATCAGCCTAACCTGGGCGAAGGCTATATTTCAACCGGTAGTTTGTATTTGTGCGCGACAGCCTTGTTACCGCTTGGCTTGACACCAGCCGATCCCTTCTGGGCAGATCCGCCGTGCGATTGGACTGCAAAAAGAATCTGGAAGGGAGAAAATCTACCGGCTGATCACGCAATTTAAGTTGCTATTGCTAGCTAATATCTAAATGCATACTATTCGTCTCCCGCTGGAGGATGGCACAAGCACGCTATATAACTTGCGCGGACCGCACGACTTTGGTGCACACGACCAGCCGTTCACCAGTCGTATCGCCTTTGCCGCAGCCCATGTGGTAGCTGCGCGTGACCACGACCGTCGGGCAGGGGAGGCAGCGATTGACTGGGAAGCTACGCTGGCCTATCGTCGCTACCTGTGGTCATATGGCTTTGCTGTTGCTGAGGCCATGGACACTGCCCAGCGCGGCATGGGCTTGGATTGGTCATTGGCACAGACTTTGATCCGCCGCTCAATTGCCGAGGCCAAAGCCGTTGGTGGAATCATTGCCTGCGGCGCTGGCACAGACCATCTACCACCCTCGTCCGAGCATACCCTCGATGACGTGATCACCGCATACGAATCTCAGGTAGGTTTCGTCGAGGGGCTGGGCGGGCGTGTGATTCTGATGGCCAGCCGTGCGCTGGCTGCATGTGCGCGCGGGCCGGACGATTACATGCGCGTTTACGACCGTATCCTGTCGCAGGTCAGCCAGCCGGTCATTATCCATTGGCTGGGGGACATGTTCGACCCACAGCTGACTGGTTACTGGGGATCGTGCGACCCAGACCGCGCCATGGAGACGTGTCTGGCGATCATACAGGCGCATCCTGCCAAGGTTGACGGCATCAAGCTCTCGCTGCTCGACGCCGAGCGCGAGATTGACATGCGCCGTCGCCTGCCGGCGGGTGTGCGCATGTATACTGGCGACGATTTCAACTATCCGATGCTGATCCTAGGCGATGCGCACGGCCACAGCGATGCCTTGCTTGGCATCTTCGACGCTATCGCACCAGCTGCTGCCGCTGCCCTTCGCGCGCTCGACGCCGGCAATACCCAGCGCTATTGTGAGTTGCTTGAGCCAACTGTTGCACTGGCGCGGCACATCTTTCAGCCGCCGACGTATTACTACAAGACCGGCGTGACCTTCCTGGCATATCTAAATGGCTATCAGGATCACTTTGTTATGTTGGGTGGCCAGGAGAAGGCGCGTTCAGTGCAGCACCTGGCGCGGCTGTTTGTGTTGGCTGACCACGCTGGGCTGCTGCGCGATCCGGCGCTGGCCGTGCAGCGCATGAGCGCCTACTTGCTTGACGCGGCATAAGTCCTGGCGATAGTCGTGGGCCAGATCATTCTGCCGTTGAATACATAGCTAAGACCGCGCATCGCTGCTGGCCGGCAAGCTGCACGCTGTTTTAAACACCAAAGAGCGCGACTTCTTCGACCTGCTCCAGCGACCTCGGTTGGCCATCACCCAATCTCACGCTGCTCAACCATGCGCTTGCACAAGCCGGCTGGCGCGGCCCGACGCTGACCGATGAGAACTGGCGCGCTGTCCTGACGAACGACTCATCATGGCTGAGGGTGGTGGATGATGTGCGCCCGTTCCTCCTGTGAGCGCCGACCTGCTGGCGCGGGATGGGCAGCCGTGTCTTTTGACGAGAGAAGAACATCTGACAAAAGACATCCACGTGGCGGGTGCGCTCACCAATAGGAGCAACCTAGAAGTGCGGC
>Ga0197142_1002362_pt1 | contig 16579 bp, 11 predicted proteins | sample GBS60_MetaG_FD_148614 | JGI IMG/M metagenome (GOLD analysis project Ga0197142, IMG submission 148614) | Sediment microbial communities from Great Boiling Springs, Gerlach, Nevada, United States - GBS 60_MetaG | ecosystem: Environmental > Aquatic > Thermal springs > Hot (42-90C) > Sediment...
ACTCAGGGGATTTGTCAATGTAAATCCACCTGCAGTTTTAACAATTGAGCCAGGAACAATCATTTATGGCGAAAAAGATTCAAAAGGAACATTAATCATTAATCGAGGTGCAAAATTAATTGCTAATGGAACTAAAGAGCAACCGATTGTTTTTACAAGCCAGCAACCTGTTGGTCAGAGATCCCCTGGTGATTGGGGCGGAATTATCATTGCAGGAAATGCAAGAATTAATGTTCCTGGTGGAACAGCAACAATCGAAGGCGGAACAGGAACAATCTACGGTGGCGGTGCAAATCCAAACGATGAAGATAATAGCGGTATTTTAAGATATGTTAGAATTGAATTCCCGGGCATTGCTTTTTTACCAGATAATGAAATTAATGGATTAACTCTTGGCGGTGTAGGACGGGGAACTACAATTGAGTATGTTCAGGTAAGTTATTGTGGTGATGATGCTTTTGAATTTTTTGGTGGCAATGTAAATGCAAAATATCTTATTTCTTATAAAGTCGTTGATGATGATTTCGATATGGATTTTGGATACAATGGAAATTTACAATTTGCATTTGCATTAAGAGATCCAAACATTGCTGATATTTCTGGTTCAAATGGTTTTGAAATTGATAATGATGGAACTGGTACATATAACACTCCAAGAACTTTACCAGTTATTTCTAATTTCACTGTAATTGGTCCAATGCCTGATACTTCTTTTACTCAATACAATCCAAATTTTAAAAGAGGAGCTCACATTAGACGAGCTTCACAGGCTTCTATTTATAATTCAATTGTTATGGGATTCCCAATTGGATTATTGCTTGATGGTTCAGCAGTTCGTTGGTCTGCTGTGGGTGATACATTACAAATTCGAAACTCAATCTGGGCTGGTTTGAGAGCTGGAAATGGAATTACGACAAATCAATCTGGATTTAATGTTCAGGAATGGTTTGATACACCAGCATTTGGCAATCGAAGATATGTTCAACCATCACAGGTTGGTTTGATTGATCCATTCAATCTAAATAATCCAAATCCAGTCCCATCGGCAAATTCACCCGCAGTCACAGGTGCAAGTTTTTCTAATCCAAGACTCTCAGGAGCGTTCTTTGTTCAGACGACTTATGTCGGTGCGTTCGATCCAAACGGACCAAGATGGGATGAGGGCTGGGCAAATTATAATCCGCAATTTACAAACTATGCAACTAATGTTGAGGAATATGATTTAGGAATTAAAACTTTCGAACTCTTCCAGAATTATCCAAATCCATTCAATCCTTCCACAAATATTTCTTTCACTCTTTCTGAAAATGGAAAAACAACTTTGAAAGTTTTCAATTCTCTTGGAGAAGAAATCCAAACATTAGTTGATGCTGAGTTAGAAGCTGGTAAGTTATACAATGTAAATTATGATGCTTCAGGTTTACCAAGTGGAATTTATTACGCACAATTAAAGCAAGCCAAAAATTCTAAAGTCATTAAACTGGTTTTGATGAAGTAACAATTCCTTGGTTGATATTACTGTGTCCCGCTTTATATGGGACACAGTAATCTAAATATGAATTCTGAAAATCATCTAAATCAAAATTTTTTTGAAGATTTCTTATCAGAGCAATTTCAATTCCAGGTGTTAAAACTTTTCTAAAGACTAGGCATACCAATAAAAAAATAATTGATCTAGTACCCTTTAACCATTATCTTTGTACCAAAATGCGAAACAGAATTAACAAAATATTTTTAAGCTGGCTGATTATAATCTTCTTTATAGCCAATGTGAGCTTCACAGTCGTGGTTCATTACTGCGATATGATGAAGCAAACATCGAAATCATTTTGTGGAATGTGTGAAGAAGAAAGCACAGACTCAGATTTTTGGAATTTATCAATAGATGATATTTCAGAAGAGACCTGTTGTAAAAATTTTGTAAAAACAACAAATCAAATAGATGATGTAATTCTTAAAAAATCAGACACCAATGAAATCAAATCTTTTCAGTTTATTTTAATTTTTACATCAAACATTCAAGAATTAACTAATTCATTTTCAATTAAACAATTCAGTTATCATTCCCCACCAGAAAAAATCCCCATTCATATAAAAAACTCTATTCTCTTAATTTAGACTCCAGACACACAAAGCTGATAATAAAATTTAGTAGGATTGGTGTGTCTTAAAATTAATAAAGGAGTCTAAAATGATTGAAAAAATCATTGAATGGAGTTCAAAAAATCGTTTTCTTGTAATCTTATTTTATTTACTTGTGGTTGGGTTTGGAATATATTCCGTTGCTAATCTTCCAATTGATGCAATCCCTGATTTGTCAGAAAATCAGGTTATTATTTTTACAGAATGGATGGGTAGGTCACCGCAAGTTGTTGAAGATCAGGTTACATATCCAATTGTTAGTGCCTTGCAGGGAGTTGCTGGAGTTAAAGCTGTTCGTGCAACTTCTATGTTTGGTATGTCTTTCGTATTCGTCATCTTTGAAGATGGGGTTGATATTTACTTTGCAAGGAATCGAGTTTTAGAAAGACTTTCCACAATTCAATCTCAGCTGCCAGCTGGAGTTACTCCCACATTAGGACCTGATGGAACGGGCGTCGGTCACATTTTCTGGTACACAGTTGAAGGTAAAGATTACGATTTAGGTACTTTGAGATCGATTCAAGATTGGTACATAAGATATAAGTTAGCTGCGGTTGAAGGGGTGGCTGAAGTTGCAAGTGTTGGTGGTTTTGTTAAGCAATATCAGGTTGATATTGATCCTGTAAAATTAAGAGCATACGATGTAAATGTATCTGAGGTAGTATCGGCAATTCAAAGAAGCAATAGTGAAGTTGGTGGTAAATTAATCGAAATAAATGATGCCGAGTATTTCGTTAGAGGTCAGGGTTATGTTCAGACGAAAGAAGATTTAGAGAATACAATCATTAAAGTAAGAGACAATGGAATTCCAATTCTAATTAAAAATATTGGTGTCGTTCAATTTGGTCCTGATATTCGTCGTGGTTCACTTGAAAAAGATGGAAATGGTGAAGTTGTTGGTGGAATAGTTGTAATGAGAAATGGTGAAAATGCAAAAGATGTAATTGACAGGGTAAAGAAAAAAATTGAAGAAATAAAAATTGGTTTGCCAGAGGGAGTTGAAATTAATACATCTTACGATAGAAGCACACTAATCCGTGAAGCAGTTGGAACACTTGAACGAGCATTGATTGAAGCTGCAATTACAGTTTCAATTATGGTAATGATTTTCCTGCTTCATTTTAGAAGTATCGTAAGAATTTTGATTGAAATCCCGATTTCGGTTTTAATCGCTTTTATTCTGATGTATGTTTTCAATATCACTTCAAACATTATGAGCCTGGGCGGAATAATTTTAGCAATTGGTGTGATTGTAGATTCATCAATTGTGATGGTTGAAAATGCATACCGAAACATTGCTCGAAAATTAAATGAAAAGGGTGAGTTGACTTCTGAAGAATACAAACAAATATCAATTCTATCAGCTAAACAGGTTGGAAGAGCAATTTTCTTTTCTGAGTTAATAATTCTTGTTTCCTTCTTGCCAGTTTTTCTTTTGACTGGACAGGAAGGAAAATTATTTAAACCACTTGCTTTCACGAAAACATTTGCAATGATGGGTTCCGCAATTGTTGTAATTTCTTTAATACCTGTTTTGATGACTTTTTTAATGAGAGGAAAATTCAAACTCGAAAATGAAAATCCAGTTACGAGATTTTTTAATAAAATTTATGAACCAGTAATTCACTGGGTCTTAAAGCATCGAAAGACAACCATTGCAATTAATCTAATTGCATTATTGATAACTATACCAATGATTTTGAAAACCGGCTCAGAGTTTATGCCCCCACTTGATGAAGGTTCAATTCTTTATATGCCTGTAACTCTTCCAAATGTCTCAATCACTGAAGTGAATAGAATCCTTCAATTACAGGATAAAATTATAAGGACAATTCCAGAAGTTGATCATGTTTTAGGTAAAGCTGGAAGAGCAGAGACAGCAACAGACAACGCCCCATTGAGTATGATTGAAACAATAATTTTGTTAAAACCACGAGATCAATGGCGTAAAGGAATTACAAAAAATGATATCATTCAAGAACTTGACCAGAAACTACAAATTCCTGGTGTAACAAATGGATGGACTCAACCAATCATTAATCGAATTAATATGTTAAGCACAGGAGTAAGAACAGACATTGGTTTAAAAATTTTTGGAACAAACTTAGATACACTTGAGCATCTGGCAATTCAAGCAGAACAAATTTTAAGAGAAGTTCCTGGTGCTGCAGATGTAGTTGCCGAAAGAGTTCAAAATGGTTATTACCTTGATATTTCAATCAAAAGAGAAGCAGCAGCAAGATATGGAGTTAATGTTCAGGACATTCAAAATATAATTGAGACCGCAATTGGTGGTGAAAACCTTAGCATTGTTATAGATGGACGTATGCGATTTCCACTAAGAGCAAGATTTATGAAGGACTTTAGAGATGAAGTTGAGGATTTGAAGAATTTAATCATTCCAGTTCAAACTTCTGGAATGAGAAGTCAAAAAATGAATTTAAATGTTTCTTCACAGATGCCAGAGCAAGCTTCCATGTCTTCAATGAATATGAGCGCAGGGAAAAACATTATGAGCACTTCATCAATTGATAAATCAGAGTATAAAAATTCTTTAATTGACGAGTTTGAAGGTGAAAACATTTATTTGCCATTAGGTTTAATTGCTGATGTAAAAATAACTTCAGGACCACCAATGATAAGCAGTGAAGATGGGATGCTAAGATCTATTGTATTTATGAATGCTCGTGGTAGAGATATGGGCAGTGTAGTTGAAGATGCGAAAAAATTAATCCAGCAAAAATTAAAACTACCTGAAGGTTATAGTTATACTTTCAGCGGACAATATGAGAACAAGATTCGTGCGCAACGGACAATTGCTATCATAATGCCTATAGTTTTTCTCATTATTTATGTCTTGTTATTTCTGGCTTTAAAGGATTATAAAGAAGCTGCAATTGTAATGCTTTCTGTACCTTTTGCATTGATTGGTGGAATGTATATGATTTTTATTCTTGGTTACAATTTCTCTGTTGCTGTATGGGTCGGTTTCATTGCTCTTTATGGAATCGCTGTTGAAACTGGGGTTGTGATGGTGGTTTATCTTCACGAAGCATTGGATAAAAGAATTAGTAGTTATTTGAAGGGCGAAAGAGGCGAAATAACCAAACAAGATATTTACGAAGCAACAATAGAAGGTTCTGTTTTAAGATTAAGACCAAAATTGATGACTGTATTTACAAGTATGGTCGGATTAATTCCTGTGATGTGGGCAACTGGAACTGGCTCAGATGTTATGAAACCATTAACAGCACCTATGATTGGTGGATTGATTACTTCGGCAGTTCATGTTTTAGTTGTTACGCCTATTCTTTTTGCAATTATGAAAGAGAATGCTTTGAAAAAAGGAAAGCTTCAACTTTCAAAAATTTCTGATTGGATGAAGGAGGCATAAAAATGAAAAGGTTAATTTTAATAATTATCTATCTGGTTATAAATAGTCTTTCATTTTCTCAATCACTCGACTCATTGTTAATCGAAGCGATGCAGAGAAATTTTTTGATTAAATCTTATCAATCAATGATTGACGCAAAAAGAAGTAAAATTGTTCAAACTACTGCATTGCCTTCACCGACTTTAAGTTTTGAGATAAGTCAATTCAATTTTGAAAATCCTAACATTTTGAATAATGCATTATCCAATTCCATCGCAATTTCACAAATGTTTCCACTTGGTGGTAAGTTAAGTTCAATGGAGAAAGTTGCTGTAAGCGAGATGAAGCTTTCAGTTAATAAGCTTGATGCGTTAAAAAATGAATTAATCTCAAAAATAAAGATGAAGTATTATGAATTGTGGAAAGTTGAACGAGAAATTGAGATACAGGAACAAAACATTGATCAATTAAAAAATCTTGAAAGTTCACTCAATTTACTTTATCAGGTCAACAAAGTCGGTCAATCGGACATAATTCTTGTTCAAAGTGAAATTGCGAAAAATGAAGTTGAAGTGCTTAATCTTGATAGAAGAAGGAATAACCTGATCAAAGAAATTAACTTCTTAATTGGTCGTGAAAATCTTGACCATGAAATAGTGATAGATAGAAATCTCCAATTGAAAGATGCAAATCTTACAGGTGAACAAATAGATAGTCTCATAATTTCAACTAATCCAGAGTTGAAATCAATTCAATCAATGATTGAAATGAATCAAAATGAGATTACTGCAAATCGCAAGGAATTAATTCCAGATTTGATGGTTAGTGGAATGATTATGAGAATGCCAAAAGGAATGATATTGACAAGTAAATCAGTTCCAATGACTACGACTGGTAAAGAAGAAATTATGTTCGGTGTAATGGCTTCCATTAATCTTCCATTTGCTCCATGGTCAATGAAAAAAATTACCTATAAAATTGAAGAACTTGAGAATAATACTCGCTCAGTTGAATACGAAAAGATGAATATGTTTCAGCAAATGAGAAAGGAAGCTCAAACTTTATTATTAATTATGAAATCGAATAAAGACCTGATAAAACTTTATGAAGAAAAAGTCCTTCCATCATTTGACAATGTTTATAAACTTCAATTGACAGAACTTGAGACTGGACGAATTTCAGTTAACTCGATTATCGAAACAAATAGGATGAGTTTGATGGAGAAGATGAAATATTTAATGGCAATCTTAGAATATCAAATGGCTTTCGTTGAATTAGAAAAAATTATTGGTCAAAATCTAAATAAGGAGTTTACAAGATGAGAAGTAAAGTTTTTCAAAAATCAATTTTTATAATTTTTATTCTTTTGTTTTTTTCAATCTCGATCTTTAATTCATGCTCAAAAGAAAAATCAGACAATGGACATGAAGCTCATCAACAAAAGGCGAAAGAAATTTATTACTGTCCAATGCATCCTAATGTTGTCTCAGATAAACCGGGTGTTTGCCCGATCTGCAATATGGATCTGGTAAAAAAATCAAGCTCTGAAGAAATGAAAGAAGAGTTAATGAATCAGATAATGCTTTCAAATTCAAAGGTTGTGCTTGCCAATGTAAAAACTATGAAGGTTGAAATATCAACTCTTGAAAAAGAAATAAAAGCGTTTGCATATCTTGATTTTGCTGAACCAAATCGAAGAAAAATCACAGCTCGTTTCAATGGAAGAATTGAAAAGTTATTTGTGAACAAAGCTGGAGATTATGTTAGAAAAGGCCAAACCTTATTTGAAATTTATAGTCCCGATTTAATTCAAGCTCAGAATGAATTTTTAATCGCCTTAAATAATTTGTCGATTTCTAACAAATCGTTTTCAAATTCTGGTAATTCTTTAATTAACTCCGCAAAAAACAAATTATTGTTGCTCGGACTAACTCCTGAACAAATTACTGAGCTTGAAAAAACTAAGTCAATCAAATATACCATTAACTTCCACTCACCTTTTAGCGGAACAGTTATAGAAAAAAGAGTTCAGGAAGGAGACTATGTTCAGGAAGGAAATGTTTTGTATGATATAGCAGATTTTTCAACTTTATGGGCGTTAGGAGAATTCTTTGAAAATGATGTCTGGAATATAAATGTGGGAAATAAAACAAAATTTAAAGTTGATTCAAGACCAGATGAGGTTTTCACTGGCGTCATTCAATACATTTATCCGGTAGTGGATAAAACAAAGCGAACAGTTAAAGTCAGAGCCATCGTAAATAATTCTTCAGGAAAATTAAAACCAAATATGTTCGGTGAAATTTCAATTCAAAAGTCATTTGGAAAAGGAATAAAAATTCCATCAAGTGCTGTAGTCATCGGTGGTGAAAAGAATGTGATCTGGATAAAAACTGGTGAAAATACCTTTGAACCGCGAACTGTAGAATTAGGTGAAAAATTTGGAGATTATTATCAGGTAAAATCCGGCTTAAATGTAGGAGATGAGATTGTAGTCTCAGGAGCGTTTCTGCTTGATTCTGAAAGCCAATTAAAATTGGTATCACAATCCCATCAGCAGCACGGTGTTCATCAATCGCAGGCGTCTGAGAATGAAATTCCAAAGAATAGAACATTCACAAAGGAAAGTTTTAATAAAGATGATAGTCAGCCAGTCAGAGTTGATGATAAAAGTCTAAAACCATTCAATGCAGTTTGTCCAGTTCAGGGAGAAGAAGTAGATCCAGATGCTCCAAAAGTTTTATATAAAGGGAAAGTTTACGGCTTTTGTTGTAAAGGTTGTGATGATAAATTTCTGAAAGATCCAGAAAAATATGCCAGGAATTTAAGCAAAGATGGAAAGAAATTTATTGGCAATTCAATTGAATGATTGATGAAAAAAAATTGAATTTATATCTGGATTGATCTAAGAAATCTTTGTGAAATAATTTACTTTAAAAAGTTAGTTTCATAACTTTGATTATGAAACTTTTTGGAAAGCTATTTACTTTCATTGTTTTTTTATGTTCAATTTCATCAGCACAGGTGGTCAGTGTACCTGGAGTTGCAAGAGTTAATATGATAAAGCCTCTTTCGATAACTTCGATTAATAGTTCTATAAATTTTGGAGAAATAATTTTGACTGGCTCAGCATTTGTTTACGATCTTCATCCCTCGCAGGGAGCTATATTTAGAATTGAAGGTCACCCAGCAAGGAATGTTGTGATTTCATATTCGTCTACTTCGCTCTCAAATGCACAATGGGTTTCTCAATATGGTGGAACAGTTGGTTCTTTGAATTACTCTCCAAATGTTGTTCATACTGGTTCAAGTTCGGTCTACCAATCACCTCAACCGGTTACAAATGGTGGTTCTTATCAATTGCAAGAGGTCAACCGTAATGGAATTCTTTACATCTGGGTTGGTGGTACATTAAACATTCAAGCAAATCAACCAATTGGCGATTATACAGGAACATTCAACATAACGGTGACTTATTAGATGAAGACAAAAATTTATTTCTCGTTGATCTTTTTATTTGTATTGACCTTAAATTTACAAGGTCAAAATAATGAACAAATTAATCTTCAGGTTAATGCATCCTTAAAAAGAGGCATTAGTGTAATTAGTGAAAGTACTGTTCTAGATTTTGGTGAAATAATTTTGAACAATTCACAACAAATTGTTACAAAAACACCAGCTGAAGGATTAAGATTTAAAATTATATCTCATCCGGAAAAACCAGTATTGATTGATTATGGTTTTGTTCAGCTCAGTAGTAATGAAAATCAAATTGGACCTACCTTCATTACAAAGCTTGTTCATACAGGCTCTAACTCAAATTACATTGATCCGGTAGAAATTCAACCTGGTACATACTATCAACCGCAAATTCAAAATGGTGAAGGGATTTTGAATGTGTGGGTTGGTGGTTCATTAATTATTGATCAATCCAATCTGCAAGGAGACTATTCCGGCACACTTATCATTTCAATAGCTTATTGAAGAATTATGGAAAAAGTAAGATTAGCCATATTTATCCTTTTAATGATTAAATCAGAGGTAATTTTTTCACAGGATATATTTATTCAAAAACACAGCGATTTGGATTTTGGAGATGTCTTTATTGGATATAGTGCGACCGTAAATGATACTGATCCAACTGCACTAAAGATTAGTTTTTACCACAATTTTCCGAGAAGAGAAACTTTTTTAATAACATTCATTCTGCCAAATAATCTTACAAATGGTATTGACAACATTCCAATTAATTTCACTGGATATGCATCGTGGTCAAAAACAGATGCAATAACAGGTCGAACATATTTTAATCCTTACTCTCCATTAAGGATTAGAAATATAAAGCGAAATCAGATAATTTATATGTGGCTTGGAGGGCAGATTACGAGCTCAAGTTCTATTACACCCGGACAATATTCTGGTAATATAATCATAACAATCGAGGTACTTTGAAATGAAAATACTGCGAGCAATTCTTCTTGTTCTGTTATTATATTTTAATCTTTATTCTCAAATTTTAATTTCACCTTACATAGTTTATACCGACGAAAAGAATAAAGTAAATAATTTTATTGTTCAAAATGAATCGAATGATAATTACGAGGTATCTGTTTCATTTACATTTGGTTATCCTGTCTCTGATTCAAGTGGTCAAATCGTTATGAAATATTTTGATAACGACTCATCTCAAACTTATTCTATCAATGATTACATAAGAGCATTCCCAAAAAAGTTTATACTTTCGCCCAAAAAGCGACAGGTAATTCGTTTGACTATAAAAGCACCTGATACTTTATCTCATGGAACATACTGGACAAGAATAGTTACCTCTGCAGTTCCATTTACCGAGCAGGTAGATACGTCTCATACTGGAATTACTGCAAGAATAAAATTCGTTTTGAATCAGGTTACGACCTGTCTTTATCGTGTTGGCAACGCTGAAAGTGGAGTTAAGATTTTAAATTATGAATTAACTCCCGAAAGTGATAAGACTATACTTACGGTTAACCTTGAAAGAATTGGCAATTCTCCTTTTATAGGCAATTTAATTGTAAAAGTTCAGGATGAAAAAGGAAATGTTGTTAAAGAATTCAGCGAGTACATTCCACTCTATTTTAATTTAATTAAGAAAATTCAAATTGATCATGCTGATCTGGAAAAAGGGAAAAAATATTTTTTGAACATAACAGCTGTTAATACCGAGAAAGAAGATGTGCCGGGAAGTAACATAAAGATTATTCAAGTTCCAAATGAAAAAATCCATTTCGAGATTTCGAATAAATAAATTTCTGATGATATTAATTGTACTCCTCTTATTTGCTTTACCAGTTTTTTTGCCAACCACTCTCAACTCTCTGGAGAGAGTTGATTTTAATTTATTAAATCAATTTTTTAAGAGTGAGAATATAAAAATTGATACAGTACATTCATTAACTCCAAAGCTCAGCTGGTATGGGATTAAAGGCGCAACTAAGTATCAGTTGAGAATTAAAGAATATGAAAATTTTCCTGATGAAAAGTCAGTTTCAATCATTAGAACATTTGAAGTCATTGATACATTCTTTGTTATTCCAGATTTAATCCTTCAAGATGGAAAATTTTATAGCTGGAATGTTCGTGCTTATGATGGAAAAAATTGGGGCAAATTTGGTGATGAATTTTATTTCAAAGTAGATTTAAAATTCAAGCAAGTTGAAACTAAACCAATTATAATTTCTCCAGGAAAATTTTCACCAGAAATTGAAAACATTAATACTTTAAATCCAGTTTTCAAGTGGTTAAAATACAATGGCTCGATTGGTTATGAATTAATAATATTTGAAGTTTCTGGAAAAGAAAAAACCAGAAAAATTTTTTCAGAAGATAACTTTGGTTTAATCAGAGATACTTTTTTTGTCCTGAAAGGAAATCTTTTAAAGCCCAATACGAGATATGGCTGGCAGATTAGAGCAAAATTGCCACAAAGATTTTCACCATTATCAGAACTTAGATATTTCGAAATTAAGTTACCTAAGCGGTTGATTTCGCCGCAAGCAATTTATCCCGGTTACAAAATAGAGAATAAGGAGATAGTAGCCACAACCACACCAACATTTGTCTGGAAAAATATACCAGATGCTGAAAGTTACGCACTTGCAATTAGTAAAAAAGATTTGAATGGAAAATACAATTTGATTTATGATACAGAAAGATTAATGGAACTTAAAGACACAGTGTTCACTCTGCCAGAAGGTATTCTTGAAAATAATAATTTATATCGCTGGAATGTAAAAGTTAATCTGAAAGACGGTCGATCAGTTTACTCTGGAAGATTGTATTTCAAAGTCAGTTTATCCGAATCACCTAGATTTCAACCAACTGAAATAGAAATTAAAGAAACTGAAAGTGAAGAGATTGAAGAGATTTTGCTAAACCTTGAGTATGCTGGAATACTTAAATCTTTTATTCAAGCAATATCATTTAAGAATCAAATTTATATTGCCTTTGAAGAACTACTGAATAATGTTCAAATAACTTATGTTAAAAATGAAAAATCAATTGAAAGTAAATCGGACGACATCTTCAATTATTTCATCGTCGATTTCACTAAAAATAAAGCTCAAAATAATTTTAATGAATTTACCTTGACCGAAAATGAGGTTATTGACTACTACGATCAAAAATATTTTTCATTAAACTTTGTAGAAAAATTATTATCAATTGATCTTGAATTCGATTTTGCAAACCTTGTCCTTTATTTGAAAAGTGAAAGATTGCTTCCAGTTTATAACGAATATTTACTTCAACAAAAACTTTTGTCTCTGAATAAAATCCAGCAAGAAAAATCACTTCCACTAATATTCACAAGAAAAAGAAACTTGCTGAATGGATTTGTTTTTGATTACAACCTATCTCAGACTTTACTAAGAAGTCAACGATCAAATTATAATGTAACCACAGCAATTGGTGGAGAGATTTTATATGGCGACTTTTATTATTCCAGACAACTTTTCAAAACACCCACGGCTATGAGTATCATTGAAAATTACAACTGGAAATACACACCAGATCCTAACAAAGTATTAACTCAATTTTCAATTGGTGACAATTTTTTTGATGGAATTAATTCTTATACATTTCGAGGAATTAAAATTACGAATGAACCAATTGAACCACGAAAGAAACTTGGAACTTATCTTTACAAAGATGTAACTGAACCTAATAGTTATGTTGAACTTTATCTGAATAATGAACTCATTAACATTACAAAATCTGATGAAAGAGGATTTTTCGCTTTTGAATTTCCAATCAGATATGGAATGTCAAATTATGAGTTTAGAATTCACACACTAAAAGGCGAAACAAAATCCTACCGAAAAATTTATCAAATTTCTGACGATCTTTTACCAAAGGGAACTTTTAATTATCATTTATCATATGGCAAACTTAGATTTACAGAAAATAAATTGGCTAATTTAGAGCTAAAGTATGGTTTAACGGATTATTTAACTTTAAATACAGGTTCAGAACTTATAAGTAATTCGACTGATAGATATTTAAACTTTTTTGGAAAGAGTTCATTTCGCATTGCTTCAAATTTACTTATGAATGTTTTCTTCTCTCCTAAAATTCAAACAAAACTTACTGCAGGTTATGTCCGACCTGATTATTCTTCAGTTTATTTTGAATTTGTTAAACATAAACCAAATAATTTTTACAATCCAGGAAGACTTAAAAATTCTTTGAAAAGCAATGTTTACTTTCCATTTAAATTCAAAGTTATTGAACTTGGTCTGTACTTTAATTATGAATTTCTTGATGCAGAAATGTTTAGAAGAGATTACTGGAGTTTTAATTCTTATTTTTTACATAGATGGTTTAGTCTTACAGGTAGTTTAAATTATGAGAATAATCGAACAGGGACTTTAAGTAAACGAAGAGATTTTACCCTTGGCTCAACAATCAATTTCAATAACATTTTTCCGAGTGTAGCGTTAATAAACAAAAGTTTTCTCAGTGCAAAGACAAATTATGATTTATTGAAGAATAAAATCTTCAGCTACTCGATTTATTACACTACATCAATTTTCAAGAACTTAAGATTTCAGATTAATTATGAAAATATTGTTCAAATTCGAACATCGAACATCAATCTAAATCTTTTCCTTGAGTTACCTCAATTCAAATATCTATCTAATTCGAATGGAAAAGATTTGTATAATCATCAGCTAAGTGGTTCAATAGGTTATAGTCCTGAAGTAAATCAATTTTATCTCTACAGTGAGCCACAAATTGGTCGAGCAGCTCTATATATTGAAGGCTTTGAAGATTTGAACGACAATGGGTTGAAAGATAAAGATGAGAAAGAAATATATGGTCTGGATTATGTAATTAATTCAGCTACTTATTCGATGGACTTGAAAAATGGTGCAAAAGTATTTTTCGGATTAAACCCATATTATGAATACACTTTAAGCATAAACGAAATGAATTTGAAATCATTAAACTATTCTTACGAATATTCTGAATTTAAACTACAAACTGATGGAAACAGATTAAAAGTACTAAGATTACCTTATTACGAAACTGGTGAAATTGGTGGTATTGTGGTTCGTATTTTTGGAAAAGAAGAAATTCCAGTTTCAAATGTTAAACTAATCATTAAAAATAAAATGTCTGGTAAAGAATATTTGATTTCAACTTTTAGTGATGGGTCGTTTTACTTTTATGGATTACCAAAAGGTATTTATGAAATTGAAATAGACAAGAATGTTCTGGAACGAATTTCATTAAAATCGTTGCCTGAAAAAATTGAGTTTGAGATAAATCCCCAGAAAGATTTGCTAATTATTGAAAATCTCAAATTTGTTCTTCAATAAATTCTTTGTTGAAGGAATTAAGTTATCATTAATTGATCAAAGGACTTTAACATTTATATTATTGAATTTGTAGATTAAGAAAAGCGAGAAATCAATAAATTGAAAAAACAAAGTCTCATTGATAACTTGCAATACTATGTTGAAATATTCAGACAAAAGCGTTGTATTTTTTATTCCAGAAAAGAATTTTCACGACCTTGAATTTACTATTCCAAAATCTATTCTTGAGAAGAATGGTTTTAGAGTTTTTGTTGCATCTGAAAATAAAAATCTTGCAATTGGTCAATTCGGTCTGAGAATAAAGCCAGATACTTATCTATTCAATCTTCATCCTGAAAATTTTTCAGCACTTGTTTTAATAGGTGGAAGTGGCTCAAAAGATTACTGGAAGAGCAACTTACTTCATAGAACAATTAAGAATTTTTATTCAAAAGGGAAAATAATAGCAGCTATTTGTAGCGCAGTTGGAATTTTAAGTTCAGCAGAATTGTTAAAAGGACGAAAAGTAACCTGTTTCTCGACAGACAGAGAGTTCATTAAATCATCTGGTGCAATTGTTACTGATAATTCTGTTGAGTTTGATAACAATATTTTAACAGCATCAGGACCAGATTCAGCAGAATTATTTGGGAAGTTACTTGTTGAGATTATAAATAAAACCAAGAGGTAGATATGATTAAAAGACGAAAATCACGAAGAGTTTATGTCGGTGGTGTTCCTGTTGGTGGGGATGCACCAATAACTGTTCAAACCATGACTAAAACTAAAACTAGCGATATTGAAGCAACTGTTCGACAAATCAAAGAAGCAGAAGAGGCAGGATGCGATATTATTCGCGTAACTGTCAATGACAAAGAAGCAGCAGAAGCAATTAAAGAAATTGTTCGAAGATCAAACATTCCAATTGTAGCTGATATTCATTTCAATCATATTTTCGCTCTAAAGGCGATTGAGGCTGGTGTGGCAAAAGTAAGGATAAATCCAGGCAATATTGGATCAGAAGAAAGAATCAAAGAAGTTTTGACTAAAGCAAAAGAACGTAAAATTCCAATTAGAATTGGAGTAAATTCAGGATCTCTTGAAGAAGAAATTTTAGAAAAGCATGGATATCCAACCGCTGAAGCTTTGTATGAAAGCGCAATGAAGCATGTAAAGATTTGTGAGAAATATGGATTTGAAGATATTGTTATCTCAGTTAAATCTACTGATGTAAGATTGATGATCGAAGCTTACAGAATGATTGCCGAGAGAACAGATTATCCACTTCATCTTGGAGTAACTGAGGCTGGAACAACAAGAGTCGGAACTATCAAATCTGCTGTCGGAATTGGAACATTGCTCGCTGAAGGTATAGGCGATACAATTCGAGTTTCGTTAACTGATGATCCGGTGAAAGAAGTTGAAGTTGGAAAAGAAATTTTGAGGTCTCTTGGACTTGCAACTCGAAATGTCGAGATAATTGCCTGTCCAACCTGTGGCCGCCTTGAAGTAGATTTATTCACAATTACAAATAAACTTGAGGCAGCAGTAAAAGACATTAAAAAGCCAGTTAAAGTTGCTTTACTTGGATGCGTTGTCAATGGACCAGGTGAAGCCAGTGAAGCAGATATTGGTATAGCTGCTGGTAAAGGTGTTGCCATCTTATACAGAAAAGGAGAAGTAGTAAGAAGAATTAAAGAAGAAGAAATAGTTGATGTTTTACTCGAAGAGATCAAAAATTTTCAGCCAGAGAATTGAGAGTAAAAATTTAGCTTAATTCTCATAAGCATCCATTCTTTCTTAATGCTCTACCTTTACCTCTAAAATTCCTTTGTATCTTTTGAGATTTTAAGAATGTTTTGATTAATAAGACTATAGTTTATAACACTTAACTAAAAGTACTTTTAATTTTTAATTTCATAGCTGAAAAAATTGCACTCGTTTTTTTCAACTCAAAGAAAAAGTTTCTCCGATATCGTAAAGTCCTACCTTAAGATTATAATTTTTTTCAGATTTTTTTAACCATTCGATTGCTTCGTTATATGGCTCCAATCCCTGCGAAAAAGTCTTTGTGTGCATTGGAACAAAATACTTTGCATTTAAATTACTTGCCATTTGAAGCGCTTCTTCAGGATTGCAATGTATTGTATGCCAGGGGTTATAAGCTCCGATAGGCATAAGAACAATATCAATGTTTTCGTCCCTGTGTGAATTGTATAAATCCGTG
>Ga0197142_1002363_pt1 | contig 16579 bp, 9 predicted proteins | sample GBS60_MetaG_FD_148614 | JGI IMG/M metagenome (GOLD analysis project Ga0197142, IMG submission 148614) | Sediment microbial communities from Great Boiling Springs, Gerlach, Nevada, United States - GBS 60_MetaG | ecosystem: Environmental > Aquatic > Thermal springs > Hot (42-90C) > Sediment...
CGTAGGAACGACATACAAGGGGCAAACCTTCGGGCACGACCAGTGTGCCCCTCCATTTGGCTAAAATGTTATCCGAAAGCAAAAAATCTTCGTCGGAGCCGAACCGATGAGTTGTCCCATGCATTTGCCGGAAAGCCACGGGCCGGACAGAAACCGGTTGCCGTCCGGGCCGCCGGACAGTTTGGACCGTCGCCGGTTTTTGGCCGAGGGATTTCGGGTGGCCGGTGCGGTGTTACTGGGCGGTGCGGCAGCCGGTCTGGCCGCCCAGAGCGGCCACAACGACTTGCTGGTCTGGCAACTCGACCCGGACCTTTGCACGGCCTGCGGCCGATGTGCCACGCATTGTGTGCTCGACCCGTCAGCCGTCAAAGCAGTGCAATTTTATCCCCTCTGTGCGATGTGCGACGTCTGCACCGGCTATTTCGATCCCAACCATCAGGAGCGGACCACCGCGGCGGAAAACCAAATCTGTCCCACCGGTGCGATCCGCCGGGTTTTGGTGGCCGAACAGGCCGGCGTGCCACGGTTTGAATACCACATCGACGAACCGCTCTGTATCGGTTGCGGCAAATGCGTGGCCGGTTGTGCGATGATGAATGGCTCGTTGTATCTCCAAGTTCGCCATGACCTGTGCTGCAACTGCAACCAGTGCACGATTGCCCTGGCCTGTCCGGCCCAGGCGTTTCGGCGGGTGCCGGCCAGTAGGCCGTATCTATTGAAACGCAAAGCCCAAGCAATCCTGGACGCCAAGGAGCGAAAAGGATGATCCGGGGCGACGCTGCAGGTAGGGGAATCTCCCTGCTCCTGGCCCTTAAGGAGCCAAAAGGATGATGCGGGGCGAAGCAGACACGGGAATGCCGGCCAGCCAAGGGTTGTCCAGCAGAATCGCCGGCAATTTCCCCGGCCCGAAGGCGGCCGGTGGGCGATTGGCCGTTGGAATCGTCGGCCTAGCCGTTTGCTTCTGGCAGGCTGTTGCCTCCTGCGGATGGGCGGAAGAGCTGCTGGTTCGACCGGAGATTCCCGGGTATCAAACGCCGGATTGGCAGGCGGCCTATCAGCAGGCTGTTCCGAAGCCGGCATGGCAAGAATGGCTCGATGTGGGCTATTTGGCCGGTGCTTTGGCCCTGGCCAGTTGGCTAGCCCTGCGCCGCCGAAGCCGGACCGGACTGCTTCTGCTGTCGGTGGTCAGCCTGCTGTGGCTTGGCTTTTGGCGCAAAGGCTGTGTCTGTCCGATCGGGGCCATTCAGAATGTGGCGGCTGGATTGGCCGATCCGGACTTTTTGGTTCCCTGGTCGGTGCTGGCGATTTTTCTGTTGCCGCTGGCGGCCACGCTGTTTTTCGGCCGCACCTTTTGTGCGGCGGTCTGCCCGTTGGGAGCGATTCAGGAATTGACGGCCCTTCGCCCTGTGCAAATACCCTCATGGTTGGAGCAGGCCCTGGGGCTTGTGCCTTATGGGTATTTGGGGTTGGCGGTGGCGGCGGCGGCTTCGGGGGCCGGGTTTCTGATCTGCCAGTACGACCCGTTTGTGAACTTTTTCCGGCTGGGCGGCGACCGGGCCATGCTGCTTTTCGGCGGCGGACTGCTGCTGCTAGGCGTCTTTGTGGGCCGACCGTACTGCCGATTCCTTTGCCCTTATGGGGCGCTATTAGGACTACTGGCCAAATGTTCTAAATGGCATGTCTCGATCGCGCCGGAAGCGTGCATCAACTGCCGATTGTGCGAAGAGGCTTGTCCGTATGGGGCGATTCGGCCGCCGCTAGGGCCGCTGGAACCGGCCCAACGGCCGGCAGCCCGTCGGCGGTTGGCGGTGCTGGTGATCCTTTTTCCTGTTCTTGTGGCGGCAGGGGCCGGTTTGGGCGCCCTATTGGATCGGGCCTTGGCCTGGATGCACCCGACGGTGCGATTGGCCGCCCAGGTCCGGTTGGCCGAACGGGCGCAGGCCGAATCGTTCCCCTGGCCGTCCACGCGGCAGCTGGAAGCCTTCCGCTCCCAAGGCCGATCGCCCCAGGAACTTTATGCCCAAGCCCTTCGCCTCCAGAAATGGTTCCGTTGGGCAGGGATGCTGCTTGGGGCTTGGGTCGGCCTGGTGATCGGAACGAAACTGATCCATCTGTCCATCTATCCACATCGTCCGGATTACCAGGCGGATCGGTCCCGCTGCGTCTGCTGCGGCCGATGCTTCTGGTATTGTCCGCTGGAACAGGTACGCCGGGGCTGGATTCGGGACATCGCCGAGCTGGTACCGCCGGATCGCCTACCCCGGGCATCGCGGTTGCCGCCAGCGGATCAGACGCCCTGAATAAGTCCACAAAATGCCGGAAGTGGTTAAACTACTAGCAATTCCGAAGACGAAGGTATTTCGCACACTTGGAGCATGTTCGTCATTATGTGAGGGTGTCCGGGAATTCTGAGGCGGACAGAGGCCCCATTCCTGCCCGTTCCGCCCTACAAACGACACCAACCAATCCGAGGCCTCATTTACCCATGGGGGTGTTGATATATCTGTTTATTTTGCGAGGAGTTCGATAAAGCGAATTCTCGGACACCTTCAATTATTTTGACTGTATCTACCAGGCCGGGCCCCTACCCGATGTAGGGGTTAAAATTCGGATCGAACATCACAGGTTGTGGTCATAGTTCCCGGTAGATACAGTCAAGTCATGGGGATGTATTTAGAGGGTAGGATTGCCGTCAGAGGGATTCGGAGGCTAGTGGGAATGGGACTGCCCTGGAATTCTCCAAGCCGACAGACAGAAATTCAGGACTCTTCCGATCCAGTCCCCGACGTAACGCCGTCGGTCTGTGGCGTGTCGGCAGGAAGCAGTTTTAGGCGTTGTAATGCACGCCGCAATTTTTCTGCATGGACTGGTTTGATCAGGTACCACACGCAGCCTTCGCGGAAGGAAAGGACGATGTCTTCCGGCGTATCCTGGACGGTAACCATGAGCACTTTGGCCTCTTTATAATTGGGATAGTTTTTATGTTTGGCCTCCCACTTTCGGAGGTGCTGGAGTGTTTCTTGGCCGGTCATGCCGGGCATGTTGATATCCAGGGTGATCAGATCATAGGGGCAACGTTCTTCATGAGCTTTTTGAAATAGCTGTATCGCAATATGCCCATCCGGAGCGGCATCACAGTCTGCGTACGGAGCCAAAAGGGCTTTGAGCTTGGATCGGCTGACATAATCGTCATCGACAATCAGCGATCGCATCAGAGTCCTCCTTTGCCAAGGAGTTATCGGGTGGGCAAAAGGGCTGAGGGGAGAGATGCTTTTAGCCGTTGGAACTCCTGTTGGAAGTCATTCCAGACCCGGAGGGCCTCGTCCGGATCGCCTTCCTTAGCCAGGGATTCCAATCGAGCGGCGATGGCGGCCAATGGGTAAGCGGTTAGGTTGGCTGCGCCGCCTCGCATTCGGTGGGCTTCTCGGCGCACGGTTTCTCGATCGCCACGTTGGAGGGCCTCCCGGATCAGATCGGTCTGGGCCTCTACCGTCGCCATAAATTGACGAAGCGTCTGATCCAGCAGCGACCGATTTCCGCCAAAATCTTCCAGGGCTTCTTCGTATCGCAGTGGCGGCGGGGAAGGGGCGGGAGGGGCAGATTGTTCGGTCGGCTCCGACGCTGGGTTATGGCCGCCGTCCGGCTTGCTGGGCAATGCCGTTTGTTGCACATACCGCCCCACCACCGCCAAGAAGGAATTCTTGCGCAACGGTTTAATCACCACTTCATTTAAGCCTGCGTCCCGGCACGCCTGGACCGTCTGACGCGAAGCGTCTGCAGTAACGCCTAAGATGGGCACCGTGGCACACCAACCTCCCAGTTGCCGAATCTGTCGGGTTGCCTCATATCCATCCATCTCCGGCATGTGCAAGTCCATCAAGATGATGTCGAATCGGTCCTGTTTGCACGCTCGGACAGCTTCCCGGCCATTGGGCACGATGATCACCTGATGGCCGGCGCTTTCCAGATGTAGCCGGGCCAGTTCTTGATTGACCGGATAATCCTCGGCCACCAGGACTCGGGCAGACCGAGAGGGAGGAGAACTCACCAAAGAGCCCGATTCGGGTAAGAGCGTCACTTCTTTCGGCGCCGGGGGTTGTGTACAAATTTCCAAAGGCACAGTGAACCAGAAGGTCGTCCCCTGCCCAGGTTCGCTCTCGAAGTTGATTTCTCCTTCCATCAGATGCACAAGCTTTTTGGCGATCGAAGTGCCCAGTCCGGTTCCGCCATATCGGCGGGTGGTACCCCCGTAAATCTGGGTAAAACTTTCAAAGACTAAAGATCGCTTTTCCTTGGGAATCCCGATGCCGGTGTCGATGACCCAAAACCGTATCCTGGCCCGACGATTCTCCTGGCCGAGCATCTCGACCCGTAAAGTAACCGAGCCGCGCTCGGTAAACTTGACCGCATTGCTCAGCAAGTTGAGCAGTATCTGGCGGAGCCGCACCGCATCGCCCATCACATAGCGTGGCAGTGCCGGATCCCGATAAAAAATACACTCCAGTCCCTTCCTTTCTGCCTGGATACCAACCGTGCGCTGCACCGAATCGAGCAGTTGATGCAGGTCCAGAGGTCGGTGTTCTAGTTCCAGTTTGCCTACCTCGATCTTGGCATCGTCTAACACATCATTGATCAACGCCAGCAGATGTTCCGATTCCTGGATGATTGCCTGGGCCTGCAGATGCATTTCTTCGATGTTATCGGAGGCGAGGATGATCTCGGCGAAGCCGATGATCCCGTTCAGCGGTGTGCGAATTTCATGCGACACACTGGAAAGGAATTCGCTTTTGGCCCGGTTGGCTGCCTGGGCCATAAAGGAATATTGCTCCAGACATCGGTTGGCAGCCTCCAGTTGTTCGGTGTACTGGCGGAGTTGTTCTTCGACCTTGCGGCGCTGGGCGATTTCTTTTTCCATGCGCTGATAGGCGGCCAGCAGTTGGCGTGTACGTTCTTCGACTAACTTTTGGATCGCCGTCGAATGCGCATCCACAAGGTCAGAAAAGGCGCCGGAAGACAGAGGGTTTGACTGATCAAGTGCTTCGACGCCGGAAACATCGGTATTGCCCAGTCCGTTCCCCGTAGCCTCGGCCAACCGTTGGCGGTACCCTACAGCCTGCGCGCAGTTAGACAAACCGTTCTCGTGGCCTTTCGAAACCTCAGTGCCCAAGTAGGCCGAGTCCAACGGAGTCGGCATGGTGGAGTGGTTGGTCGGCGATTCGGACAATTCCAAGCTGGCCTGTGGCTGAATGCGGACAGCTTCCATCACGGAATCCTTTTAGGATCGACGCATCGAGGCTCCGAAGGGTAGAGCATACCGGCAAAATCTCTTTACGACGGTTATTTTTATGCGTGTGATCTTCTCACTCCGGCTTGCCTAATGGTTTGCCGAGAGTTTTCTGCCCCGGGGCAACCCCGTGGTCCGATTCGCTTTTCTCCTCCTACGTTAAATATAGGTCCTATCCTTTCTCTTACTCTGCTACATCCTTTCCAAACGCCAACTCTCTTTTTCCTCAAAAAGACCAAAAATATGGAGAATGCCGGAGGGGGCTTTCGGGTCCTGGGGAATTTTTACTAACGGCCTGTTCTTTTTGGGGGTACGTATCCAGAAAAAAGTATCATAGAAATTGCTTTTGCCCCCACCAAAAGGCTATCTGAATCCCCTTGATAGATTGAATTCCGCTGCCCATCCTCGGCGTCGGGATCAGTTTCTCATTTGACTGTATCCACCAGCCCAGGACTCTACGACTTGCAGTGCCTAAAAATCAGATCAACACCACAGCTTGTAGGCATTGGACCCGGTTGATCCAGTCACACTATTGAGCTTCGCAAATCATCGAGACACGAAATACCCTGGTTTTCCGCCACGTTTCTGTCTCCTGGTTTTGCGAAAACTAATAATTGCTTGGCGATTGACGGCGGAGAAGGCCGCTATGTTTCGAATCAAACACATCATGAACGTTCAGAGTGTCCGCATTCCCCGAGCTCCTCGGTGGACGATGCGATGGGTCGAATGGTCCCGTACCATCTGGAGGCTATTCCGGTGGTGGATGGGGAAGGGACCCCGATTGGGTTGGTGAGTAGTTCGGGCTTGTAGGATGTTGTGTTTCACTGTTGGCCTGGGTAGCCTCGGCTGAGCCACTATATAAAAACCCCGTAACATGTTAGGCGAATGAAGGGGGGCAGTGTGTCATTCCTGCGTAAGCAGGAATCCAGACGCCTTTGGCCGCCCAAATCCCCCTGACCCAGCCAGCCGGACCGGCTGGCCGGCCTCTCCCACCGTGGAGAGGCCGACTGCTTGATTCGGCTAAAGTGTGCCAAAACCCCTGGTCCCAGCGTGGACAAAGAAGATTCCTGGAGCAAGGCCGCCGAACTGTTCCGTACAGAGAATCTCCACTGCTTGCTGGTTACCGACCAGGGACGCCTTGTGGGCTTTGTGTCTGCCGAGGATTTATTGCGGACCATCCACAAGGCCCGCGGCCTGCTGCGAGAGGTCTTGGCCGAACAACCTCCAGAAAAAGCCGCCCTTTTGTAAGAGCCTCCTTATTGTAAAAGCTGCCCTATTGGTAACACTTTAGCCGAATCAAACAGCCGAGCCGGTTGCGTTGTACGGTCTGGGCCACAATAGGTAGCGGGCCGACACAGATACATCACAAGCAGTAGTAGTTTGCAGGCCACAACGCAACCGGTTCCAAACAGCCCGCCTCTCCCCTGGTGGCAACACCCAGCGTGTCATTCCCGCGAAAGCGGGAATCCAGAAAAGTAACTATTTAGCCGAATGAAGCAAATCTACCATAACCCTCTATAAATAAACAAGTTAGGTTTTTTGCTCTTCTTGGGGTGCTAGCAGTGCTAGCAAAAGCCCTAACTCATGAGCATTCCATAAATTATGGCAAAAAAACCAAGGCTTACTTCATACGGCTAAATAGTTACCCAGAAAATAGGAGACCATATTGCCTGGATTTCCACCTATGCGGAAATAAGCCAGGATTCCTGCTTCCGCAGGAATGACACATAGTCCCCTGCATTCGGCTAGAATATTACCCCTATTGTAATGCCGCCTTGGCCTGGGCAGTCAGCAGATCCATACGCAGTTGCCCGCTGGTGATATGGTAATAGCTTGACTGTATCTACCCGGCCATACTACCACCATATATAGGGGGTAAAACTGGGTGGAACTCCACCGATTGTGGCAATCGCTCCCGGTGGATACAGTCAAGATAGGCTGCCGCTTCCTTGAGTAGGGCGGGGTCAGGACCGAGTGCCGATCTTTCTGCCAGGGCCGATCCATCTATTCCCAGGCCACGGTAACCGGTGTGCCTACCGTAATGCCCAACCGGTGAGCGGCATTGGAGCCGACTAGGGCCAATTCGAGCCGCCCGCTGGAGCTGATCAGTGCCACCAAGCAGTCTTCCGGTTGTTGAGCGTAGGCAGAATAGATGCCGTAGGTCTCGTAGATACCGCAGACGACCACGGCCCGTCGATCTGTGGGTCGGCCCGCCAAGGCCTCGGCCCGAATATTAGTAATCAAATTTCCAAACGAATCGATCTCTTCAACCACTCCTACAATCCGATCTGGCAGAATCCGGACCTGAGGCCACTCTAAAACCACACTCAGTTGGGTAGGCGGCCCCAATTCCGAAGGGGCCACCCCTAAACTTAAATGCCCTGCCACCGGCGCCAAAATATCTCGGCCGTGAAACGTATTGGACACCGGATGCCGCCATAACCGTCGGTTTTCCAAGCGGCGGACCTCCACCGGCGCCTGCTGTCGGGCGAGCCGACTCAGCAACCCATTGTCCGGCGCCAAATAAAGCTGCTGCCCAAAGCGTGCATACACCATCGCCCGCTCTGTGCCCACCCCTGGATCGACCACCACCACATGGATCGTCCCGGACGGATAATAAGGTGTTACTTCTTCCAGCACAATGGCAGCCTGCCGAATGTTCTGCGGCGCAATAGCATGGCTCAGATCTACCACCACCGCCGCCGGATTGACCGAAAGAATCACCCCTTTCATCGCCGCTACATACGGGCTGCCCACACCAAAATCCGTTGTTAGGGTAATGATGCTCATTCTAGCTCCTTCCGGTTGGGGTTTTCGGTGCCTACTGGGCCGAATGGAATAGGACTCGGTTTGCCCCTCTTGCCGGGCAGCAGAGCCCAGGGATGTTTGACGTCTTACTTTGACTGTATCTACCGGAACCGGCCCCTACCAGATGTAGTGGCGCCGAGTCGGCCCGAACACCACAGATTGTGGTAATTAGGTTCCGTAAATACAGTCGGAACCTCTGAATAATTCGACGTGTACAAAAAGAAGTATTTCCGGAGATTTTTCGGAAAACCCTATATATTGGTCTGCGGACACTGCTAACACACAAGATGTTGTAGCTACCCTCTGCCGCCTCGAAGGCCGATCGCATCGTCGAAAGTTCACATAGTTCCCTATATTTTCGGGATTTTTCAGAGGTTCCAGTCAATTTACTGATCTTCGCAAATTGTAGAGACGCTCAACTCCTTAGTCTTTCGCCAGGTTTGTGTCCCTGGTTTTGCGAATCTGAATAGCTGAACGGTATCCACCGGGACCAATGACCACAATCTGTGGTGTTCGTACCGATTGTTAGCCCCTACAAGTCGTCGGCGCCTGGCCGGGTGAGCGGGATTTGGGTGGCAAAAGGCGCCTGGATTCCTGCTCACGCAGGAATGACATATCGTGTCCCTTCATTCGGCTGAAGTGTTACGAGCCGGGTGCGTTGTGGCCTGCACACCACTACTGCTTGCGCTGCATCCGTGTCGGCACTCTAGTTATTGTGGCCCAGACATTGCAACGCAACCGGCTCGAAGTGTTACCCATTTTTCTGTACCATTTTAGCCGAATGGAGGGGGCGCTTGTCACGCCCACCCAAGGGCAACCCAAGGCAGATACCTCCAAGGTATCGGACCTGCCAAGCGGGTCCCTCCAGGGGGCTTTTCATTCGGCTAAAATGTTACTTTTTCCACAGTTCCTGGATCAAGTTGGCCAACAGGGCCGGGTTATTCGTCTGGACCAGATGCTGGATGCGTGCGGGAGGCACCTGGAGTTTTTCCATGGCCGAGGCTGCCCGCCGCCAAAGCCGCTCCCGGGCCTTCCCCTCGGCCAAATACAACTCGCTGACAATCTCCTGCAACCGCTGGAGCATAATGGCCTGTTGGTTCTGGTAGTAATTACGGATGATCCGCTGCTGATACGGCGTATATTCTCTGTCTGCCATAAGGAACCCTTTTCTTCCAGTGAGGGTAATATTTTAGCCGAATGCAAGGGGCCTCGTTCCCCTCTCCGCTGGTGGGAGAGGGGGCCTGGCGTCGGCCAGGCCGGGGGGGCTAGGTGTCATTCCTGCGTAAGCAGGAATCCAGATGGCTTTGTGTCTGCTACCGTGCTGTTGTGTGCCTAGCGGGTAGCAGGCAACAAGGAGTTCTCCTCCTTTCTGGATTTCCCCTTGCGCGGGAATGACACTTGATGGAGGTTCTAAATAAGTCCACAAAAAACCGGAAGTGCTTGGCCTACAGGCAACCCCGAAAACGAAGATATTTCGCACTCGTGCACCACTTTCACAATCATGGAACCTCTGAATAATTCAACGTGTACAAAAGAGAAGTATTTCAGGAGAATTTTCCGAAAACCCCATAGATCGAGCTGCGGTCAATGCTAGCATACAATCCACTGGGGGTAGCTTGGGCAACCTCAGAGGCCGACAACATAATCAAAAGACCACCTAGTTCACTATATTTTCAGGATTTTTCAGAGTTTCCTCATGTATATCCTGTTTAGCAAAAATCCCCACTGCTTCATTTTTGGCAAGGTGTTCCTACTTTGACTGTACCTAGGGGAACCGGCTCTCGGCAATTGTAGGGGTCACATGTTAGCCGAATGGGTGGCGTGCTTACCTCCCCTCCCAAGGCCGATCCAAGGCAGATAACCCCAAGGTATCGGACCTTATAAGCAGGTCCCTCCAGGGCGTCTTCATTCGGCTGAAGTGTTACTTGTAGGGGTTAAGAGTCGGTTCGAGCACAACAGATTGTGGTAATTGGGCCTGTCGATACAGTCAACCTACTCTATTGCGACTGGGAGAGGCCAAAGGGATTACGGCGGCGGGTCAGGCGGCGTGGGTTTGCCGGTGGCCGGCGAGGCCGAACGGGCCAGGTCGGCTTTGGCCCGGGCGACCACCGAGGCAGCCCAGGGCTTCTCCTCATACAGTTGGACAATGGCCTGCCGGATCGCCCGGGCGGCTTCGGGACGGGAGGTGTCCAACTGCTCGGCCCGGCGGAGGCGCTCTTCTAAAACCTGCACGACGCCTGCCACCTGCTCCTGGAGCTCTTGTTGAAGACGTTGCAGGCGGCGACGGGCCAATTCCAGACATGCTCCGGTCGGCCCAGACCGTTCCGGCCGATCCTCGTATAAATTCAAGAGGGCCTGAAGTTTAGCGATTCCCAGTTCGGGATGGGTTCGGCTAATAGCCACCGCTTCGGCATAGGCCCGCTCACAAGGCGAAAGGGTGCCCTGACTCCGGAGCCGACCACTGGCCTGCAATTCAAACCGGCGTTCCAATCGATCCAGGTCCAATTCCCGTTCGTATTGGCGGACCTGTTCGGCCCGGGGATCCGACGAATACCGGGTTAAGAACTCTTGGATGGCCGGTTCCGCCCTCCGAAGCGCTTCGATGCCCCCCTCCTGCGCGGAGCGGACGATCCGATCATACAGGGCGTCGGACGACGGCGGTTGCAACAGGTACCACACCATCCCTCCAACCGCCAGCAGACAACTCGCCAAAATCCAGGTCTGCCAGGAGATCCAGGGTCGTGTCGGCTCTTCCGAAGGCATCCGGTCTAGTTCTTCTTCCGCGACGGGGACAAAATGGCTGCGTTTGGCCGATGGGCTGGCCTGCTGGGTTAGTTGCTCCGGGCGATCCGGCGGGTGTTTTTCTACGCGCGCCGGTTCCGATTGGTCCAGACTTACCACGGGCTGGTCAAGCGGCGGCGGGGGGGCCTGCTGCGTGGGCGGCAACGGCTCCAAAACCTGGCCTGCCGAAGAGGGTACGGAACCAGCTATGGGCGCTGACGGCTCCTCAGGGGCGGATGGCCGCTGCCCAGGCGACGGCCCGACGTTTGGAAGCCCTTCTGTAAATGGATACATGTCCGCAGATAAAGGCTTGCCTCCTTGGGACGGCCCCTCGGGTGCCATCGACCGAGGCGATCCCTCGGCAACCGGACGAATCGACGCCTGCCCACCTGCCGGCACGAGCTCAGGCGGCAACCCCGGCGGCCAGGTCATCGGCTTGGTCTCCGGAAGCTCCCCGGGGGGCCCGATCATGCTCGGTTCTTCCGGCCCGGTCAGTTCCCTTGATCTGTTCATTGCCCTCGGTCTGGCCATTTCACCCGGTCTGCTCATTTCCCCCGGCCCGGCAGAACCAGGTTCCTTAGCACTGGGGCTTTCCGGCTGGGGCTGCCGGTCCGGAACATCTCTTGCGGCAACATCTCCGGCTGCCGAACCGACGGATAAGACGGGTTCTTTTGTTCCCATTGGGGCGGATTCGGAGGCGTCGGCCGTTTCCGCCACAGGCGGGGTCGAACAAGCCTCCCTTGCGGCGGCCTCTTCCAGAAGGGTTTCCAAACGCCGGGCCGTCGCCTGAGCGGTGGCAATCCGCCGCGGAGGGCGCTTCTCCAGAAGCTGCTCTAGCAGTTGCTCGAACGGTTCGGGCACTTCCGGGGCCAATCGGCGGATTGGTTCCGGCCGGGTGCGGTGGAGTTTTTCGAGCATCTCCGAAAACGTCTTGGCATGAAGCGGCGGGCGCCCAGCTAGGAGCGTATAAAGCACCGCCCCAAGACTATATAAATCTGCCCTGGCATCCACCAGGCCGCCCTGCGCTTGCTCAGGGGCCATATAGTCCAGCGTACCCACCACACTGCCGACGGCCGTAACTCTGATTCGGCCAAAGAGTTGGGCGATGCCGAAGTCGGCCAGTTTCACCGTACCGTCGGCGGCCAGCAGGAGATTGCCCGGTTTCAGGTCCCGATGGATGATGCCCCGGTCATGGGCGTGGCGAAGGCCTCGGCATATTTGGAGCCCGATCTGGGCCGCCTCTTGCCAGCCGAAACGTCGGCCTCGGCGGAGTTCGGCGTCCAGGCTGGGCCCTTCGACCAACTCCATCGCATAAAAAAGCAGCCCCTCCTGTTGGCCGAATCCAAACAAACGTACAATGTTCGGATGCTTCAGCCTCCGTAAGGTTTCTATTTCCGTTTCAAAGCGGATGCGGAAATCTTCATCTTCACTCAGGGCGGACGAGAGGACTTTCAGGGCAGCCCGCTGGCCTGTCTCCACATCCACCCCCTCATAGACCACACCCATTCCGCCCCGGCCCAACTTCCGAACCAGTTGGTAAGGCCCCAAATAGTCCAGCTCCATCTCACGCCCTCCCCAAAACCTGGCCGACACGTTGCCCCCAGAATAAAGGAGATAGCTTTCCTGTTTTGACTGTATCCACCCGGCCAGACACCACCATATATAGGAGCTAAAACTGGCTGGAACTCCATAGATTGGGGCATTCGCTCCCGGTGGATACAGTCAAGCTATCATTTTAGCCGAATGAACGAGGCCATTGTGTCATTCCTGCGTAAGCCGGAACCCCCTCTTATTCGCGCACCAGCGGCAACCCAGGGAACATGAGCCTTCTTCTCCTGGCTGGATTCCCGCTTTCGCGGGAATGACACCCTGGCTTTAGTCCGCCAAGGGAGAGACGAGTGGTGTCGTTTGGTCTAACGTGTTACTTTGGCCTTTCTCTGCGCCCGGCTTCGTTTGCCGAGGCACCTATTCAAGTGCTCCACAGACGGCATTTGGCTCTCTTCTTCCTATCCTAATGGCGGCCGAGTGGACCTTCCAGTCTTAGACCTATTTCTTTTCTCACCCAAGTTTTCCCCTTGGGTTGAAGAAATCGGCCCGGAGGGGCTAGACGAACCAGGCCTTTTTAGGGGAAAATAAAAAAGTTACCTCTTAGTAACATTTTAGCCCAATGAAGGGCAGCAGTGTGTCATTCCTGCGTAAGCAGGAATCCAGACGCCTTTGGCCGCCCAAATCCCCCTCACCGGGCCAGCCTGACCGGCTGCTTCATTCGGCTGAAGTGTTACCCATTTTATTGATCTTCGCCAATCATATAGACAGCCCCAATCCCTTGTTTTCAGCCACTTTGTGTGTCCTTTGGTTTTGCGAAGATCAATAGTTTGACTGTATCTAAATCTACATCTACTGAACCAGCCCCTACCAGTTGTAGGGGCCCGGAATCAGCTCCAACCACACAGATGGTGGTAATTGGGCCCAGTAGATACAGTGGAACTTCTGAATAATTCAACATAGCTTGACTGTATCTACTGGGAACTATGACCACAACCTGTGGTGTTCGATCTGGTTTTTTAACCCCTACATCTGGGAGGGGCCCGGCCTGGTAGATACAGTCAACATAGGCAAAAGGGAAGTATTTCAGGAGATTTTCAGAAAACCCCCTATCTTGAGCTGCTGTCAACGCTAGCATACCATCCACTGGGGGTACGTTAGGCAACCTCAGAGACCGACAACATAATCGAAAGAACAGCTAGTTCACTATATTTTCAGGATTTTTCAGAGGTTCCAGCCAATTTAGACAATCGGAGGGGGATTCTTGGGGGGTGGACGTCTTGTCCGCCTTTGGATGCGGGTTTCCGCCCCATTTCCAGCGGTTCCCTCACCCGCCAGGTGACAGGTGGGACGCCTGTCCTGCCCTTCACCAGGGGTACCTTCGGTACCGACGGCCTCTCCCGCCCCGGGGAAAAGGCGACTTGTTTCATTCGGCGAAAGAAGTAGGAAGTCGGCAAACAGGGCCCTTATTCGGGCAGGAGTTCTGTTGGGCAATCGGGCAGAGTCTTCCAGAGGCACAAGTTATGGCGGCGGATCGATCTAGGGAGAAAGGTTCGGAATTCCAAAGACCTGGCCCCCTGGGACGGCGGGCAGCAGGAATACTAAACATTTATAAGCCTCAAGGCCTGACGTCCCGAGATGTGGTCAACCAGATTCAACGCCTGGTTCGACCGTTGAAGGTGGGTCATGCCGGTACCTTGGACCCCCTGGCCACCGGGGTGTTGGTGGTTTGTGTGGGGCCGGCCACCCGCCTGATCGAATACATCCAGCGGATGCCGAAAGAATATGTCGGCACATTCTTGTTGGGCCGTTGTAGTCCCACGGAAGATACCGACGGGCCGGTTACCGAACTGAACAATCCCCCCATTCCGAGCCGGGAGGCGGTGGAAACGGCGGCTCGGGGGATACGGGGGCCGGTATTGCAGCGTCCGCCCGCTTACTCGGCCTTGAAGGTCGAAGGACGCCGGGCGTATGAGTTGGCCCGCCAAGGACAACCGGTGGAACTGAAGCCCCGGCCGGTAACCATTTATCGGCTAGATGTACTTTCTTACAACTATCCGGAGTTGGTGCTTCGGATTCGTTGTAGCAGCGGCACGTATGCCCGAGCGGTGGGCCGGGATCTGGCCGCAGCTCTGGGGACCAGTGCGGTCATGTCCGGCCTGGAACGGACGGCCATTGGACCATTCCGCTCCAAATACGCGCTGCGGCCGGAGCAACTGACGCCCGAGAACTGGGACTTGCATCTATTGCCCTGCACTTGGGCGGTGGAGGGGTTGCCGACGATTCGGCTTCGGCCCGCTGAAGTGGAGCGCGTCCGCCAAGGGCAGACGATCTATCGCATTCTGCACCGCAGCGAGGCCAAAGAGTTCGCCGCCGTAGATCGCAAAGGCCGACTGGTAGCCATTCTGACGCCTCGGGGCCAGAGCCGACTCGGCCCACGCCGCACCCTCCCGCCCATCTAACGCCTTTTGTATGGGAGGGCTTCTACGATCTGCATGGGCTTGTTCCGCTTGTAGCTAACATACCGATTCTATCGAATATACGCAGCAGGTAGGCCTCATCGGCTGGCCAAGCAGAGGTGGTTCTGTGGAGCCCCGTTGGCCGATCCTTTCTCCAGAAGCCTTTCCGGAGAGGCCTATGGAGACACTGCGCAGTCGTTTCGCCCGAGACCTGGCAGCCTTGGGCCTGCTAGGGGGGGTGATTTTTTTGGGGGCGGCCTTATGGAGTTATGATCCGGCCGATCCCCCAGGAACCCTTGTTTTTCCTCAGCGACCCAGCCCGGCCAATTGGTGCGGGCGAGCTGGGGCCTGGGTCAGTTGGGCCTTGCTGGAAACTCTAGGCATCGGCGCCTATTATCTGCTGGTCAGCCTGACCTCGCTGGACCTGGCCTTGCTGGCCCGACGCACGATCTCGGAACCGGTCCTTCGGTTTGCCGGGTGGTTGGTCTCGTTGGTCGGGCTGACCACGTTGGCGGCCATGGCCTGGCCGATCTGGCCTACCGGACCGGTCATTGGACCGGGCGGCTACCTGGGCGCTACGTTCCACAGCCTGCTGGTGGCTTATTTTGGCCGAGGTGGAAGTGTTATTTTGGCCCTCAGCCTCCTGGTCGGCGGCCTCCTGCTGGCTACCGAACGCTTTATGCTGTGGGTGCTCCGATGGACGGTGGTTGTGCCGGCTCGGGGCCTATGGCAGGGGACTCTCCGAGTACTCGGTGCGTATGCGGATCGACTGGCCGGTCGGCCTGCCGGGAGCCGATCGGCCAGAACCGGTTCCGCCAAGCCCGATTCGGACCAGTCCGCTGTTCGGATCAAACGTCCGGCCAGCAGTGCGCAGGTGCGGGTGTTTTCCGATGCGCCGCCGATGCTTGGTGCGGAAACCTTGGGGGAAGTAGCCGCCGCTGATCCTGCCCCCAAAAATCCTGCTGCCAAAGATCCTACCGCCCATCCGGCTGGTTCTGGTCAGACAGGCGCCGCGGAACCCCGCATCCGTAAACCGCAGAAACCCTCTCGGGAAGAATGGCTTCAGCAGATCGAGGCAGCTAGCCGGGCCAGTGAAAACACCCCCCCCTATGAACTGCCCAGCCTCGATCTGCTACTAGCAAGCGAACCGATCCAGTTTGAACTGCAGGAAAAAGAGGTCCGGCACCGGGCACAGATTATCGAAAAAACCTTTGCCGACTTCGGCTTCCATGTTCGGGTAGTGGAAATTCAGACCGGCCCGGTGCTGGCCCAGTATGAAGTGGCCCTGGAGGCGGGGCTTCGGCTTTCGAAGATTGCCGGTTTGGCCGACGACCTGGCCATCGCCCTCCGTGTACCCAGTGTACGCATTGTCGCCCCCATCCCGGGGAAAAATACCGTCGGCATCGAAGTGCCCAACTCGGAACGGCAAATCGTTCGGCTCCGAGAGGTCATGGAAGAAACCCTGCCGATGGCTCAGAGGATGCGAATCCCCATCTTTTTGGGCAAAGATGTGGCCGGCAATCCCATGGTGGTGGATCTGACCACTTTGCCCCACCTGCTGATTGCCGGGCGCACCGGCACCGGCAAAAGCGTCTGCCTGAACTCGATCATCATGTCCGTGGTGATGACCCGTCGGCCGGACGAAGTCCGGATGCTGCTGATCGACCCGAAGATGGTGGAACTGACGCCCTACCAGCGTCTG
>Ga0197142_1002364_pt1 | contig 16576 bp, 14 predicted proteins | sample GBS60_MetaG_FD_148614 | JGI IMG/M metagenome (GOLD analysis project Ga0197142, IMG submission 148614) | Sediment microbial communities from Great Boiling Springs, Gerlach, Nevada, United States - GBS 60_MetaG | ecosystem: Environmental > Aquatic > Thermal springs > Hot (42-90C) > Sediment...
TGGCGGTTTGCTTTTTCTCGGCCTTTTCCGCGGTGGCGGTTTCCGCCTTCGGAGCCTGGGATTCCACGGCCGGAACCGGCGGCGCAGCTTTCTCTTCCTTTTGGGCCAGCCCCAGGGCCGGCAGGCTCAAAAGGAAGGCTCCCCCTACTACCCAGGTCAACAGCTTTTTCATAAGGCCCATTCTCCAAAAATAAAAATGTGGTGGCGGTGCAGGGATTCGAACCCCGGACACTGCGGATATGAGCCGCATGCTCTAACCAGCTGAGCTACACCGCCGTTCCTGAAAAATATATATTCCCCCCCTCGGCGGCTGTCAAATGGAAATTCAGCGGTCCGCCCGGCAAAGGAGAAAGGGGCCTTCACCCTTTGGTTTTTTCAGTCTTTAGACCCGCAGGCGGCAGAGCCGTTAATCAGCTCACCAGCGGCACCAGCTCCGGGAGGCTCCCGATGAGGGCGTCGGGGCCCGCGGCCTGGAGGCGGGCGGGCTCCCCGTAACCGTAGGTCACTGCCACGGTGGCGCATCCGGCTCCCCGCCCCGCCAGGACATCCGCGGGTTTGTCCCCCACCATGAGGGTACGCCCCGGGGTGGCCCCCAGTTCCCGGATGAGGGCCGCCAGCCCCTCGGGCTCGGGCTTGAGGACCCCGTAGCTGTCCCCGCCCCGGACCGCCTGGAAAAACGGCGTGAGCCCCAGCCGGTGCACGATGCCCTCCACCAGGAAGGCCAGCTTGTTGGAGAGCACCGCCAGTTTCCGGGGCCGCAGGGCCGTCAGGGTCTCCCGGACCCCCGGATAGAGCCGGGTATGGTCCACCAGGTGGGCGGCATAATACTCCAGATAGCGGCGCCGCAGCTCCGGATAGGCCTCCTGGTGGCCGGGGCCCAGGGCCCGCCGGAGGAAGGCCTCCTCCCCGCCCCCGATCATCGCCGGTACCGCCTCCTCCGGGTAACCTGGCCGTCCCAGGGCCGCCAGGGCATGGTTCAGGGCCGCAGTGATATCCGGCACCGTGTCCGCCAGGGTGCCGTCCAGGTCAAAGACAATGAGCTCAGGAGACGGGAGCGCCATGAAATGTCCTCATCCGGGGTGGACGTATCGCCCCTGGACCTCCCGACCCGGGCCGGGCCGGCGCAGCCGGGGCCGGCCCCCACACCTAAGGAGGTCCCGGGGGCGGCCGAAACCTCAGGCCTCCAGGGCGCGGGCGGCCTGCAGTTCCTGCCAGGAGGGGAGCACCCCCAGGCCGTGGGCGCTTTGCACCGCGCTCAGGATGGCCCTCTCCAGGGCCGCCTGGGCCAGCAGTCCCACCACATGCAGGTCCGCCCGCACCTCCGGGTGGGAGAGCACAAAGATGATGTCGCCGTCAAACAGGGTGTGCACCGGCCGGATGCAGCGGGCCAGGGCGTTGTGGCCCATCTGGGCGATCTTCTGGGCCTCCTCCCGGGTGAGGCGGGCGTTGGTGGCCACCACCCCCACAGTGGTGTTGGGCTCCCCGAAGCGCTGCCGCACCACCCCCTGGCGGATGTGGCGGGCGCTGTCGGCGAACTCCCGGCTGTCCGGGGCGGTGCGGGCTCCGGCCACAATCTCCCCCGTCTCCGGATTGACCACGTCCCCGAAGGCGTTGACCACCGCCAGGGCCCCCACCTGCAGGCCCCCGGGGCCGCTCAGGTGGGCGGTGCCCAGCCCCCCCTTGGTGGCCTGGCGGATGCCGAAGAGCTTCCCGACGCTGGCGCCGGTGCCCGCGCCCACGCTGCCGTCCCCCTGGGGCTCGGTGCGGGCCGCCAGGCAGGCGTCGTAGCCCATGGCCCGGTCCGGCCGCACCCGGCAGTTGCCCACCGAAAGGTCGTAGATCACCGCGGTGGGCACGATGGGCACCCGGGTGATGGCCACATCAAAGCCCCGGCCCCGCTCCTCCAGAAACTCCATCACCCCGCCGGCGGCGTCCAGGCCGAAGGCGCTGCCCCCGGCGATGCATACCGCGTGGATCTCATTGACCACGTGCAGGCCCAGAAGGGCATCCAGCTGGCGGGTGCCGGCGGCGGAGCCCCGGATGTCCACGCTGCCCACGGTTCCAGGCGGACACAGGACCACGGTGCAGCCGGTGAGGTTCTTGTAGTCGCTGGCGTGCCCCACTGCAAAGCCGGGCACCCGGGTGATCATGGGGCCCCCTCCGCCGGAACCACCCGGCCGTCCCGGATGGTGAGGAGATAGACCGTCAGTTCGGCCTGGCGGGCGGAGTTGAAGCCCTTGAACCACGGCACCGGGGGGCCGCCCCGGAAGGACCGGAGCTGCTGTACCGCCTCCTCCCGGCCGGCGACGCCGGCCGCCGCCAGCTGGGCCAGAAGCCTCCCGGCCAGATACCCCTGGGCGGCGAAATAATCCGGCGCCTTGCCGTAGCGCTGCTGATAGGCGGTGATGAACTCCTTGACCGCCGGGTCCGGATCCCCCGGGAAGAAGCCCTCCGGGAAGATGAGGCCCTCCAGGCGGCGGGCCTGGGCCGCATCGGCCGGGTGGGCCAGATTGGTGCCAAAGACGGGAAGGCGGCGCAGCGGATGCTCGGCCAGCTGGCTGAGGATGGCGCTGACCACGGCCGCCTCATCCGGGAGGAACAGGACCTGGAAAGGGGGGGGTCCGCCCCCTTCCGCAAATTCCGCCACCAGGGGGGAGAGGGCCAGGGTGAAGTCCCGGGTGTCGGGGGGGTAGGTCTCCTCCATCACCATCTCCCCCTGCTGGGCCCCCAGCTCCTCCTTCAGGAGGCGGGTGAAGGTGCGGCCATACGGGGAATCCGGCGCCAGCACGGCATAGCGGCGCCAGCCCCGGGCCAGCCCGTAGCGCACCAGCTCCCGCACCTGCAGCCGGGGGGTGAGGAAGGCCTGAAAGATCCACTCCCCGATCTCCGTCACGTCGGCCCGCTGGGTCAGGGCCAGAAGGGGCAGCCCCGCCTCCTGGGCGGCCCGGGCGGCCTCCGGAGCCTCGGCGTAGGAAAAAAAGCCGGCCACCGCCACGAGGTGGGGCTGGCGGGCCAAGGCGCTCACCGCCTGGGCTGCGCCGGCGCCGCCCGCCTCCTGGAAGACCACCTCCACCGGCGTCCCCCGGAGGGCCAGCTCCAGCCCCTGCTTCAGGCGCTGCCCCGTCTCCGCCAGCTCCCCCGTCAGGGGAAGCACCACCCCCACCCGCAGCCGGGCGGGAGTGAGGAGGTGCCCCGCCGCCTGGGCCTCGGGGGTGCCCGGGTAGCGCTCGATGAGCAGGGTGAGCCAGCGCCGGGCCTCCTCTATGCGGCCTGCCCGCCGGGCGTGCTCCGCCAGGCGGGCCAACAGGGCGGCACTCAGGGGGGTGTCCCGGTAAAGATTGGCCAGGCGCTCCAGGTCGGCCGGCGTGGCCTGCTCCAGCAGGCGTTTCTTGAGAAAGTCAAACCACTCGGCATCCCCTGCGGCCAGGTCCTGGTGGGCCAGGCGCAGGCGGGCGAAGGCCGGCTCCACCTGGCCCTGCCTCAGGGCGATCTCCGCCAGGAGGGCGTTGGTGGAAAAGCGCAGGGACACCGGCAGATCCGCGGCGGTGAGGGGTTCCAGGATCTGCAGGGCCCGGGTGTACTGCCCCAGTTTGTAGTACGCCCGGCCCAAGCCGTAGCGGATCTCCCGGCTCTGGTCCAGGTCCGGATTCTGAGTCAGGAGGGTCTCATAGCGGCTCACCGCTCCGGCCCAGTCGCCCATAAGGCCGGTGAGCTCCGCCTCCCGCAGGCGGGCCCGGAAAGCCTGGGGCCCCTGGGAGTGGCGGCTCAGGTAGGCCCGGTAATCGGCCAGGGCCTGGGCGTAGTCCTGGCGGCGGTAGGCGGCCTCCGCCTGCTGGAAGAGGGCCTCCCCCGCCTCCGGGGAGGGTCGGGCGGAGGTGAGGGCCCCCACCTGGATCTGGGGCTGCACCACCACCGGGGGCGGCGCCACACAGCCCGCCAGCAAAAGCGGGACAAAAAGGATGGCGGACCAGAATCTCAGCATAAGGCAGTGAGAATAGTGAGGGGAGGGCCGGGAGACTGCAGGGCCCCCGTCCTCCCCTGGGGTTCGGCTCCCCGCCCTCCACAGGCAGGGAGGTGCGGGGGCGAGGGTGAACCCCACCCCCGGCTTGGGGTCCGGTTTACTTGACTTCCTCGAACTCGGCCTCCACCACGTCCTCTTCAGGCTTCCTGGCCTTGGCCTCCCCATGGGCCCCGGCCCCGGCCCCCGCCTTGGCGTACATGATCTCCGCCAGCTTGTGGGAGGCCCGCATGAGCTCGTCCATCTTTCTCCGGATCTCCTGGATGTCATTGCCGGCCATGGCGGTCTTCAGGCTGGAGATCCGGGCCTCGATGTCGGACCGGGTGGCCGCGTCCACCTTGTCCCCCACGTCCTTGAGGGTCTTTTCGGTGGTGTAGATGAGGCTGTCGGCCTGGTTGCGGGCTTCGGCCAGCTCCTTCTTGCGGCGGTCCTCCTCGGCGTGCAGCTCCGCCTCCTTGATGAGCCGCTGGATCTCCTCCTCGGTGAGGCCGCTGCTGGCGGTGATGCGGATGGACTGCTCCCGCCCGGTGGCCAGATCCTTGGCGCTGACGTGCACGATGCCGTTGGCGTCGATGTCAAAGGTCACCTCGATCTGGGGCACACCCCGGGGTGCCGGCGGAATGCCGAAGAGCTCGAACTTGCCCAGGGTCTTGTTGTCCGCCGCCATCTCCCGCTCGCCCTGGAGCACGTGAATGGTCACCGCCGTCTGGTTGTCGCTGGCGGTGGAGAAGATCTGGCTCTTGCGGGTGGGGATGGTGGTGTTGCGCTCGATGATCTTGGTGAACACCCCGCCCAGGGTCTCGATGCCCAGGGACAGGGGAGTGACATCCAGGAGGAGGATGTCCTTCACCTCACCCTTGAGCACCCCGGCCTGGATGGCGGCGCCGATGGCCACCACCTCATCGGGGTTGACCCCCTTGTGAGGCTCCTTGCCGAAGATCTCCCGCACCTTCTCCTGCACCCGGGGCATGCGGGTCATGCCCCCCACCAGGATGACCTCGTCGATGTCCCTGGGGGTGAGATTAGCGTCTTTGAGGGCCTGGCGGCAGGGGCCTTCCAGCTTGTCGATGAGGTCCGCCACCAGGGCCTCCAGCTTGGCCCGGGTGAGCTTGATGAGCAGGTGCTTGGGGCCGCTGGCGTCCGCGGTGATGAAGGGCAGATTCACCTCCGTCTCCAGGGAGGTGGAGAGCTCCATCTTGGCCTTCTCCGCCGCCTCCTTCAGGCGCTGCAGGGCCATCCGGTCCTTGCGCAGGTCGATGCCCTGGTCCCGCATGAATTCATCGGCCAGATAATCGATGACCCGCTGGTCGAAGTCCTCGCCCCCCAGGTGGGTGTCGCCGTTGGTGGCCTTGACCTCAAAGACGCCCTCGCCGATCTCCAGGATGGAGATGTCGAAGGTGCCGCCCCCCAAATCAAAGACCGCGATGCGCTCATCCTTTTTCTTGTCCAGGCCGTAGGCCAGGGAGGCGGCGGTGGGCTCGTTGATGATGCGCAGCACATTGAGCCCCGCGATGCGGCCGGCGTCCTTGGTGGCCTGGCGCTGGGCGTCGTTGAAGTAGGCGGGTACCGTCACCACCGCGTCGGTGACCTTCTCCCCCAGATACTCCTCCGCGGTCTGCTTCATCTTGGCCAGGATCATGGCGGAGATCTCCGCCGGACTGTAGATCCGGCCCCGGATCTCGATGGCGGCATCGCCGTTCTCCGCCCGGACGATCTTGTAGGGCAAAATCTTGATGTCCCGCTGGACTTCCGGGTCTTCGTACTTGCGGCCGATGAGGCGCTTGACGGCAAAGACGGTGTTTAGGGGGTTGGTGATGGCCTGGCGCTTGGCAATCTGCCCCACCAGACGTTCGCCGCTATCCGTGAAGGCCACCACGGAAGGAGTGGTGCGGCCGCCTTCGGCGTTGGGGATGACCTTGGGCTCCCCCCCTTCCATGATGGCCACACAGGAGTTCGTGGTGCCCAGATCTATTCCGATGGCTTTTGGCATTGATTATCCTCCTCGCAAAACTTATGCGGTGATATCGACTTTGGCAGTGGTCTGCTTGTTGCTCCGGGCCACCACCACCAGGGCGGGGCGCAGGAGCCGGGTGTGATAGAGGTAGCCCCGCTGCAGTTCCTTGGTGACGGTCTGGTCGGCCAGCTCCGGGGCCTCCTCCTCCATGACCGCATGGTGGTAAGCCGGATCAAAGGGCCGCCCCAGGGACTCCACCGGCACCACCCCGAACTTCTGGAGCACCCGGTGGAACTCCTGGCGCACCATGTCCAGGCCCTCCAGCAGTCCGGCGGGGGCTTCGAACTGGCGGCCGTTTTCCAGGGCCCGCTCCAGATTGTCCAGCACGGGTAAAAGCTCCCGGAAGACCGCCTCGTTGGCGTACTGCACCAGTTCGGCGCGCTCCCGCTCCGTGCGTTTTTTCAGGTTCTCCAGCTCCGCGGCGTAGCGCAGGAGCTTGTCGTGGCACTCCTGGGCCTCCCGGGTCTTCTCGGCCAGCTCCCGTTTAAGGTCCTCCAGGGTGGGCTCGGCTCCGGGAACTTCCCCGGTCTCCGCGGGCGCCTCCGCCCCGGCCGGCTCTTCCCGCTTCTCAATCTCGGTCATAGAATGCATAAACCTCCCAAACCATAATCATCCGGAACCCTCCAGGCAATGGCACGGCGGCAGAAACGCAGGGCTTCAGGGGTGATGTTTGTTCAGCCAGTCGGTGACCAGGGCCGCGGTGTAGCGCACCGCCGGAACGATGCGGGCGTAATCCATGCGCATGGGGCCGATGACTCCCAGGCTCCCCACCGGCGCGTCATCCAGGGAATAAGGGGAGGCCACCAGACTGAGCTGCATTTCCGGAAACTGCTCTTCCGGGCTGATGATAATCTGCACCCCCTGGGCCGCCAGGGTGCGGTCCAGAAGGGCGATGAGGTGGTGCTTCTCCTCAAAGGCCCGGAAGATGGCCCGGATCTTGGCCACGTCGGCGGCGAATTCCGGATAATCCAGGATGTGGCTGGTGCCCTCGATCATCAGCTCCCCGGTCTCCTGGGCGTTTAAGGCCTGACGGCTGAGCTGCAGGGCCTGGTCCACCATCTTGTCAAAGAGGTCCTTGTCCTGGGCCATCTGCTCCAGGATGCGGTGCCGGGCCTCCGCCAGGGTGAGATTCTGGCAGAGATCGTTGAGATAGCGGCTGAAACGGTCCAGCTGCTCCTGGCTGAAGGTGACGCCGCTCCGCAGAAACCGGGTCTGCACCTGCTGGTCCTGGGAGACCAGAAGCACCAGGATGTAGTCCCCGCCCAGGCTGATGAACTGAATGTGCCGCAGGTGCAGGGCCTTGGGCCGCGGGGTGAGGACCAAAGCCGGGTGCCCGGTGGCGCTGGACAACGCCCGGGAGGCCTGACGAAAGAGATCGTACGGGTCCCCCGCCAGAGGCCGGATGGCCGCCCGGATCTGCCGCCGGGCGCTGGCCTCCAGCTCCCGGACCGGCAGGATGTGATCCACATAGTAGCGAAAGGCCAGGGCGGTGGGCACCCGGCCGGCGGAGGTGTGTGGCTGCCTCAGGTAGCCCCGGTCCTCCAGATCCAGCATGACGCTGCGAATGCTGGCCGAGGAGAGATTCAGACCGGAAAGTTTCGCCACCACCCGGGACCCCACCGGCTCCCCGGTGGCAATGTACTGGGTCAGGACGGTGCTGAGGACCCGCCGCTCCCGTTCCGTGAGGACATCTGCCGCGCTAACCATAGTATCTGCCTGATTCAAGGTAATGTGCCCCGGGGGGGATGTCAAGGGATTTGTCCCAGATTCAAGGAGTTAGCCCCCGGGAGCCCCGGCGGCTCCCTTCTACCCCTGACAGCGGTGCCGGATGCTTTCCCCCTCCGCGGCGTAGACCACCTGTTCGGCGATATTGGTGGCGTGATCCCCCACCCGCTCCAGGTGGCGGGCCACACTGATCTGGGCCTCCCCGAAGCTGATGACCTCGTCGGCCACCATCTCCCGGAGCACTTCCTGGGTGAGGTGGCGGTACAGCTCATCCACTTCGGCGTCCGCCCGGCAGACCTCCCGGGCCAGGGCGGGGTTTTGCTCCACATAGGCGGTGAGACTGCGGCGCACCATGGTGAGCACCAGCTCCGCCAGCCGGGCCATCTGCGGGTGAAAATCCCGGCCCGGGGGGGGCTCCAGCAGCATCGCCTCCTCGGCGATGTTCACCGCCAGATCGCCGATGCGCTCCAGCTCGGCAATGATGTGGTCCGCGGCCATGATCTGCCGGAGATCCGCCGCCACCGGCTGGTAGAGGGCGATGAGGCGCACGCAGTCGCCGTCGATGGCCTCCTCCAGGTCGTTGATCTCCTTGTCTCCGTGGATGACCCGGCGGGCCAGCTCCCGATCCCGCCGCAGGAAGGCCTGCACCGCCCGATGAATGGCCTCTTCCGCCATCCCGGCCAGGGTCAGGAGCCGTTCCTTGAGGCGGGTGATTTCCTGCCGGAACTTGTCCGGCTGTCTGCTGGGCATCTCAGCCATGATGCACCTCCCGGCCTGGAACCACGGCGCGCCAGGGCCGCGGCCCTGTCTGGCTGTAATTGTTTCACAGACGCGGCCGGAAACCAAGGTTTTCCGGAGTCAGCCGCCCGCCTTGGCGCGGCGGCGCCGGAATTTGCGCCCCTCCTCCATGAGCAGGGTCAGGGCCGCAAAGGGCACCAGGGCCAGCCACACCCAGCCGGGCAGGGGTGCGGTGTCGAAGATCTCCTGACCCCAGGGGTGGTAAATCAGAAAGGCGGCCAGAAGGAGCTCCAGGACGATCCCCGCCCACAGCAGCCGGTTGCTGAACAGGCCGATGCTCCGCAAAGACTCCAGGGAGGAGCGGCAGGCCAGGACATTGGCCACCTGCATCAGGACGATCCCCAGAAAGGTGGCGGTGGCCGCCTGGCGGGCCAGAGGAGCTTCCAGGGGCAGCACCTGCCCCCAGGTCCAGCCGCCGGCGTGCAATACCGCGAAATAGGCGAACAGGACGCCCAGGCAGCTGCTCAGACCCAGAAAGACATAGCCCCGGAAAAACACCTCCCAGTCGAGCAGCGGTCCCGACCGGGGGGGCCGCCGCATCAGGGCCGGCTCCACCCGCTCCACTCCCAGGGCGAGAGCCGGCAGGGTCTCCGTTCCCAGGTCTATGGCCAGGATCTGCATGACCGTGAGGGGCAAAGGCAGGGGCAGAAAGGAATACAGCACGTAGGGCACCACCTCCGGGGTCAGGTGGGCAAAGATATAGATGATGAATTTCCGGATATTCTCAAAGATGGCCCGGCCTTCCGCCACCGCCGCCACCATGGTGGCAAAGTTGTCATCCAGGAGCACCAGGTCCGCGGCCTCCCGGGCCACGTCGGTGCCGATGCGGCCCATGGCCACCCCGATATCCGCCTGGCGCAGGGCCGGGGCATCATTGACCCCGTCGCCGGTGACCGCCACCCGGAGCCCCATCTCCTGCAGGGCGGTGACGACGCGCAGTTTGTGGCGGGGGGTCATGCGGGCGAAGACCGGCTCCCCCTGCCGGAGGCGGTCCTTCAGCTCCTCGTCGCTTAAGGCCTCCAGCTCCGGCCCCTCCATCACCCGGGTCTGCTCCCCGGCCAGGCCGATCTGCCGGGCCACCGCCAGGGCGGTGCGACCGGCATCGCCGGTGACCATGAGCACCCGGATGCCGGCCGCCCGACAGGTGGCCACCGCCTGGGGCACTTCCGGCCGCACCGGGTCGGCCAGGCCCATGAGCCCGACGAAAATCAGGCGGCTTTCCAGAACCTCGTCCGGCGGCAGAGCCGCCTGTTCCTCGGGGGCCAGGGGCCGGAAGGCGAAGGCCATCACCCGAAGCCCCCGGTTCATGAGGCCCTCGCAGGCCGCCAGGATCTCCTGCCGCTGGGCCTCGGTGAGGGGGACCGCCTCCGGGCCCAGAATCACCCGGCTGCACCGGGGCAGCACCGTCTCCAGGGCCCCCTTGGTGAGGACCAGGGCCTCCCCCTGGACCCGGTGCACCGTGGTCATGCGTTTGCGGTCGGCGTCAAAGGGCACCTCCCGCAGGCGCTCCCCGGTCAGGTCGGCCTGAAGCTCCCGCACGGCCTGAAGCAGGGCCACTTCCGTGGGATCCCCCTGATACCCGCCCCCTGTGAGCACGACATTGTTGCACAGGCCAGCAATGGTCAGCAGCAGCCGGTGGCCGAACTGGGGGCCGGAGCCGGCTCCGGGGGGCAGCCACATCTCCTGGACCTGCATGCGGTTTTCCGTCAGGGTGCCCGTCTTGTCGGAGCAGATGACCTCCACCGATCCCAGGGTCTCCACCGCGTTCAGGTTCCTCACCAGGGCCTTTTTCCGGGCCAGGCGCTGGGAGCCCAGGGCCAAAGACAGGGTCACCGTGGGCAGGAGCCCTTCCGGGACGTTGGCCACGATGATGCCCACGGCGAACAGGAAGTTCTGCCAGAAGCCCCGGCCGATGGCCACCCCCAGGGCGAAAAACCCCAACCCCAGGATGAGGGCGATCACCGCCACCACCCGGGTGAGGCGGGCGAGCTCCCGCTGCAGGGGGCTCAGGCCCGGCTCCACCCCCGCGGTGAGGTGGGCGATCTTGCCGAATTCGGTGGCCATGCCGGTGGCCACCGCCACCGCCTCCCCGCTGCCGTTGACCACCAGGGTGCCGGCAAACACCAGGTTGGGGCTGTCCAGATACTCCCCCGGGAAGGGCTCGGCATTGCGGGCCACCGGGGCCGACTCCCCGGTCAGAGGCGCCAGATTCACCATCAGTCGGCTGGCCGTCAGCAGCCGGGCATCCGCGGGCACTTTGTCCCCCGCCTCCAGCAGGAGGATGTCCCCCGGGACCACCTCCCGGGCCGGGATGGTGGTCAGGGCCCCTTCCCGCCTCACCGTGACATTGAAGGGCAGCAGGCCCTTCAAGGCCGCCAGCGTCCGTTCTGCCCGATACTCCTGGATAAAGGTGAACAGCGCGTTGACGAGGATGACCCCGATAATGGCCCAGCCCAGGCGGCCCAGCCCTTCTTCCGGCTGGAAATAGGCGGAAAGAAAGCACAAAAACGCGGCAATCCACAGCAGAACGGCCAAAAAATGGCTGAATTGGGCCAGAAAGCGCCGCCACAGGGGGGTGCGGCGCACCTCCCGGATCTCATTGGGGCCGTACTCCTCCAGCCGGCGGCGGGCCTCGGCGGCGGTGAGGCCGGTGTCCCGGCTGGCCAGGGCCTTCAGGGCCTCTTCCCGGGTGAGCGCCTGGATGCTCATACCCCAAAACCCCGGGGCAGATGGATGATGAGGTTGCAGGGCGTCTCCCTGAGCACCTCCTCCACCGGGTTGCCGCTCACCAGGCTGGCCAGCAGCCCCCGGGTGCTCCCCCCCATGATAATGAGGTCATGGCGGCTGACCGCCGCCTCGGTGGTGATGGCCGCCGCCGGGCGGCCCCGGCGGAAACGCTGGCGGGTCTCCACCTGGAAGCGGGCCAGGAGGGTCATAAATTCCTCCATCCTCCGGATCACTCCGGGCTCCCGCTCCGTGACCGGCACCTCCCCCGCCCCCCGGAAGAAGCGCTCCAGCCGGCGGGGGGCGTGGAAGAGGGTGACCCGGGCCCCGAAGGCCTGGGCCAGCAGGCCCACCAGCAGGGCCCGCTCCTCCAGGTGGGGGATGGTTCCCATCAGCGGCACCAGGAGGTGGCGGGATATGACCCGGCCGGGGTGCACCACCCGCACCAGGGCCACCGAGCAGGGCAGGGCGAGGGACAGGCGCCGGGCTATGGTCCGGGTGAAATAGCGCCGGGAGAGATCCTCCCGCCGGGTGGCCACAAAGGCCAGGTCCACGTGCTGCTCCCGCACCAGGTGCTTCAGCTGGCGCACCGGCTCCCCGGTGCTCAGGAGGCTCTGCACCGGCACCTTCTTGGCCGAGGCCTCCAGGAACAGCCGCTCCAGCGCGGCTTCGACGCTCCGGACCCTCTCCAGGGGCAGTCCCGGGGGCGCCACAAAGGCCAGGGTGAGGGAGGCCCCGGCCGCCGCGGCCGCCGCCACAGCGTAGCGGGCCGCCGCCTCGGAGTTGCTGTGTTCGTTGATGGCTGCCAGGATGTGCCGATACATGCTGCCCCCGGGAGGAAACGACGCCGGAAAGGCCCCGGCCGCGGCCGCCTCCGGAGGAGACGGTCTGCCTTCAGGTTTTGGATGGGGCCAGGGGGCGGGAAATCCTGCCTCCCCCCACCCTGTCCCGGGAAGAGGAGCTTATGGGCGGGGCGCCGGTTCCCCCCGGCTGCTGGCACCGCCACCGAGGCGCGCCTCTCAATATCTCACGCTCACCAGAAACAGCCCCTGGGGCGGGGCGGTGGGCCCCACCCGGGTGCGGTCCGGCCGGGCCAGGAGCTCCGCCAGGTCACTGACGGGGCGCTTCTTCAGGCCGATCTGCACCATGGTGCCCACCAGGCTTCGCACCATGCCCCGGAGGAAACCGGTGGCGGTGATGCGGAAGAGAAACATATCCCCCTCCCGCCGCCAGCAGGCCTCCTCCACCCGGCGCCGGGTGGTGCGCACCGCGCTGCCGCTGGCCTGGAAGGCGGCGAAGTCATGCTCCCCCACCAGCATCCGGGCGGCCTCCTCCAGGGCCTCCGGATTCAGGGGCGCGGTCAGGTGCCAAGCATAGCGCAGGCCCAAAGGCGAGCGCACCGGCCGGTTGAGGATGTGGTATTCATAGGTCTTGCTTCGGGCGGCCTTGCGGGCGTGGAACTCCAGGGGGGCTTCCGCTGCCGTCAGCACCGCGATGTCCGGGGGCAGCAGGGCGTTGAGGCCGTGCACGAAGGCTTTGAGGGGAAGGGAGCTGGAGGAGTGGAAATTGGCCACCTGCCGGAGGGCGTGCACCCCGGCGTCGGTGCGGCCGGAGCCGATGAGATGCACCCTCTCCCCGGTGAGGCGCAGGAGCGCCTCCTCAATGGTTCCCTGGAGGGTGAGGGCGTTTTTCTGGCGCTGCCAGCCGTGGTAGCGGGTGCCGTCATATTCCAGCTCCAGGCGGAGGTTGCGGGGGCCCATGGCCGGGCACCACCATCTCAAGGGGTGAGGGGGGCGGCCTCCAGGCCGGCGGTCTCCGGGAATCCGGCCATGAGATTGAAATTGCACACCGCCTGGGCGGAGGCGCCCCGTCCCAGATTGTCGATGGCGGCCACCACGATCACCCGGTCCCCCTCAGGGTGCACCTTGAGCCCCAGATCGCAGAAATTGGTGCCCCGCACCTGGGCGGTGGTGGGGAGGGCGCCCGGGGGCAGCAGCCGCACAAAGGGCTCCCCGGCGTAAAACTCCTCATAGAGCCGGTAAATCTCCGCTTCAGAGGCCGGCGCGGTCAGGGTGGCATACAGGGTGGCCAGGATGCCCCGGTTCATGGGCACCAGGTGCGGGGTGAAGGTGAGGCGCACCGGCTCCCCCGCCAAAAGACTCAGCTCCTGCTCCATCTCCGGGGTGTGGCGGTGTTCGAAGACCTTGTAGGCCCGGAAGCTGTCGGCCACCTCGCAAAAGGAGGTGGCCAGGGAGGCCCCCCGGCCGGCGCCGCTGACCCCGCTTTTGCAATCCGCCACCAGGCTCGTGGTCTCCACCCGGCGGGCCTTGAGGAGGGGGGCCAGACCCAGGATGACCGCGGTGGGGTAACAGCCGGGATTGCCCACCAGGCGGGCCCGTGCGATCCTGTCCCGGTGGAGCTCCGGCAGGCCGTACACTGCCTCAGAAAGAAGGGTGGGCGCAAGGTGGCGCTGATACCAGGCCTCATAGACCGCCTGGTCCCGGAAGCGGAAATCGGCGCTCAGATCCACCACCCGGCAGCCCGCCGCCAACAGGCGGGGCACGATCTCCATGGCGGTCTGATGCGGCACCGCAGTGAAGACAAACCGGGCCCGGGCCGCCACCCGGTCCGGGTCCGGCGGGGTGAAGGGGAGCTCCACGATGCGGGCCAGGGCGGGAAAGACCTGGCCCACGGCCCGTCCCTGGTATTCCCGGGAGGTGAGGGCCACCAGCTCCACCCCGGGGTGCCGGGCCAAAAGCCGCAAAAGCTCCAGCCCGGTGTAGCCCGAGGCCCCGAAGACCGCCACCGTCACCTGGGCGGGCATGGCGTGACGGGATTACCGCTTGGAGTACTGGCAGCCCCGGCGGGCGCCCCGGCGGCCGTATTTCTTGCGTTCCTTGATGCGGGCGTCCCGGGTGAGCAGGCCCGCCTTTTTGAGGAGGGGGCGGAATTCCGGGTTGAGCTCCTGCAGGGCCCGGCTGAGGCCGTGCTTGATGGCCCCGGCCTGGCCTTCAAGGCCGCCCCCGGTGACATTCACCAGGATGTCCAGGTTGTGGCCCACATTGAGGAGCCTCAGGGGCTGGCTGGCCAGATTGCGGGTGGTCTCCAGGGGGAAGTACTCGTGGAAGTCCCGCTCATTGACAATGATGCGGCCGGTGCCGGGCCGGAGATACACCCGGGCCACCGCGGTCTTCCGTTTGCCCACCGCATGGATGTTGAACGACTGGGCCATTAGTCCTCCCAGGTCACGGGCTTGGGTTGCTGGGCCTGATGGGGATGCTGATCCCCGGCATAGATTTTCAGTTTCTTCAAAAGCTGCCGGCCCAGGCTGTTTTTGGGGAGCATGCCCCTGACCGCGTACCGGAGCAGATCCTCGGGCCGTTTCTTGAGGAGCTGGCGGGCGGTGGTGCTCTTTAAGCCCCCCATATAGCCGGTGTGCCGGTAGTAGATCTTTTTGTCCCACTTGCGCCCGGTGAGGAGCACCTTGTCGGCGTTCACCACCACCACAAAGTCCCCGGTGTCGGTGTGGGGGGTGAAGGTGGGTTTGTTTTTGCCCCGGAGGGCCATGGCAATGCGGGTGGCCAGGCGACCCAGCACCTTGCCCTGGGCGTCCACCAGCAGCCATTCCCGGGGCACCTCGCCCTGTTTGGCCATGTAGGTTGGCATGGATTTCCTCACAGACGAATTAACCCTGAAAATATATCGAATATCCGGAGAGATTGTCAAGGGGCCCCCGCCTGTTTGTGCCTGCACCCCGGAACCTTCCGGCTGCCGGCAGCCTGGAGGCCCCGGCAGCCGAGGGCGGGGCTTTTGGACCCCGGACCCGGCCTGGCTTTCCCTGGCGGCGGAAATCGGGGACAATGGAAGTGACAAGGAGACAAGATGCCCCCTCTGACCCCTTGGTGGCGTTGCGCCAGGCTTCTTTTTGTCCTGGCGGCCATTTCAGGCGGCCTTGGCCTGCCCGCCCTCGCCCAGATGCCCGGGTGGCGGCCGCTGCCGCAGCAGGTCTTCCACACCGAGCGGGTGGATGTGGTCTATGACCGCCGGGAGCACCTGGAGGAACTGGCCCGCCGGCTGGGGATCGCCCCGCCGGGTCCCGGAGCGCCTCCGGACCTGGGGGCCCTGGCCCTCCGGCTGGATGACATGCTGGCGGAGATCACCCGGGTGCTGCAGCGCCGGCCGCCGCCGGGGGTGCGGCTGCGCCTGCGCCTCCTTCCCGATGCCCTGGCGGTGCGCCGGGAGCATGACGCCCTCACCGGCCGGGGAGCCCGGACTCCCGCTCCCCGGGGGTGGCTCCCGGCTTTCTATGAGCCCCGCCGCCGCACCCTGTACCTCTCAGTGGCGGACGCCCGGGTGGGGATCCTGGCCCACGAGCTGACCCACTTCGTCATCAGTGAGTCCCCGGGGGGGCGCCCCGGCGAGGCCTTTCAGGAATCCCTGGCCCGCTACCTGGAGGAGCGCTACCTCTCCGGGCGCTCCTTCGAGTTCCGGCCCTGACGGGCGGTCCCGGCAACGCCTCTCCCCGCCTTCCGGACCCGCTCCCGGGCTGAAACAGAGGGTCCGACAGCTGTGGGGAGGAATCCGGGGGCCAAAGGGAAAGGCGAGGCATCAGTCCGGAAGCACCCTGATTTCCTGCAGAGTCCCGAGTCCTCCTCCCCCTCTTTGGACGAGCCTGGGTAATAAATTATCAGCCCTCCCGGCCGGGGAGGAGGCGGAACATCTGCCGCCTGGCCCCGGGCTCCAGATGAAACTCCGCCGGCAGAGGTGCGGCCAGAGCTCCCTGGAAGGCCCGGCCCAGAGGGGTGGGGAGGAGGCGGCCCCGCTGGCGGCTCACCAACGCTCCGGGCTCCTCGGTCCAGGCGGCGGCCAGCCAGTGGATGCCGGCCTGGGCCAGCCAGGGGCTTAAGACCTGCACCTGGCGGGACTCCAGGGGCCCGGCCCGCCACCCCAGCACCGCCGCGGGTTGGCGCCGGCCGGCCTGCAAAAGCCGGCGCACGGCCTCCTGGCCGCCGGAGGCCGAAAGCTCCAGGCCGTAGATGAGGCTGGCCACCTGGGAGCCGTCGGAGTAGCGCAGAGGGAAGCCGCTGAGGTCGCCGGCCAGCCCCGGGGCCAGGACCACCGCCCGGGGATGCTCCCGGCGCAGCTCCCCCAACATGGCCAAAAGATGGTTGCGCCACACCGGCCAGGTGACCCGGGGGAGCAGCCGGGCCGTGGCATCGGCCGGGCCGGGGTCGTGGGGGGAGCCGAAGAGCTGGAAGAGCACCGCCGGCTCATGGCATAGCGCCGGGCCAGGATCC
>Ga0197142_1002365_pt1 | contig 16574 bp, 11 predicted proteins | sample GBS60_MetaG_FD_148614 | JGI IMG/M metagenome (GOLD analysis project Ga0197142, IMG submission 148614) | Sediment microbial communities from Great Boiling Springs, Gerlach, Nevada, United States - GBS 60_MetaG | ecosystem: Environmental > Aquatic > Thermal springs > Hot (42-90C) > Sediment...
TCGGCTATTGGTTTGGGGGTGCCCGAAATGCGGACGGGAGTATCGGCCCAAGGTGATGAGCGCCCTGGAGTTTGACCAATCGGCCATAGAAGCTTGGGAGGAAAACAGGCATGTTCTCCTGCTGGAACCCGGCTTCCAGCGATAGAACATGCCCAAAATACGGGTTAAGACCAACCTAGGCAAGGTCTAGCTTACTCTTGCGCCATACCGTCAAAAGGAGTAAGATAAAGCAGGGCTTAGAAGAAAAGGAGTTTCGGCAATGGCGTCTTTGGTGAATGATCCCGGTGGGAAAAAGCGGATTCTTTTTGTCGGCCCGGATGGGGTTCGGAAAGCAATCCGTTTGGGCAAGTGTGATCAGAAGACGGCCCTAGCTGTTAAGTTGAAAGTGGAATCCATTTTAGCGGCCAAGCTAGCCGGAACCCCGATCCCCCAGGATACGGCCCATTGGCTTGGAGAGATTGGCCCGGAACTTTATGAGAAGTTGGCCAAGGTGGGGTTGGTTCCGCCTAGGAACAATACCACCTTAGCGGAGTTTTTGGATCGGTGGATACACCACAAGGAAGCCCAAGGGGCTAGTAAGGAATCCCTAATATCTTGGGGGTTGGTTATTGACGAACTGAAACGGCTTTTCGGGAACCTACCCTTGAAGGATATTGCCCCTGCTCACGGGGAACAGTATCGGCAAGCTATGCTAGACCGTGGGCTACGGGGCAGTACAGTTTCCAAACGGTTGGGTCATGCCCGTGGAATGTTGGAAGACGGCGTCCGGTGGGGCGAAATTCCGGCCAACCCGTGGAAGCATGTTAGGCACGCCAAAGGGGATATTTCGGAACGGCGGGCCTATGTTCCGGCTTCGGTGATCGACCGGGTCATAGAATACGCCCCGAACGTTTGGTGGAAGTTGCTTTTGGCCCTTAGCCGATATGCGGGGCTAAGGATACCTAGTGAAGCTTTCCGGCTTCGGTGGGATGGGGTAAACTGGGAGCGTGGAACGTTGACGGTGCCAAGCCAAAAGACAGCAGGGCAGGGCAAGCCGTTTCGGGTAATCCCCATTTTCCCGAAGTTACGGCCCTACTTGGAAGCGGCGTGGGAAGCGGCGGAAGTTGGCCAAGAGTATGTTTTCCCGGAATCGTTTCGGCGGCGGGCGATGGGGCCTAGGGGTTGGGTGGGGTGCAACCTACGCCAAGGGTTTTTTCGGATACTCCAACGGGCAGGGATCGAACCTTGGCCCCGGTTGTTTCATTCTTTACGGGCTAGCTTGGAATCGGACTTAGCCCAATCGTTTCCGTTGGCAACAGTAGCAAAATGGCTTGGCAATACTCCGTCGATTGCCCTACAGCATTACGTCGATCCAACGGACGTTGCTTTCCAGCGGGCCAAGGAATGGGTACCCCCGGAAATCGAACCCAGTGAACATGCATACGGCGGCGCAAAAAGCGGCGCACTAAAGGCGCAAAATGCGGCGCAGCAAGCAGAAGCAACAGAAAGCGAAGAAAAGAAGATTTTGACGCAAAGCCTTATGGGGGTCCAGGTTACGCCAAGCTTTTCCAGTCCATTCGGGGTAGTGCAAAATTGTCTAGTAGAGATAGACCCACTCGAAATCGGGCTGGGCGGGTAGTCCCCGTTCCAAAAGCGGCGGGATGCCGGTCCGGCAGAAGTTGTCTGCTTCGTGGTATTCGTCCGTTGGCCGCCAGAAGTTTAGCTTCAGCGTCTTGACCGAGAGTCTTCGGCCTGAGGAGGGATTGCCTTTTTGATATTTTTGGGGGATGTCCTCCCATCGGAGGGCGTTGGTCAGACCTTTGATGTAGATGGAGAACATGTCCACGCCGGGATCGACATCTTCCCAGGTGGCAATGCCCCAGACGGTCTGCCCGACGGGGATTTCCCGCATCATTTCGGCGGTGTTGTAGAAGGTGCGGTTGGGGTCTTCCCGAAGCCGAATTTGGGCCACAGCCAACGGAATGATCTTTTCCGGATAGACCTTATTGGTTTCCCGATCCAGGAGGAAAAACTCTGGGATAAAGCGGACCGGCTCGGCCTCGGTGGTGACCCGGAAAGAACCGCCCGGTTCATGATGAGGGACCAAAGTCCGCCCGGTATTGGTCACGCTATAGACCAGATACCAGATCAACTTGCGTTGCATGGCGCCGGTTTTTTGGGGTAGATCGACATAGAGGGTACGAACCGGCTTATACTGGAACTCCAAACACCATACCCGATGAGGAAACCGGACGTTTTTCGCCCAGGTGTAATCGGGGTAGGCCACCACCAGGCCGAGATGATCGTGCAGGCTGGAGGTTTCTTCGATCTGCAGATGGGGTTCGACTTTTCGGAGGACGCCGGGGGCCAATTTTCGGAAGGGGCCTTCAGAGGGCGGGACCGCCTTTTGTTTTTCGGCGGCTGGGAGTTGGTTGGGTTCTTCTTCGGCGGGAGGTTGGAGTTGGTCGGGCTGCTCGGCCGGGGCCGCAGGATTGTCCGGCATAGCCTCCCCGGCAGGCAGTTGTTGGTTGTCGGATGGGTCGGGTTGGACAGCGGCAGAAATCGGCAAAGCCTCTTTTTCTTCCGCCCCCTGGACAAGGGAGGACATGGGCGTGTCAGCCAGAAGCATCTGCCCGAGCGCCCCTCCGCCCGCCCAGAACACCAAAACCACTTTCCACCACCTAGTTGAAAAGTTCATGGAGAGACAATCCTCAAAAAAGAAACTTCGGAGGAACCACGTCCCCAACCGGAGAAAACCACCTTTCTTTAGTATAATTTCCCACTTTTGGGACCGTCAAGGATTTTAATAACCGGAACACTTTAGCCCAATAGTGCAACCCGCCTCTCCCCTGGCCGTTGAGAGGCCGGCCTGGCCGAAGGCCAGGCCGGGTGAGGGGATTTCTGCGACCCCAGAAGCATGGATTCCTGCTTACCCAGGAATGACACATCGCCTCCTTCAATCGGCTAAAATGTTACGAATAACCCAAAAGAGGGGATTTTTGGGGGCAGGTATCTAGGCAGTGTTTGCCGAAGCGGGAACGGCCAGAATTAGCGATTCCCCACCACGGGTTGGAAGTGGATCGCCTTGATTTTTTGGTACATTTTAGCCGAATGACGCAACTGGTCTCTCCCCAGGCGGACAAAACCCAGGGTGTCGTTCCAGCGCAATCGGGAATGACACCTCGCAGCCGACCAGGCTGGCGCCTGGCCGTCCTTTCCCGGCAGGTGAGAGGCGGATTGCATTATTCGGCTAAAATGTTACCCGCAGAGAAATAGGCCGGTCAGGCGGTGGGGAATAAAATCCGCCAAGAAACGGTATCGATTACTTGAAATCTTCCGTCCGGAGAATTAGGATCGTATGTTGTGGGCTGAATTTGGGGCAAAGTCTTTGGGGAGGCAAAAAAGGCACATACCACGGGTCTTTTTTGTAAGGAGCATACGGATTATGTACCGGAAACTGGTGATGCTGATGGTAGCGGGCTTGGTGTGTGTGCTGAGCATGCCGAGCACCGGTCAGGAAGACATTGTGAGCCAATTATACGGGAATGGAGTCCATGCGTATTTTGCCGGCCAATATGAGGAGGCGTATGAGTTTTTTAGCTCGGCCATTCAAGCCGGCACCCGGGACCCCCGCGTCTATTACTTTCGGGGGTTGACCTATTTGAAGTTGGGCCGGCCAGAAGAGGCGCAACAAGATTTTGTCAAGGGAGCGGCCTTAGAGATAGCCGATGGCAATAAGCTTTATCCGGTAGCCCGGGCATTGCAACGGGTGCAGGGGAAGCATCGCCTGATGCTGGAACAATATCGGGAGGAGGCTCGGCTGGCAGCGTGGAACCGGCAACGGGCCGCCGAAAAAGCCCGGTATCAGGGCCTCCGCCAACGTATTGAAGAAGGCCTGCTACAACAAGCTGAAGGGGCGAAACTGCCTCACAGCCCCCCGTCTATTGAAGCCCCGTCTGTACCTCCGAAAAAGCCACCAGCACCGCCTCCTTTTGTCGAACAGCCTGTCGAAAAACCACCCACCATGCCTGAGCCCAAAGTGGAAGAAAAACCGGCGGAAACCTTACCTAGTCCGTTTGAAGAACAACCGGCTGAAAAACCCGCCATGGAGCCGGAAGAAAAACCGGAAATGCCTGTGGAAACCCCGGAAGAAGAGCCAGCCGAGAAACCGGCCAGTCCGTTTGAAATGCCCGGGGAAAAGCCGGCCGAAAACCCCCAGTTGCCCAGCCCGTTTGACGAACAACCTACTGAAAAACCTGCCATGGAGCCTGAACAACCCGCTGGTCCTGAAGAAACACCAAAAATGCAGGCGGAAACCCCGGAAGAAAAGCCGGCCGAAAAGCCGGTCATGGGGCCGGCAGAAGAACCTGCAGAGAAACCCAATGAAGCGCCGGTTTCCCCTTCGGAGGAAAAGCACGGCGCCCAGGGAAAACGAGGGGGCCTGATTCGGGCCTTATTAGGGGCAGCCCAAAAGACGGTGGAAGACCTGACCAGACCGGCCGGGCAAACGTTGGAAAAGGTCCTTCCGGGTACCGGGGCCGGGCCAAGTCCTTTCCCGGGAGCTGCCAAGCCGAAATTAGATACGCCCGTTCCTTTGCCCGGCTTGCCCGTTCTGCCCGGAGCCGAACCCGGCGTGGAACAGCCTAAAGACGGCATGAATCCTTTTGAAGAAGAGCCTTCCCCAAAACCCACCCAGAAAAAGGCTATCCCCGCCAATCCTTTCGAGTAGCCCACGAAAAAGCTTCGTGAAGGAGCTAAATAAGGCCAAATAAATCCACATAATTCGAAAGGTAACACTTTAGCCGAATCAAGAAACGCTGTTTGTTCCCTTCCCCGGCGGGGGAGGGTTAGGGTAGGGGGATTTGGGTGGCACAAGACGCCCGGATCCCTGCTTACACAGGAAGGTCACATCGCTGCACATCGTTCGGCTAAAATGTTACAAAATCGGCTCCGACACTTTTTTGACTGGAACCTCTGAAAAATCCTGAAAATATAGTGGAACCTCTGAATAATTCGACGTGGACAAAAAAGAAGCATTTCAGGAGATTTTTCCGAAAACCCCATATCTTGCGCTGCTGTCAATGCTAGCATCCAACACGTTGTAGCTGGACTGACGAACCTCCGAGGTCGACAACATACTCAAAAGTCCAGATAGTTCACTATATTTTCAGGATTTTTCAGAGGTTCCTAGTGAACTAGGTGGCCTTTTGATTGTGTTCTCGATCTCTGAGGTTGCCGAAGGCACCCCCAATGGATTGTATGTAGCATTGACAGAATCTCGATATATGGGGTTTTCGGAAAAATCTCCTGAAATACTTCTCTTTTGTCCTCTTTGAATTATTCAGAGGTTCCGACTGTATCTGTTGGAATCGCCCCTATTCGTTTAGTTGTCACTATTTAGCCGAATGTAGTAAATCTGCCATAACCCTCTGAAAATAAACAAGTTAGGGTTTTCGCCCTCCCCGAGGTGCTAGCAGTGCCAGCAAAAGCCATAACTAAGGAGCATGCAATAAGTTATGCAAAAAATCCAAAGGTTACTTCATAAGGCTAAATAGTTACGTTTAGTTATAGGGGTTAAGAATCGGCCCGAACACCACAGATTGTGGTCCTTGGACCCGGTCGATACTGTCAACCTACAGATCGTGGTGGTAAATAGTGGTGGTAATGAGTCTCGGTCGATACGGTCCAGCTAATCGGAGGCAGCAATGGCGATCATGATGATCAAAGCGACGATCACCACCACGGCGGCAGCAATAGCCCACTGAAGCCACAGTTTGCTTTGCCGGGCCAGCCGCCGCTCCATTTCCAATTCCTTTTCTCGTCGATACTCCCTGGTGTCCTGCCACCGAAGTCGAAACTGCACCCCGCAGAACGGACAGAGGGCATCTTGCCCAAGCATCTCTCGGGAGGTTTCCAGTTCATGCCCGGAGGGGCAAAACACATGCACTGGCGGCTGCTGGAGGGGTACCGGACCGGCTTCGGGAGCAGTTGGAAAAATATCCGGCGGTTCCGCCTCTTGGCTTGGGGCTGGCCAGCCGACCCCGCCCGAAGGGGACATAGTTCCACCAAGCCCACCTACCGGGTGCTCGGAAGGCCCGGCTGGGGAAAAAGTCGGTTGGTCTAACAAAGGGCCAGAAGAGAGGAGTGCACCTCCGCCTGGACCGTCAGTTTGGATTGGGGAGGGTCTTCCCCCCCAGGTCGGAGGATAATCCATGCCCCTCGATGCTGGTCCTATACCCACCTCATGTCCTATCGACCGCCCCACCGGTTCTCCTCCGACTCCAGGCGACGGAATCACAAACAGGCTCTGGCAGATCGGACAGATCGACTGTTGCCCCGCCTGCCACTCTTCGCCTTGTAATAGATGCCCCTGAGGACAAAGAAATTGGAATGCCATGAGTGTTCCCAATCTCGATGCGGTACATCCCCCAGACAATACGCTCCTGGGGACATAACTAGCCGAATGTAGTAAATCTGCCTTAACCCTCTATAAATAAATAAGTTAGGTTTTTGCTCTTCTTGGGGTGCTCGCTGTGCTCGCAAAAGCCCTAAGTAATGCGCATTCCATAAGTTAGGGCAAAAAAAAGCCAAGGGTTACTTCATACGGATAAATAGTTCCCTAAAAAAGCAAAAGTCCATAATTCCCTGGGTTTCCGCTTGCACGGGAATAAACGCTGGATTCCTGCTTACGCAAGAATAACACATCGGCCCCCTGCATTCGGCTAATTTGGCTGTATCGACTAGGTCGAATGCCCTACAATCTGTGGTGTTCAAGCCGACTCCTCACCCCTACAACTGGCAGTGGCCGGTTCCAGTATTTATATAATCAAAGTTGGCAAAAAAGGCCAGCACCCATAGGTCTCGTTTGGGAGCAGGGGGGCATTACGGACTTTGCAACATTGCGAATGAACAGATGGCAGAGGAGGAGATTTTTGGCCCCTTGCCCCTAAGAACGACAATTTAAGCAAAATAAAAAAGATAGATAAAAATTTCCTAAAAACGGCCGTTTCACAAAAGCATGAACGGAGCGACTAGGTCCTTATTATCTTGAGGAACCTCTGAATAATTCAACGTGGACAAAAGAGAAGTATTTCGGGAGATTTTCAGAAAACCCCATATAATTGAGCTGCTGTCAATACTAGCATTGGAGGCACCTTGGGCAACCTCAGAGGCCGACAACATAACCAAATGGCCACCTAGTTCACTATATTTTCAGGATTTTTCAGAGGTTCCTTGATTATCTTGCTTGGCTGTATCCACCCGGCCATGCTACCACCATATATAGGGGCTAAAATTGGGTGGAACACCACTGATTGTGGCAATCGTTCCCGGTGGATACAGTCAAGTTATAAAATTATAGAATTAGTAACTATTTAGCCGAATGTAGTAAATCTGCCATAACCCTTTATCAATTAACAAATTAGGTTTTTGGCTCTTCATGCAGTGCTAGAAAAAACCTAACCCTTGTCCAATCCATAAGTTATGGCAAAAAAATCCGGGGATTACTTCATCCGGCTTAAATAGTTACTAGAATTATAAAGGGATTTTCTATTCCTTCGGTCTTGCCTATCTGGTGCCTCAACCCCCAACCTGCCAGCACCACAGCCCATTCTTCCTTGCCCCTGCAAAGTCCGAAATGCACCCGGTGGGAGGATACATCCGGCAATTTGCTCTGGAAGCTGGAAGACACTAAAATTCCCCGTTTTTCCCACCAAACCACCCAAAACCAACCCAAAAATCGAGCCCGGAACGGAGTATGCTGGATTAAGGGGGCTTTTCGTCCTTCTGAAAGCTGATGGGGGACTTTCCGGGTTTTTTAAACCTCTCTCTTGAAAAAATAGGCGTGTCCAAGCACACTGGAAAAAAGCAGAAACTAGGCAAACCAGCTAATTTTTTCGGTTTTGAAGGGGGTCCCCAAAATGGTGTAATCTTTCCCCCCTAACGGGGATGTTTTTGTTCTCTCGGCACTATTCCGCCAAACGGAGGCCCCCGATTTTACCTTGCCGTTTGCTTGGGGAGGGGTAGGCGTCCTCCCCTGAAGTAGTTATTTGCCCATTCCATGCTTCCTGCGGTTTTCCAGGAGTAGGGCTGGTAATCCCCTGGAAGTAGGAATTTTGGTAACATTTTAGTTTGACTGTATCCACCCGGCCAGGCCCCTACCATTTGTAGGGGCTAAAATAGGCTCGAACACCATAGATTGGGGTAGTTGGTCCCGGTGGATACAGTCAAGTTAGCCGAATGAACCACCCGCCTCTCCCCTGGCCGTCGAGAGGCCGGCCAGCCGTTCAGGCTGGCCGGGTGAGGGGGATTAAGGCGGCAAAAGGCGTCTGGATTCCTGCTTACGCAGCAGTGACACATCGTGCCCCTTCATTCGGCTAATTTGACTGTATCTACCGGAACCGGCCCCTACCAGTTGTAGGGGCTCGGAATCGGCTCGCACACCACAGATTGTGGGTATTGGGCCCGGTAGATACAGTCAATCTAACAATCTAACTAATCTAAATGTTACCTAACTAAAATGTTACCTAACTAAAATGTTACGTATTTTGCAATTTCCTGCCTACTGCCGTTTGGGCAAGGTAGGACCTGCCTAACCAGGTGGTCCGGACGGTACCTCTGCACTCCCGGAGAGTGTTTCACTCCGGCCAGAGGATTTCCCATCCCATTGTTTTTTTCTGGAGGTCGTGCGAATGAAGAAAATGAAGAAGCTGCTATTTCGAGTGTGGCTGGTAGGGGTTTTAGGAGGGATTTTTTTCATCGCCGTAGGAAGCTTTGGCAGGGTATCCGGTGCTGAACCGCCCCCCCCGCCGGAACAATCTGGCCAACAAGAGGAGCAATCCGGCCAACAAGAAAAGCAGGAAAAGCCCGTTCCACCGGCTCCCGCGCCCAAACCGGAGGAGAAGCCCAAAGAGACGCCCCCGGCTGCCGAAAAGCAGCCGGCCGCCAAAGAGCCGGCCCCCAAAGAAACGTCCCAACCTGCTTCGGAACCTCCGGCAGCCAAACCGCCCGCCGAAAAGGTCGAAAAGGGAGCCGAAAAGGTCCCTGAAAAGCCGGCCACCATCACCATCACCCTGAAGCCGTTCAAGCAGGAAGTTACCCTGGACGGCTATTTGGAACCCCGGGATGCCCAGGAACTGGTGCTCCGACCTCAGGTGTGGATGGATTGGGAGGTGGTTTCGGCCGTTAAACACGGGGCCCAGGTCCGCCAAGGGGATGTCTTAATCCAATTTGACGCCAAAAAACTCAACGACGCCATCACCGACGCCAAGGCAGAGCTTCGGGCCGCCGAAGTCGCCCTCCAACTGGCCCAATTGGATGTCCAGTGGGCCGAAAGTGTGCATCCGATCGATTTGGCCTTGGTGGAACGGAGCCAAAAACGCTTTGCCGAGGATTTCGACCGCTTTTTCAAGGTAAGTCAGCCTTTAGCCCGCCAAGAGGTGGATTTGATGCTCCGACGGGCGCAACACATCCTGGAAAGCGAAGAGGAGGAACTTCGCCAATTGGAAAAAATGTATAAGGCCGACGATCTCACCGAGGAAACCGAAGAGTTTATCCTGAAGCGGCAACGGTTCTTCGTGGAACTGGCCAAGTTCTTTTATGAGGAAGCCCAGAAAGATCATGAGGCGGCCACCCAGTTGAGCTTGCCTCGTCGGGAGGAGGATATGAAAACCGACGAGCAAATTCAGCGGCTTCGCACAGAGCGTGCCAAAGCCAGTCTGCCGCTGCTGCTCCAAAAGGCCAAAGCCGACCTGGAAAAGGCCAAACTGGCCCACAGCAAGGCCCAGGAAAAACTGGCCCAATTGGAAGCCGACCTGGCCCTGATGACCCTCAAATCGCCGACGGACGGCATTGTCTATTATGGTCGGTTGCAAGAGGGCCGGCTAAGTGGCGCTGAAACCACCATGTTTCGCAAGGGCGACAAGGTGCCGCCCGTCCGACCGGTGATGACCGTATTGAAGGTTCGGCCTCTGACGCTGGTGGTCGATGTGCCGGAGGATAAATTCTATGCGGTGCGTCCCGGCTTGCAGGCCAAGGTGGAGCCGAAGGGATTGCCCGACCTGAAGTTCTCTGCCGTGGTGGCGGAGGTGGACCGGGTGCCGGTGGCCGACGGCAAGTTCCGTGCACGTCTGATCCCCGCCCTGGATAAACAGGCCGACCCCCTCATGCCCGGCATGGCCTGCAAAGTGAAGCTGGTTCCCTATATGAAATCGGATGCCATTCTGGTTCCCAAGTCGGCCATCGAACAGGATCCGCTGGACGACGAAAAGGCCTATGTCTATTTGGTGGTCGAAGGCAAGGAGCCCCAGCGACTACCGGTCGTTCGAGGTCGGCAAAAGGACAACGAATGGGAAATCACCGAGGGCCTGAAACCGGGCGACAAAATCCTGGCCGAACCGCCCAAAAAGAAAGACGCCGCCTCTTAAGTTATAGCTATCGGAACTAATTACTCCCATCTGCGGAGCCGATTTTTATCCCCTACAACTTGTAGGTGGCCCGGCTGGGTGGCTCCATTCCAAGGAATTCCTTCCATCCCGAGGGATCTGATATGAATAAAAAAACATGGCCAGTAGATTTCCTGGAGGGCTGGATCGGTGAAGTAGGCTTGGCGAGGCTTTTTGTGGGATGGCTGGTGGGGTGTGGAATCTGTTGGGCGGAACCGCTGCCCCAACCCAATCTCGTTCCCAAACCGGGCCTCTCGGTAGAGCACCCCCCAGCATTGGCCCTGCAGGGGCCGAAGCCGCCGCCGTTGGCATTACAGGGGCCGAAGCCGCGGCCAGCGCCCAGGCCGGAACCGGCCGAAATCGACCAGGCACTTCGGCGAGGGGTGGCTTTTCTGCTCACCCATCAGAATCCGGACGGTTCCTGGGGATCGGCGCGGCGGACCAAGGATTTGAATGTTTATGCACCGCCTCCCGGCGGCCATCATGCGTTTCAAACCGGAACGACCGCCCTGGCCTTGTCGGCGCTATTGGAGGTAGCGGCTCGAAAACCGGCTTTGGCCACGCCGGAGGTTCGTCGGGCCATCGAACGGGGGGAAGAATGGGTTTTTGTCCATCTACCCACCCTCCGCCGCGCCACCCCCGAAGCCATCTACAACGTCTGGGGCCATGCCTACGGTCTGCAGGCACTGGCTCGCATGTACGTCCGTAACCCTAACGACCAGGCCCGCCGACAGGAAATCCTCCGCCTCATCCGCCAACAGATCGAACTGCTTGAGCGATACGAAACGGTCGATGGCGGCTGGTGCTATTACGATTTTCAGCTCGGCACACAGAAACCGGCCGGCTCCAGTATTAGCTTTGTGTCGGCCACGGTCCTGGTAGCTTTCCACGATGTGGGCCTGTTGGGCATGGAAGTTCCCCCAAACTTGGTAGAGCGGGCCGTAGCCAGCATCCGCCGACAGCGGAAACCCGATTTCAGCTATCTTTACGGCGAATACCTTCGGTGGGAACCGTTACAAGCGGTCAATCGGCCCGCCGGAAGCCTGGGCCGTGCTCAGGCCTGCAATCTGGCTCTGCGACTCTGGGGCGACCCGCTCGTTACCGACCAAGTGCTGACCACCTGGCTGGATCGGCTCTTTGCTCGCAGCGGTTGGCTGGACCTGGCCCGAAAACGTCCCGTGCCGCATGAATCCTTTTTCGCCATCGCCGGATATTTCTTCTACTACGGACATTACTATGCTGCCCGCTGCATCGAGCTATTGCCGCCAGAAAAGCGGCCCCCCTATCAGGATCACCTGGCCGCCGTGTTACTTGCCTTACAGGAGGCGGACGGTTCCTGGTGGGACTATCCGCTTTATGATTATCATCAGCCGTATGGCACCGGCTTTGCCATGATGAGCCTGCTGCGCTGCTACCCGCCCAGCCCCTGAAAGTCTCCGTTTTACACACGGCGGCACTTTCCCAAAAAAGTGTGTAACACTTTAGTTTGACTGTATCCATCCGGCTAGCCCCATCCCATTGGTAGGGGTTCAAAATCGGCTCGAACACCACAGATTGTGGTCATTGGACCCGGTGGATACAGTCGCCGAATGATGCAACTCGCTTCTCCCCTGGCGGGCTAAAACCTGCGGATCATTCTTGCGAAAGCGGAACTCCAGAAAGGTAACAACGCAAACTGTAAATGAAACCACCCAACCCCTACAAAAACCAGCAGCAAAACGACCGATTCGCCCTTCTAGAACCGCAGGAATCGTTCCGCCGGTAGAACGCAAGGAACTCCTGATGTTGCAATAAGTTATGGCTAAAAACGGCATTTCCGTTTACAGTTTGAGGGAACAATGTAGCCGAATGTAGTACATCTGCCATAACTCTTTATAGATGAATACGTTAGGTTTTTTGCTCTCCTTCCGGTGCTTGCCGTGCTAAATAGATCCACATAATTGCGAAAGTGGTCCTAGTGTGCGAAATACCTCCGTTTTCGCACTTGCCAGCAGTCCAACCACTTCCAGCATTTTGTGGACTTGTTTAGAGACTATCCCAAAATCCCGTTCCCCTGTCCGATCCTTCAAAGCAGGGGAGGTTTCAGGGCCCATGATAAATCCAACCCACCTTGCACCAAGCCTGATTTTTGGATGGGCTTTTAGGTGGGAAACCGACTTGGCCCAGGCCTTCCCGTTGGCAACGGTGGTGAAATGGCTTGGCAATACCCCGGCGGTTGCTATGCGGCATTACGTCGATGTAACTGATGAGGCGTTTGAGCGGGCCAAGCGGTGGAGGCCTTCGGGGACAGGTGAAGATATTTACTCTCCTTGCGGCACAAAATGCGGCACAGTTTTGGCACAAAATGCGGCACAGCAAGCGTCGGCGCCCGTTTGCAAAGAAGAGAGGTTTTTGACGCAAAGCCTTGTGGATTTCCAACTTACGCAAAGCTTTTTCAAACCCGTCGAACTAGTGCAAACTTGTATAGCGGAGAGGACAGGATTCGAACCTGCGGAGGGCTAAAAATCGCCCTCATCGGTTTAGCAAACCGACGCTTTCGACCACTCAGCCACCTCTCCGAAATCTCTGCCAGGAGCACCAATCCACCTGGCACAGAAACATTATATTCGGGTTTCACCCCGAATGGTATTTCTATTTTCGTACTATTTTGACTGTATCCACCCGCCTCTACGACTTATAGGGGCTAAGAATCGGCCCGAACACCCCAGATTGTGGTCCTTGGACCCAGTGGATACAGTCCAACTATCGATCTTGGCAAATCGTATAGACAGCTAAAATCCTCTGTTTTCAGCCACTTTGGGTATCCGTTGGTTTGCGAACATCAATAATTTCACTGTCGCTACAGGACCCGGACCCTACCAGGTGTAGGGTTAGCAATCAGCTCGAACAGCACAGATTGTGGTAATTGGGCCCGGTAGATACAGTCAATTTAGGTTGACTGTATCCAGCCGGCCATGCTACCACCATATATAGGGGCTAAAACTGGGTGGAATACCACTGATTGTGCCAATCGCTCCCGGTGGATACCGTCAAGTTCATAATATATTGTATTTTAACATTTCGGGAAGCCTGCAAGGAGGGCCCTCGAAGTAACTACAGCATCCCCATCTAAATCGTTTGAGGGTGTCCGGGAATTCGCTTTATCTAACTCCTTGCAGAATAAACAGATATATCAAAACCACCATGGGTAAATTAGGTGTCGAATCGGTGGGTGCCGGTTGGAGGGCGCCACTGGCAGGAATGGGGCCTCTGTCCGCCTCGGAATTCCCGGTCACCCCCAAATAGTTTGACTGTATCCATTCGGCCAGGCCCCTACGACTTGTCGGGGCTGTAACTATTTTGCCGAATGAAGCAAACCGCCCCTCCCCTTGTGGGAGAGGCTGACCGGGCCTCCGGCCAGGCCGGGTGAGGGGAATTTCGAGGGCATAAGAAGCCTGGATTCCTGCTTACGCAGGAATGACACAGCCGATCCCTTCATTCGGCTAAAATGTTACTCGGGGCTAAACATCAGCTTGAACACCACAGATTGTGGTCATTGGTCCCGGTGGATACCGTCAAGATAAACAAGTTAGGTTTTTTGTTCTCCTTGGGGTGCACGAAGTGTAGTAAAAGCCCTAACTCATGAACATTCCATAAGTTATGGCAAAAAATCCAAGGGTTACTTCAGAAGGCTTCATAGTGTCGGAAAGTGAAGTTCGAATAGCGAAAGCCCATTCGGAAGGGTGGTAGGTATTCCATCTAACGGGGGGCTAGTTCCATTCGGCTTTTACGATGCTTCAGAAAGATGCCCAAGAGGAAGAATATGATTTTGTTGACAAAAATAGTCAATATTACAGAACTTCCTTCTGGGAATTTGTCTTCTGTCAGCGAAGTTGGTAAGATTGCTCGCCTGCTTTTGGGTATCAATTTTCTTTAACTGTTTGCTAGATAAATACTTAGAATTAAAGTTCCCCTTAACCACTCTTTTGGGGGAAGGCTATTGACACACCCAACATCTGAACTCAGGCTGGAAAGGAGAAGAGAGGAGGCCCGATTGGTCTAGGGAAAAGATTCCTTGTAATATTTTAGCCGAATGAGCATGATACGCCATTCCTGCGTAAGCAGCAGTCCGGGTTTATTCCCGGGGGAGTGCGCCCCCAGACAATATGGGGCGTTTTCTTACGATCTGGACGGGTGCGTTCGCTGGAATGACACCCCGCAGCCGGCCAACCTACGTTATAGGCCGTCGTCTTGGGCGCAAAGGGTGTGAGCGTCTTGGTTGGGGGAGGGAAAATGATTTTGGTACAAAGAGACTTGTAGGAGAAGGTTTCCCCATTTTTGGAACCTCTGAATAATTCAACGTGGGCAAAAGGGAAGAATTTCTGGAGATTTTTCCGGAAACCCCGTATATTGAGCTGTGGTCCATGCGAGCATACAATCCATTGGGGTCTTTTGGGCAACCTCAGCGGCCGACAACATCATCAAAAGGGAGCCGGTTGCGTTGCAATGTCTGGGCCACCATAGCTAGAGTGCCGACACGGATGCAACGCAAACAGTAGTGGTTTGCAGGCCACAGCGCAACCGGTTCATCAAAGGCCACCTAGTTCACGATATTTTCAGGATTTTTCAGAGGTTCCTTTTTCAAAGTTTATCCCTTTTCCAGTCGAAAGTCGCCATGGAAGCCGCATCACATGGTGCACAATCCCTTGCATTTTCCAAGGTTTATCCATTTTCCAGTAGAAAGGAGCTTCTTCCTGCTGGGAGTCGGTCTGGCCCCCCAGGGAACCCGCTTTCCACAACCTTGACGCGCACCAGCGCAAAGGGGAGAGTCAAGTTACTTCCGTGGGAGTGTTCCGGTTCCTTTTGTTGTAGCCGAAACCCAAGCGCTGGACGCCGGTGGGCGCTTGGGTTGCTGGGAAGTCCGCCCAAACAGGAGGAATTTTTCGCAAAAATCCGGGTGGGAGAGAACAGCATACCATGCCGAAATCACGGAAAAAGCGTCCGTTTGCCCCGTTGTGTGAATTGCAACTGCCCAGTCATTGTGGGCCGTGTAGCTTGTCGGCCTGTTTGTTTATCTTGGGCATTACGGCGACTCAACGGCAGTTAGCGGCCGCCGCCGGTAAACCGGTCAGTATTTTTATTCATGGAGTCGATGAACGAGGCTTGCGACGTGCGGCGCGGCAGTTTGGGGTGCGTTCGGAGTTTATCCTGGTTGAGGATCGGAGTCGTGGCAAAGAATTTGCACGCCGGGTGCGGGCCCATTTGCGTCAGGGAACCCCTGCGATTTTGCTCTCCAATGATTTTGAGCATTGGGTGGCGGTCATTGGGTATCTGAGCAAGCAGCGGAAGTTTATTATTGTCGATCCCAAGGAAAAACGGGCAGTGTTTTCCCGCTGGTCGGAAGCCACCCTGCTTCGCCGATCCTGGAACGAGGCCAAGGGCCCGGATTCCTATGAGCCGAGTCAATATTTTGCCATTCTGCTGAGTCGCAAAGACGGCCAACCGCCCAAGTGGAAAATCTCGGAAGCCTGGCTCCGGTTGTGCGAACGTGGCTCGGTGGATACAGCGGAGAACATGGCCAACGATTTAGCCGAAATCGCAGCTTTGGCCAGCCCGTCCACCGAAAACATTGAAGAAGGGCCGTATCTTGCCGAGTTCCTCCAAGAACACGAAGAAACGATCCTCGGCAGCATCATCCACTGGGCCGGAGGCAACGGCGACCGGAGCCGAAGCGAGCTAAGGACTTTTTACCGAGATTATACCACCGTGGCCAGTTCGTCTGGTATCCGGATTGCGCCGAATGCAGATACCACGCTCCTGGTGGCACAGATCACGGCCATTTTGTCCGCCTACTGGTGGGGCGCCCGGTTCTGATAGGCCGTCCCGAAAATCCGTTTGTCCCTGTCCGAGCGGTTCCCGCCCGGAGCCAGAGGCTCTCGGAAAACCTCTGTTTTTGAAGGGTTTTAGCAACTGGATGGGGAGCCTCCAGTGGGTGACCAACACCCAGATTTAGCAATTTCGGGACAGCCTCTAAGTTCGAGTTTTGCCATTTTTGGGATACCGCCCATTAGGAAAATGTCCTAACTCTTTGTAAATCTTGGAGTTAGGGGAAATACCTGAATAAATGGACTTTGGCTTGTCACTTTCGGAAATACAAAGAGTCATGGAAAATGG
>Ga0197142_1002366_pt1 | contig 16564 bp, 15 predicted proteins | sample GBS60_MetaG_FD_148614 | JGI IMG/M metagenome (GOLD analysis project Ga0197142, IMG submission 148614) | Sediment microbial communities from Great Boiling Springs, Gerlach, Nevada, United States - GBS 60_MetaG | ecosystem: Environmental > Aquatic > Thermal springs > Hot (42-90C) > Sediment...
TTTGCTTATGGCCACAGCTCCAACCTGGTATACCTCCACGTTGGATATTGGGAATGGCAGTGCCCTTTGGTCAGGACCCCATTTCCATCCTGCGAATCCGTAAAGTATCATCTCCAATCCCAGGGTTATGACTATGAGGCCTAGCACCGTGGGATTCTTGGCGGGTCTGAGAAACAGGAAATCGGCTATGAGACCCAAAACTAGGGAAAATGCCAAAGTGAGGGCTATGGCCCAGGGAAAGGGGACTCCCTGCTCGGACAGGAGGGTGAATGCAACGAATGTGGAAAGCATGGCCATCTCACCCTGTGCAAAATTGAGGACCTCAGAGGTCTTGTAAATTATCACCATGGCCAAGGCTATGAGAGCGTAGCAAGCCCCTATTGCCAACCCCCCCACAATCAACTGCGGTAGCATGACATTGATCCTCCCCTCTCAGAAAGGCCACGTGCGCCAATAGCGCTTTGTTCTCAGCCAAAAGCCATAAATTCCAGCAGGCTCCACGATCACGATGAGAACCATAATGAGCCCGATTATGATGTTCTGGAGGTTGGCCATCCCCCCAACATTGAACCATCTCTCGGAGACTTCGACTACCCAAGGCCCTATGATCCACATATCCTGCACTGCCGAGAGCCTTATCTGGAGGTAGGTGAGAAGAGCTGCCCCCGCTATTGATCCTGCTATGGATCCTAGACCCCCAACCACGACCATTCCCAAAAACACGATGGAGAGCAGGAGATTGAAATTCTCCGGGGAGATGAACCCCAGGACAAATGCCATCAAACCTCCAGCCGTGCCAGTGTAAAAAGCGCTTATGGCGAATGCCAAGGTCTTGTAGTACGTGAGATTTACGCCCATGGTCTTGGCAGCTATGTCACTGTCCCTAATGGCTATGAGGGCCCTGCCCACCCTGGTGGTGATGAGATTCCTCGCCCCTATTGTCATGGCCACTGCTATGGCCATGATGACATAGTAGAGTTCCTTGTCGGTTGCAAACCTCAAGCCAAAAATCTCCAACTTTGGTATATCCAGGCCCATACGACCTCCCAGGAATGACCAGTGCCCGATGAACTGAGTCACAGCCATTCCGAATCCCATGGTGGCGATGGTGAGGTAAGGGCCTTCGAGCCTCAATGCTGGGAGCCCGACGAGAAACCCGAAGCCCGCGGATAGGAAGGCCCCAGCGGGAAGGGCGAGGACAAACGGTACTCCATAGACCTTGTAGAGCATCGCACAGGTGTAAGCGCCTATGGCGAAAAAGCCAGCATGGCCCAGGGAGATTTGTCCTGTGTAGCCCACGAGGATATTGAGACCGAGTGCGACTATAGCGTTTATGGCGATGAGGTTCAAAAGGTACGCGTAATAGTTCCCCCCTATTTGAGGGAAGATTGCCAAGGACAAAAGAAGGACAATGGTCCAAAAGACCTCCACCTTGCTATCGAAAAGCCGAACATCCTCGTAATAATCCTTCTTCATATCCATGGGATTCCATCCCTTAGAGCGAGCACTCCCCAGATGGAGCCAAACTCGTAACAGAACTTCCCATCTCCTGTCAACTCATCGGGCCTGCAAAGATGTAGGAGCCTCCCCGGCCCTTTCCCTCAAAGACCAACCCATGCTCCCTATAGAACCGCTTCAAACTACCTCAACTACTTCCAGGAGCTCCTCCCTGGAGATCAACCCTTCCCTCAATACTCGAAAGGGGACTGCTGTACAATCCAGCACTGTCGAGGGCAACCCTCCTGGGAGGCGGCCTCCGTCCAGGACGAAATCCACCTTGGTGAGGATCTCCTGGGGCACATCCCCGACCTGCGCCGCCGGGTCACATCCTGTAAGATTGGCGCTTGTTCCCACAACGGGCGATCCCACTTTCTGGACAAGAACTCGAGCAATGGGATTGGGACTTTGGCGGACTGCCACTCCTCCCTGGCTTCCCACAAGATGGGGATGGATTCCCTCCCTTGCTGGAAGGACCAGAGTGAGAGGCCCGGGCCAAAACCTCCTCATGAGAAGCTCCGCCTCTTGAGGAACGCGAGTTACGAGATCACCCACCATCTCTTTCCCTTCCACCAGACAAAGGAGAGGAAGGCCCTTGGGCCTCTTTTTGATCTCGTATACTCTGTCCAGAGCTTGGGGGTTTGCCACAGATGCCCCCAGAGCATAGAAGGTCTCAGTGGGATATATGACAACACCCCCTTCCCTCAGGATACGGGAAGCCTTCTCCAAGGAATCAGGGGGGGGATGAATCATCTCTCCCTTTCCTCCAACTCTTTGGCTTTGGCCTCTATTTGCTGAGAGGCCTTCTCTCTCATAGTCTCGAGCCTCTCTCTTATTTGGGAATCTGAGACTGCGAGGATCTGAGCTGCGAGGATGGCTGCATTTCTAGCTCCGGCCTTCCCGATGGAGACGGTGGCAACTGGGACACCTGGTGGCATTTGGACCGTTGACAGGAGTGCATCCATTCCCCTCAGGGGACCGGAGTCAATGGGCACCCCTATTACAGGAAGAACCGTGTGGGCCGCCACAAATCCCGCCAGATGGGCCGCCATTCCTGCCCCCGCGATTATAACAGAGGCCCCTTGCTCCTCTGCTTCCCTTATCAACCTTTTTGTCCTCTCAGGGGTTCGGTGGGCCGATGCCACTGTCATCTTGGATGAGATACCGAGTGCTGAGAGGGTATCCCTCGCTTCCTTCATGACCTCCAAATCAGAGTCGCTTCCCATGAGGATAAAAACCTTGGCTCCTCCTTCACCCATCCCTTTGCAACCTCCTCAAGGCCTTTTTCCCTATATCTGTCCTGTAGTGGACTCCTTCCCAATGAATTTTCTTCACTGCCTCGTAAGCTCTTTCGATGGCCTTGGGGATATCCCTTTCCTTTGCCGTTACCCCAAGGACCCTTCCTCCGTCTGTGAGCCATTTCCCATCTTCAAATCTCGTGCCAGCATGGAAGACAAACACTCCTTCCATCTTCTCTACCTCTTCGAGACCGAGAATGAGCTTTCCTCTCTCGTATCTTCCCGGGTATCCACGAGAGGCCATGACAACACACACTGAAGCGGCATCATCCCATGAGGGCTCCATCTTCCCCAGATTTCCCTCTGTTGCAGCCAGAAAAAGGGGCACTATATCGCTTTTTAGCCTTACCAATAAAGGCTGGGCTTCAGGATCCCCAAGTCTCACGTTGAACTCGAGCACCTTGGGTTCACCATCCGATATCATGAGACCCGCATACAGGATTCCCTTGTACGGCCTCCCCTCCTTTGCCATGGCTCTCACCGCTGGGACCATTATTGTCTCCATGATCCTCTTTTCCAGTTCGCCAGTGACAACGGGAGCCGGACTATATGCCCCCATCCCCCCTGTATTGGGCCCTCTGTCTTCGTCGAAGACGGGCTTGTGGTCCTGGGCAGGGGGGAACCCTATGACCGCTTCCCCATCCGTTATTGCCAGGAATGAGGCTTCCTCTCCTTCCAAGAGCTCCTCGATCACTACCTTGCGGCCAGCATCACCGAAGGCCCTCCTCACCATTATCTCGTCCACGGCATCCAGGGCTTTCTCTGGCTCCCTGCACACGAAGACCCCTTTTCCAGCGGCCAGTCCATCGGCTTTCACCACACAGGGAAGGTCCTTCTTCTTGATGAAGGCCTTTGCTTCCTTCGGGTTCTCGAATACTCGAAAGGAAGCTGTGGGAATCCCATGTTTCTCCATGAGCTCTTTGGCAAAGGACTTGCTCCCTTCAAGGATAGCAGCCTCGCGGCTCACCCCGAACAATTTGAGTCCCTTTGTCCTGAATTCCTCCTCGATACCTAGGACCAGGGGCTCTTCTGGTCCCACGACGGTCAGGTCCACCTTCTCGTCTCGAGCAAGACGAGCCAAGGCTTCTATATCGGAGGCCTTTATGGGCACGCACTTGGCAATTCTCGAGATACCCCCATTTCCGGGAGCACAGAGGATTTCCTTCACAAGGGGGCTCTGAGAGATCTTCCAAATCAGGGCGTGCTCCCTCCCCCCTCCTCCCACAACGAGAACCTTCATTGTTGGTTCCTCCTGGCTCTTTCCACTATTGCGGCGCCAGCCACTAGGCCTTTTGTGTATTCTTTAGGGTAGCCTTGAGCCACCTTGCTATTGCTCCATCATATTGGCTTGTCCTCTCGAAGGCCTTTGCGGCCAGTTGCATGGAGGTCTTCCTCTGGATCTTGCCCTCCCTTTCCCTCATCTCCTCCACCACCTTCTCGTAATCGTCTGGGTCCACTATCACAACGACACTTGCGTGATTTTTGGCAGCAGCCCTTATGAGACAAGGGCCTCCTATATCTATCTGCTCTATTGCCTCCTCGTATCCACAATCCCTGGCCTGGACTGTGGCCTCAAAAGGATAGAGGTTCACTACCACCATGTCTATGGGCTCTATCCCGTGAGTCCTCAGTTCCTCCATGTGGCGAGGGAGGTCCCTCCTTGCCAGGATTCCCCCGTGGATTGCGGGATGCAGGGTCTTCACCCTCCCGTCCAACATCTCGGGGAAGCCCGTGATCTGGGACACCTCTTTCACTGGAATCCCAGCATCCCTCAGAATTCGGGCCGTCCCCCCAGTGGAGAGGATCTCGACACCTAGCGAGCTGAGCTCCTTTGCAAAGTCCACAAGACCCTTCTTATTGGAGACGCTCAAGAGGGCCCTCTTCACTTGAATCGTATCTCCGCCTTCCATGGACATACCAAACCTCCTCGCTCATGGTCCAGTTTTTTTGGCCCACTACTTGACCTCCCAGTCAAATATTCCCTCCCATGAAGGAGGTGGTGAGGCCTTGAGGATCTCACACCTCTTGAGAAACAGTCTGGAAGGACCATCATGGGGCCTCCTCCTCAACACCTCCCTGAACCCGACTTCCGCCTCCTCCCAGCGCGTCTCCCTGTAAAGGGAAAGAGCCTCCTCGAACACATCAATCCAGGAGGCATCCCCTCCTTGCCCTTGGGGCCGTGTCCCCAAAAGCTCATATATCCTAACTGGCTTCCTTTTCCCCTTCACCCTCACCAGATCGAGCTCCCGGCATAGGAAACCCTCTCCCGCCTCCCTCAAAGTGAACTCGCTCAATATGATCCTCGTGCCATATTGCTTGTTCAAACCCTCAAGTCTGGATGCCAAATTCACATGATCTCCCATCACCGTATAGTCGAACCTCTTCTCAGAGCCCATGTTCCCAACGATCATCTCCCCAGTATTTATGCCTATACCTATGTCCAGGCGCGGGAGGCCCATGGCATCCCACTTCCCTCTCAGCTTCCTCATCACCTCCAGCATCTCCAAGGCCGAAAGACACGCCCTCGCAGGATGATCTTCCTTGAAAATGGGCGCGCCGTAGATGGCCATTATGGCATCTCCCATGTACTTGTCCAGGGTCCCCTCGTGTTTGAAGATCACCTGGGTCATTTCCGTCAGGTACTCATTGAGGAGTTTCACCAGGGTTTCAGGGTCGAGGACCTCTGAAATGGATGTGAAGCCCCGGATGTCACTGAACAGGACCGTCAGGACCTTCTGCTGGCCCCCCAGTCTGAGTGTCTCGGGATTCCTTATGATCTCATGGACCACTTCAGGAGGCACGTAGACCTGAAAAGCCCCTTTGAGCTTTCTCTTCTCCCTCTCCTCCCTGACAAAACCATGGATAGTGACCCCAAGGTAGCTCGTCAGAATGAGAACACTCGGATACATGGCATTGAGCCAGAATCCGCTTTCCCAAAGAACTATGGCATTGAGCCAAAGATGGCCGAAGAAGAGAGTGATCATGGCCAAGGCCCCCACCAGGGGTCTTAGCTTCGGATACAACAGGCCCAAAACCACCCCGCCAATAAGGATCACCAGTAGATCCAATGTCGCTGCCCATCCGGGCTTCTGGATGAAGTCGCCTCCGAGGATGTTGTCCACTATGTTTGCGTGGACCTCCACTCCCGGACATGCTGAGTCAAAAGGGGTGACCCGCAGATCAAATATTCCAGTTGCAACTGCACCCAGGAACACTATCCTGTCTTTCAATGCCTCTCGTGAGACATTTCCCCGGAGGACATCAACCGCTGACACACGGGGAAACGTGCCGGCTTTGCCCCTGAAATTGATGAGCATGAATCCATCTTCGGATGTGGGAATGAACCCGTCGGGCCGCCTTATGCCCACGATGCCAAAGGACTCCGCCTCCACGGACCATGAAAAGGGATCCCCCGCATATCGGAGGGTCTGAACAGAGAGGGGGGCGAGGAAGCTTTCCCCACACTCGACGACAAGTGGCACCGCCCTCACAACGCCATCCATATCTGGGAATATGTTGAAGAACCCTATGGCTTTTGCTGCCTTTGCTATCTCTGGTAGGTTTCCCTTAGGTCCAATTGCCTTGAGTGTTGGAAGCTCCCTCTCCCCCTTAAGAGGCAGTCGAACGACGGAATACTGGGACTTGCTCAAGGAAAGGAGAGTTATCTGACTTTTCATATCATGATCGCGCGGGAGCTCCTCTTGTTTCATGAAGAGGAAGTCCCCAACGACGACCTTTCCAGAATCCTCTATTGCCTTGGCCAGCACCTCGTCTGGATGAACCTCCCGGGACAATCTTCTGAGGAACTCATACAACTGAGGGCTTTGGGAGAAAAAAGACTTGAGCTCTTCCTTCATCTCCTGGATCATCCTCGTTGCCGAAGGCTCCTGTCCCTCCGCCAAGATGGCATCTAGAACGCCCAGACGTCTTTCCGGCTCAGACCAGATCACATCCACACCTATGGCCCTGGGCTCCAAAGAAGAGATGACCTCTATGAGTTCTGCCAGGATGATTCTTGGCCATGGCCACTGGCCTACCTCGGCGAGGCTCTTTTCGTCTATGGCAACAATGGCAACCTGTCCAGTTGGCGAAAGGGCTCCCCTCCACTTGAGCCTTTGGTCATAGAGCTTGAGCTCGAAAACCTCCAGTATGGGAGGCCTGACTAGATACAGGATGGCCAGAAGAAGAGAGACTCCAAGACTTATCCGAAGACCACTAGCCTTGAATAGCAGGGATCTCAGCCTAGCACCCACTTTCAAGCCCTTCCGAGCATTGATGTGGCGAGAGGCATCGTGATGGGAGAGAATCCTCCGACTTTTGGGGATCGGTTAGCATTTCGGTGCTCAGGCAAGCCACCTTTTTCTCCTCTTATAGTGCTTGACCTCCTTGTAGCTTTTTCTGCTCCCTAGCTCGCTAAGGCCCAGGTAGAACTCCTTTATATCCTCGTTTTCCTTGAGCTTCTGGGATGGCCCGTCGAGCACAATCCGGCCGTTCTCCATCACGTATCCGTAGTCTGATAGGCCGAGGGCCTTCCTGGCATTCTGTTCCACGAGGAGTATGGATACCCCTTCCTTTACGTTTATGTCCGCTATGAGCTTGAATATTTCCTTGACAAGAAGGGGGCTCAACCCCAGGGATGGCTCGTCCAAGAGCATCACTTTGGGTCTGGCCATGAGAGCCCTTCCCATTACGAGCATCTGCCTCTCCCCACCAGAGAGATATCCGCTGGTCCTCCTCCTCATTTCCTGGAGCTTGGGAAAGTATCCATACACCTTCTCGAGATCCCTGCGGATTCCGCGAGCATCATCTCGGGCGTATGCCCCAACAAGCAGGTTCTCTTCCACGGTGAGGTGCTCGAAGAGCCGACGGCCTTCCATGACTTGCACTATCCCCAGTCTCACGATCTCCTCTGGATCCATCTTGTCTATGCGAAGGCCGTCGAACTCTATGGAGCCGTCAGTCACTTCCCCGAGTTCGGTGCGCAGGACTCCAGAGATAGCCTTGAGGGTCGTGGTCTTGCCAGCACCATTTGCCCCGAGGAGGGCCACTATCTTGCCCTCTGGGACTTCGAGAGACACACCCTTGAGGACGAGTATCACGTCGCTGTAGATGACCTCTATGTTATTGAGCCTCAACATGGTCATTTTTTAGCCGGAGGAGCCTGGACTTCAAGATAAGCCTTGGCAGTCACTCCTGTATCAACCCCCGTAGCCCTTATCTCATACTTGCCAGGCGGAAGGGGCTTTGCCTGCTTCAAGTTGGGGGCCAGTGTGGGAGACCACTCTGTCCTGAAAAGCCAATTGAGAGTTGCAGTTGGAGCCATGGAGACCTCGAAATTTCCTGCATTATCGCAAGTAGCGTAGGCAAGGCCAACATCCTCGCCCTTTTTTACCCCCTTCATCTCCACCCCCGGAGGCACAACCATCTCCACCACCACCATCTCCTTGGCCCCGAAACCAGAGCCACTGAACTTTATTGGATTCTTGAGGAGTCCTGGCTCTATCACCACTTTTTCCGGTGTAATGAGGAGCTTACCCTCTCTTGGTGGCCCCATAGTTTGGGAAGCGCATCCCCACAAGATCAGTATCGCAGACACCCAAAGGATTTTGTTTCTCAGCGTTGATCCCATTTTCACACCTCCCCCTTTCATAGGCCCGGTGGATCAAAATTTGTGAAGGGACACGGCATCCGGAGCTTTCCGCCACCCTGTGATGGGGACCAGTTTGCCTCCTTGCACCCTGTAGAACTTCACCATGTCCGACCCTCTTCTGGACTGCGGTCCATAGGTGCAATTTCCTGCAAGGCCCTGTCTATGATCCCCTCCTCCCAGTTTCATGTAAGCCTTGAACACCGCCTCTCCATCCAACTTCTCGTATCCCACCTCCTTGAGGGCTATCTTCAAAGCTGCCTCTAGATCGAGGCCCCATATCATCCCGGTGGCATAAGTGCTTCCCATCTCTTCAATGGGCCGTCCCCTGTATTTCTGCCAAATTCTCTTGGCCAAGGGATGCTCCCTCGCCTCCTTGCCCCTCAGATAGTAAACGCATATAACTGCCCCCTCTGTGGCCTCTGGATGTGCCTTTATGCCCACAGTCTCATCCGGTCCCCAGAAGGTAGCGTCCACAAACTGGATCTTTGCCGTGAGACCCATCTTGTGGGCATCCCTTAGGATATTGGTTGGGGTTGGATCCACGCCTCCTATTATTATGTAGTCGGCCCCAGCATTTGCGAGCCTGGTCAGCCAAACCGAATGATCCAGGGTCCCAGGAGGGAAGAACTCGGGAGGCAAGAGGGTCACACCCACCTTCTCCGCATATTCCTTGCCTCCTCGCAAAGGCTCCCGACCATAAGGGTTGTCCCAGGATATGTACCCTATCTTGGGAAGAGCACTCTTCCCCTTGGCCTTCCAATCCTCGAGTATCCAGTCTATGGTCGCAGCGAACGCATCCTGGTAGCAGGTTCCCCATGTGAAGACCCTTCCTGGTTTTGCCTGAAATTCCCCATCTCCTGGAACAAGCTGGGGGATCTTATCCCGGTCCGTGAGGGGCGCTATTGCCTTCCCGATCCCTGTGGAAATGGCATTGACCAGGACAAGCTTGTGCTCTGTTCTGTAACGCTTGTATGCCGACACACCTCTTGCGACATCGTAGCGGGTGTCAACCCCGAGAAACTTGATCTTGACTCCATCCACCCCCCCTCTGTCATTCAGATCTTTGAAGAAATCCTCGAGACCCGAATCCGCGGGGACATTGAGACCAGCTATGGGTCCGGTATAGTCGGCGAGGCTGAGATAGGTGACGTATTTCTCCTGTCCCGAGGCACCGAAACCCAATGGACAAAAGACCAAGAGTGCAACTCCTAGAGCCCAAAAGCCTTTTTTTCTTCTCATTTTATCCCTCCTTTCTTTCGGGTCGTCCCCTTCAAATCCCCACGCTAAGGGGCCTCAATTTTGGATTCGATCCCGATAGGGGATCGTAAAACGGATTGACCCTTACCCATCCTTTCCGAAATGCCCCTCCGCCCTATTTGGCCTGGGGAAGGATCTCCAGGCTTGTCTCTGCCACAACATCCGAATCCATTCCAACAGCTCGAACCTTGTAAGAGCCTGGCCGCAAAGGAACTGCCTTGGTCATGTCGGGTTTTCCATCGGGAGTCCAGTCCACTTGGAGAAACCAGTTGAGTATGGCCGTAGGGGCCATCTTGCACTGGAATTCCCCCTTCTCATCCGCCTTGGCGAAGGCTATCCCCACCCAGGGTTCTTCCTGGATCATGCCTTTGAGCTTGAGCCCCTGGGGCAAACCGAGTTCCACTGTGACGGCCTCTCCGGCCTTGAAGCCAGATCCCTTAAAGGATGGTGGATGTTTGAGGAGCTCTGGGCTCACAATTATCTGCTTCGGAGAGGGATCCAGAGAGGGAGCCCCTGTTTGGCCCCAGGCAAGGAGCCCCACGAAAACCAAGGGAAGCATAAGGAACACAACCATTGTCTCCTTGAAAGTGAGCGCTGTCTTCTGGTTCATGGCTTTCCCCTCCCATTCGATTCATCTTTGTGTCCTCACCATTTGTGGAGGGAGACCGCATCGGGGGCTGCGACCCAGCCAGTAATAGGAACCAGCTTGCCCTTGACGCACCTATAGAACTTTACCTGTTGGCTTCCACGCCTCGAGGTCTTGCTGTAAGCGCAGGGTCCATTTATGCCCTCTCTGCTCATCCCAGTGAGGTTCTCATATGACTCGTATATCGCCTCTCTTGTGAGCCTTTCCTTGCCCACTCTCTTTATGGCATCCTTTAAAGCCGCCTCGAAATTCATCCCCCATACTAATCCATTCCCGTACATCTCGTTCATCTTCTCTGAAGGTTCTTTCCGGTATGTGGTCCACATCCGCTTTGTGAGGGGGTGATTCTGAGCCTCTTCGCCTCTCAGAAAAAAGGAAACTATTACCATTCCCTCGACTGCCTCTGGATGAGTCCCGACCCCCAAAGCTGTTGGCCCCCAGTAGTCGGAGACAAACTGGATCTTCTTGGTGAGACCCATGGCAAAGGCGTCCCTCATGATGTTCGTTGGAATTGGATCCACGGCTGCCACATATACGTAGTTGGCCCCAGAGGCCTCTATCCTCGAGAGATAGACGTCGTGTTTGGGAGTGCCCATGGGGAAGAATTCGGGTGTTAGGAGCTCTATGCCGATTTTCTCAGCATATTCCTTTCCACCCCGCAACGGCTCTTTGCCATAAGGCGTATCCCAGGCAAGGAGAGTCACCTTCGGCTTGCCTGGCTGGCCCTTCTTCTTCCAATCTTCGGAGATCCACTGTAGAGCTGCTGCGAAGGCATCCTGATAAGTGGGTCCCCAGGTGAAAAAGTTCCCTATGTGTGCCTGGAATTCTCCGTCTCCCGGACAGGTTATCACCATCTTCTCCTTGCCAAGAATCTCCTTGAGCATTTTGCCCAAGGGGGTGCTCACGATGCCCATTGCCAGCACGTCCTCATCCCTTCTATATCTCTTGAAGGCCGAAAGGGCCCTTGCCACATCGTATCGCGTGTCCACACAGACGAACTTCACCTTCACCCCTTCAACACCCCCTCGCGCATTGAGGTCCTTGAAGTAATCCTCGAGCCCCATTGTCCCCGGGACGTCGAGGCCAGCAACCGGGCCTGTGAGATCAGCGAGCTCCACCCATGTGACCTCCTTGGCGTTGGCCTCCAAGGGTTTGAGAGCGAGGATGAAGGTAACCCATAGGAAGGAAAAGCCGCACACAAGAGACCTTCTCATCTGAGCGCCTCCTCATATTCCAGTTCTACCCTCCCCTTCAGTGGGCGAAGGGATAAAGCCTTATGGAAGCCTTTACTATTTCCCATCTGTGAGCCAGGCCCCTCGGTTCCTTTATGAGGAAAAAAGCCAAAACCGCTCCGAAGGCAGTAACTCCGAGTCCTGCTGCTGGCGCTGTCCCAAGCCAGGGGAACCAAGCTGCCAGGATAGGTGAAACCACCATCACTAGCTCATCCAGCAACTTTATCAGGATTACCCCGAAAAAGACCCCAGGGATACTGCCCATACCCCCCACTATTAGCATCCCCACGTACCAAAGGGCATGCAGAAGGGTGAACTGCTCGAAGTGGACCACCAAATTGAGATGTGCCCAGAGTGCTCCCGCTATCCCGGCATAGAAACAGGAGATGAAGAAAGCGAGGAGTTTGTAATAGAAAAGGTTTATCCCCATGACTTGAGCAGCTAGATCGTTGTCCCTTATGGCCACGAATGCCCTTCCCACTCTCGTACGGGTGATGTTTTTCGCACCATAAGTCATGAGGAGCATTACGGGGATTATCACGTAGTACATTTTCTCGTCAGTATCCAGGGAGATGGACCACAATTGTGGCGGCTTAACGGTCAAACCCCTGGATCCTTCGGTTACCTCCAGGTGAAGTATCAGCCACATGGTCACGAAGTGGACAGCTATTGTCGCAATTGCGAGATAAAATCCCTTTATGCGAAGAGAGGGTGCTCCTCCCACCAGGCCGAATATCCCAGTGAAGAGGCCCGCCACCGGCATGGCAAGCCAGAAGGAGATTCCCATTTTCTCCGTCAAAATAGCCGTGCAATAAGCCCCCACGGCCATAAAAGCCGCCTGGCCGAAAGAGATTTGGCCGCAGTAACCACTGACCACTTGCAGCCCCAAGACTAGGATTATGGTGATGGCCACATTATTCACGAAGCTTATCAGGTGATAGGAGGCGACGTGCGGTAAGAGGCCAAGGGCGACCAGGGAAATCACCAAGGCCGCCCACCTGAGAGGGGTCCTCACAATGGCCATATCCTTCTCGTAGGTCTCATCGAATACCCCACATGGTCTCCACATGGCCTCATATCCTCTCTATTCTCACAAGACCGAAAAACCCGTAAGGTTTCACGAGCAAGATGAAAAGAAGAACCAAGTACGCCGCGACCTCCTTGATCCCTCCGCCCACGAGGGGGTCCAAGTATCCAGCGCTTATGTTCTCGAGAATTCCCAGAACGAGCCCGGCGACCAGCGCTCCAGGAAGAGATTCCAGCCCCCCCACCAGGGCCACAATCAACCCCTTTATCCCCATATATGGCAAGGGATAATGGATATCTATCACAGTTGCCAAAGCCAGGCCAGCGAAAGTAGCGGTCACGGAGGAGAGGACCCATATTGCCGAGAAGACTGCCCTCACGGACACACCTGTGCTCTGCGCCAGTTGGTGGTCCTCTGCGGTCGCCCTCATCCCGAGGCCCATCTTGCTGAACTTGTAGAAAAGCGCCAGAGCCACAAATATCCCTAGGGAGCCCACGAAGCTGACAACTTGAGTGATGGAGATCGTGGCTCCCATGACCGAGACATTTCCCTTGGGAAGGTAGGCGGAGAAACTCAGGGATTCACCCTTCAGGATGAGCTGGAATATGCCATCCATGAAGAGGAATATGGCAAAGGTATTGAGGAAGGAGGCGAAAAGAGGCTGACCTATTAGGGGCCTCATGGCGAGCCTCTCTATGAGCCACCCCAAAGCCCCGGCAAAACCCATTGCTCCAAAAAGACCGATCAAGAGAGGAAGCTTCAATTGCACCAGGGCGAACCAAAAGGCCAGGGCCCCGAAACCCATTATTTGGCCGTGAGCCAAGCTCACCACGTGGGTGGATTTGAAGACCAGTACTATTGCCGCAGCCACTATGGCGTAAAGCCCTCCCTCAAGAAGGCCTATCACCGTGAGTTGGATGAGATGCTCCACTCCGCGCCCTCCAAGGCTTCTCAAACGTCGTTGACGAAGATGACCGTGCTCACAACACCCTGGCGACCATCCCTGTACCTGACAACTGCCTCTACCGTCAACCTATCTTCACCCGCATAAATGGCCTCTATGAGATCCCTGTATCGCTCCTCCACAAAGGATCTTCTTATCTTCCTCGTACGGGTGAGCTCCGCCTCATCTGGGTCGAACTCCTTGTGGAGATTGACGAACCTCACGACCCTGGCATGTTCGGGCAATGTCCTGTTGACTCTCCTTATCTCCCCCCTGACCAATTCTATCACCTTCTGCTTCTGGGATAGGTCGGCGAAGGTGGTATAAGGTATATGGTTGGCCTCGGCATACCTTCCGACATTTTCCAGATCTATGTTGACAAGGGCTGCTACAAAGTCCCTTTCTTCCCCACCCACAACCAGCACATCCTTTATGAATGGACTGAACCTGAGCCTCACCTCGATGTACTGCGGGGAGAACTTCCTTCCCCCAGAGAGAGGCTTGAGATCCTCCATTCGATCTATGACGATGAGGTGCCCTTCCTCGTCTATGTATCCGAAATCTCCGCTGCAATAGTAGCCATCTCTGAGTTTCGCCGCCGTAGCCTCGGGATTCTTGTAATAGCCAGAGTACATGAACCTGCTCTTTACCAGGATCTCACCATCCTCCGATATCTTGACATCCACCCATGGCATGGGCCTGCCCGAGGTCTCGGGTCTTATCTCCCCAGTCCTTGGTATGGACACAACCCCCATTTCCGTGCTGCCATAGAAGAGCTTGATCTCGATTCCCAAGGCCAGGAAGTACCTTATGATTTCGGGACTGAGGGCCCCTCCTGCCGAGTAAACCACCCTTGCCCTGGACAGACCCAGCCTATCCCTCAGGGGTCTGAAGCATCCTTGGTATGCGAGCCACCACAGGAGTTTCCAGAAGGGGCCCAAGGGTTTCTTCTGGATCCTCCTGTCCGCCACTTTCAATCCCACGGACAAGCACTTGTTGTAGATCCATCTCCTCAGCTTGGTGCTATCCAGGATCTTGGCCTGCACCATGCTGTTCACACTCTCCCAGAGTCTGGCGCCGTAAAAGAGAATCTCGGGTCCTATCTCCCTTATGTTCTCCTGGACTGTGTCGGGCTCTTCTGGAAAGTTGACCCTCAGCCCAGCCACTATTCCCCCTGCTATCCCCAGACCCTGCTCCGTTGCCCAGGCAGGGGGGATGAAGGAGAGGTACTCCATCCCAGGTCTGTTCCATCCGTCCACGGCAGACCATTCCCTTATGCCCTCTACCAACCACCTGTGGCTGAGCATGGCGCCCTTGGGCATTCCAGTGGTGCCCGATGTGTAACATATGACAGCAATGTCTTCGGGCTTCCCTTGATCCACGAGATGATCGAATAGCCCTGGGTGTGATTCATCGTATATGCGGCCCATCTCCAGGACCGTCTCCATGGAGATGAGATCGGGATCTTTATAGTTCCAAAGGCCTTTGGGGTCCCAATATATGACCTTCTTCAACAGGGGGAGCTGGGGCTTTATCTCCAGGACCTTGTCCACCTGTTCCTGGTCGTGGGCCACGACGAAGGTCGCATCCGAATTGTCCGCGTAGTACTTGACCTCGTGGGCGACACAGTCCGTGAACACACCAACCGCCACTGCCCCTGCGCACTGGGCAGCTAGCTCCGCCCAGAACCATTCGGGCTTGTTCTCACCTATGATCAGTACCTTCTCTCCCCTTTCGAGCCCGAGGCTGACAAGACCCATGGCCAAGTATCTGACCTTTTCGTAATAGTCCTTCCAGGTGTACCGCCTCCAAATGCCTCGGTCTTTGACCCTCATGGCTATTTCTCTTTCGCCGAGGGTCTGTGCCCTCTGCCGGAGGATCTTGGGCAGAGTATCGAGGCCCTCCTCAGCCGCTGCTACCACCTTCTGCCTCCTCCTCTTCGCCCAGATAGGCTTTTATCACCCTCGGGTCCTTAACTATCTCTCGAGGGGTGCCCTCGGCTATCTTGTTCCCGAAGTCCAGCACCACTGCCCGGTGGGCGATGTCCATGATGACTTCCATGTCGTGCTCCACTATGATCATGGGGGTGCGCCTCAGCTCGGACACATCCAAAATGAATCGAGCCATGTCCTCCTTTTCTTCCACATTCATTCCTGCCATAGGCTCATCTAGGAGGAGCAATTTGGGCTCCATGGCCAAGGCCCTTCCGAGCTCGACCCTCTTTCTCACCCCGTACGGAAGTGTGCCCACTATTTTCTTCCTGACCGGCTCCAGCTCCAGAAGGTCTAGGATGTCCTCGACCACCTTCCTGTGATTCACTTCCTCTCTGCGGGCAGGGCCAAAGAAGATGGCCCCGGCTAGGGCTCCCCTTTTCATGTGGATGTGGCGTGCAGCCATTAAGTTGTCCAGAACATCCAACCCGCTGTACAGCTCTATGTTCTGGAAGGTTCGAGCAATTCCCAGTTCCGCTATCTTGTGGGGCTTGAGCCTGTGGATGGGTTTTCCCAGAAAATGGATGGAGCCCTTCTGGGCCCTGTAAAATCCGTTGATGCAATTGAGAAGGCTCGTCTTCCCCGCTCCATTGGGCCCAATGACTGCCAGGATCTCCCCGTCCATTACATGGAGATCCACATTGGTCAAAACTTGTAATCCCCCAAACTGAAGCCAGAGTCCTCGAACTTCCAGAATCTTCTGAGAGGAAATACCGCTGGGAGGTGCTGGATTCATGGGATAGATCCCCGCGTAATAGATCTTTGTCAGGTAACTCGCTCTGGCCTTTTAGCCCATTTCAGGCAAAGATTCCGAGTAAAGGTGCAAGACCTCCGAGCTCAGACCCTTGGCCACCTCGAGGTCCCCTGAAGACCAAGAAATCCTACACCTTTCCCTTGGGTGAGCCAAGGCTTGATTACACTGAAATCGCCCCGGTGTCAAGGTGGAATCCAAAGAGGTGTTGTCAATACATGAAATGTCCGGTTGCTATAGCGGGTGATATGTCCGCTTTTGCGGGTAAGGGG
>Ga0197142_1002367_pt1 | contig 16557 bp, 17 predicted proteins | sample GBS60_MetaG_FD_148614 | JGI IMG/M metagenome (GOLD analysis project Ga0197142, IMG submission 148614) | Sediment microbial communities from Great Boiling Springs, Gerlach, Nevada, United States - GBS 60_MetaG | ecosystem: Environmental > Aquatic > Thermal springs > Hot (42-90C) > Sediment...
GGGATGGTGAAGGATCTGCCCGCAACCATCAAGCAGGATATTAAGGGCACTCCGATTGCGCAGCTGCCTGTGATGCAGGGCGTCAAAACGCTGGCGGATTATAAGATGGTAATTGATATCACCCCAGCGGGCACGGTGGCGGCATGGATTGCCTATCGTCCGAAGGATTTGATTGTGCTGTTCTGCCCCACTTCGGTGATGGCGGCGGAAGCGTATACTTTTTTGGATTCGGGTCAGGTGGCGGGCATGCTTACAGGCGCTATTGGCGCACAGGAGTATGAACAGCTCCTGCAGCGAGAAGGGTTAGGTACTCCCTTCGCCAAAGCCATCTCCTTCTCCCACGCACTTATCATTCTCTTTATCATATTGGGTAATGTTGCGCTTTTTATGAGCCGACGGGCACAAGGAGGTTAGAACTATGGAATGGTGGCAGAACTTTTTGCCGCTGAGCTACGAGCGGATAGGGGTCTGGGCCAGTGTGATTTGCACCGTTGCTATCTACTCGATCCTATACCGTGAGAATCCCTTTTATCGGTTTTTTGAGCATCTTTTTATCGGTCTGGGCGCAGGCTACTCGTTGGGACCTGTGCTGACCGATGCCCTTTATCGCTATTGGTATGCTCCCCTGTGGCAAGATGGCTACTGGGCGTGGGCGCCCGTGGTGCCTTTTGGGCTGTATCTGTATTTCATCTACAGTGAGCGATACGGCTGGGTGAGCCGCCTTGTGATAGGGCTGCTAATTGGGGCGAACGCAGGGCTTTTCTTCCAAGAGTTTGCCTCCCGTCAGCTGCCCCAGCTCAATAGCACGCTATCGAAGCCCTTGTGGATAACCAGTGCGAATTTTGACCTCACAAATGGTCAGGTGCTGCAGTGGCTGCCAACGGTAATTAATAACTGGATCTTTATCATCTTTCTGGTGGCAGTGATGACCTATTTTACCTTCTCGTTTGAGCATCGGGGTCCAGTGAAGCGGGTGGCGACGGCAGGGCGATGGTTTTTGATGATTGGGCTGGGCGCGATGTTCGGCAACACGGTGATGGCGCGTATGGCGCTGCTTATCGGACGCATCCATTACCTGCTAAGCGACTGGCTGGGCATCCCTATCGGAGGTGGTTGAGATGACGGAGCAAGCGCTTTTGGCGCAGCGGGTCGCCAAGTTGCAACACGCGTTGCTCAAGCACGGGGTGGACGCCTATCTGGCGGCGACGCAGGTCAACATGCTTTACCTGAGTGGGTTCAGTGAGCCGCCACTGGAACGACTGATGTTCCTGCTGGTGCCGCAGGCAGGTGAGCCGTGCTGGTTTGTGCCGTCGCTGAGTGCTGAAAGCGCGGCGGCGAACCCGGCAGGCTGGCAAGTGCGCTATGTGTGGCACGATTCGGAGGGTCCCGTGCATCAGTTGGAGCGCCTGGCACGCGAGCAGAATCTGGGGACCGCGGTGATAGCGGTGGACGACGAGATGCCCGCGCTTTTCCTGCTCATTTTGCAGGAGGTGCTGCCCGCTGCCCTGTTTCGGCGTGGGGGCGAACTGATAGCAGATGTGCGCGCGTGCAAAGACCCACTGGAGATCGAACGGCTGCGTGAGGCGGCACGCCTGACCGATGACGCGCTGGCTTCCGGGTTGGAACGCTGCATGCCGGGCGTCAGCGAGTGGGCGGTCGCACTGGCTATTCAGCGCGCCCTGCACGAGATGGGTTCCCATCTCGCCTTTGGTATCCCTATCGTTGCGGCAGGCGAAAACAGCTCCAAACCCCACTACACCACAGGGCATCGCCCGTTGCAACTGGGCGATGTGATTGTCATCGACTACGGTGGCGTCTATGAGGGCTACTGCAACGACATCACGCGCGTGGTCAGCGTGGGTGCAGCGCCCGACGAGGCAAAAAGGATTTATGCGGTGGTCTATGAGGCTCATATGGCGGCGCGTGAGGCGGCGCGCCCCGGCGTGCCCGCGCAGGAGGTAGATCGAGCCGCCCGACGCGTGATTCAGCAAGCAGGTTATGGCGACTACTTTGTGCATCGCACCGGGCACGGAATCGGACTATCGGTGCATGAACCGCCCTATATCGTGGAAGGTAATGGGGCGCCGCTGGAAGTCGGGCACTGCTTCACCATCGAGCCGGGCATCTACCTGCCCGGGCGATTCGGTGTACGCATCGAAAATGTGTATGTCATTACCGAGACGGGCTGCCAATCACTCAACGCCGATCCCCCCGAACAGATTCGCGAGATTGGCTGAACTTCTGCTCCTCACATTAGAGGGATCAAGCGGCTTATCGACGCCGATATTTGCTGGAAGCGTTGCGCCAATTCCTCGCCGCTTGAGAAATCGAGGCTGCGGGCGAGGGTTGCTAACCGTTCGCCAGTAGGCAGCAGGTCGGGTTGAGTCTCAAATAGCAGGGCGACCCGATTGCGCAGATGATACAAAAACAGCCATCCCTCGTGCAGCACCTCGTAGTCGGCGCGGTCAATATGCCCACCCTGCAGCAGCCAGTTCAGCATGTCGATGGTTGAGGTGCTATACGGGTGGCTGTTTTCGTCTGCGGTTTCTAATACCCGCATCTGCACCCAGAACTCGATGGCTGCCAAAGCGTGGGGTCCCAGTTTGAGGTGGCGGTTGCGCTGTTCGGGTGGCACACGCTCGGTCAGCGCACGGGCGACCATGTGTTGCATGGCGGCGCGCTCCTCAGGTGTGGGTGGTTTGCCGAACCGAAAGCGGTTTAGCATTTGCAGAAAGGGTGCGGCGAGGGCACTATCGGGGTTGAGGGGGCGTAAGCGCATAGCCGCCAGCCGTTCCCACGGCTCGGCATAACGCTCGAAGTAGTCTTGCCAGCCCTGCAGCGTGCGCACCAGTGCCCCCACACCCCCCTCTGGACGCAGACGGGTGTCTACGGGGCGAAACGCGCCCTGCTCCGTCATCTGCTGACAGAGCTGCAGAAAGCGGGTGGCGAAGGCGGTCGCCCTCGGCAGGCTCGACTCGTCGGCGCAGGCGAACGCCACATCCCAATCGCTGGCGTAGCCTAAATCGCCTGCGCCCAAGCTGCCGAAGCCGAGCAGCAGGCAGCAGGGGTCTGCTTGGGTCGCTTCCTCCTCACCAAGCAGGCGTGCCGATTCGTGCCAAGCGGTTAGTAGCAGCGTGTCAGCGAGTGCGGTCAGATCGGCAGCGGTCTCGATGGGGCGGGTCTCACCCCACAGGTCGCGCGCCCCGATGCGCAGCCACTCGCGCCGGGCATAGGCAGCAAGGTTGGTCAGGCGTGCTTTGGCAGTACGGCAGCTTACCAGTCGCTGATGCAGCGACTGATGGTGCGCCTCGCGCGTTTTGGCGCCCGGCAAGCCAATCTCTTCACCAAAGAGCATATCGAGCAGTTCGAGGTGTGCCATCAGATGCGCCCACAGCACGGGCGATTGTGCCAGCTCCGCCAAGCGGGTCAGCACCTCTTGGCTCTCGGCGAAGGCGGCATAGAGCAGGGCGCGGTTCGGCATGGCATCCGCTAGCCGCTCCAACCCAGTAAGGGCGCGATCGGGGTCCGGGCTACGGGCGCACGCTTCCAGTAAGGCAGGCAAGATCCGCTCAAAGGCGCGCCGAGTGGCAGGATCGGCTACACCGTGCTGCGTGCCGACCGTTGGGATGAGCAGGAGGTGATATGCCTGGGTGGGCTGGCGGAAACCGAGCGACTGAAGGTGCGTCTCCCAGCGCATTTGACCCTCTGGAGTGCCCAGCAGCGCCACCATCTCCGCTGAGTCGGACAGGTTGGACATGTCAGACTTGTCGGACCTGTCGGGCAGGCCCTCCCAAAAAGCGCGCGCTGCTTTCCGGTGAGCCTGCAGCACCTGCTCGAACGCCTCCACCTGATGGAACCCCATGGAGCGGGCGAAGCGGGTGCGCGCCTCCGTGCCGAGTGCAGGCAGGATGTGGGTCTGATGACCATAAATGAGCTGCAGCCGATGCTCCACCGTGCGCAAAAAGCAGTACGCCTCGCGTAGGGACTGCTCCTGTGCTGCAGAAACAAGCTTCGCTTGGCGCAGTTTGCGCAGGGCGTCGAGCGTGTTTGGCACACGCAGGCGGGGCAGCCGTCCGCCGTACAGCAGCTGCCGCGCCTGCACCCCAAACTCTATGTCGCGAATGCCGCCCCAACCGTTTTTGATGTCGGTCTCCCATTCACCTCGCGCGCGGCAGTGCGCTTCCAGCCGCCGCTTCTGATCCTGAATCGCATCCCACTCCTCTGCGCTCATCTGGCGGCGGTAGACGAAGGGGGCGAGCCGCTGCAGAAATGCCTGCCCCGTTTGCGGGTCGCCTGCGGCGAATCGCGCTTTGAGCATCGCTTGACGCTCCCACGGCTCCGCCCAATTCTCATAGTAGTGGCGTGCCGCACTCAGGGTGCGGACGATAGGTCCGAACCGCCCTTCGGGACGCAGGCGCAAATCCACACGGAACACGATGCCCCGTCGCATCGGGCGCGAGAGAGCATCTACCACCTGCTCACAGAGGCGCGTGAGGGCTTTTAATGCGCTTGCCTCGCCCGCCTCATCCGAGGCGATAAACATCAGGTCGATATCGGAACTGTAGTTCAGTTCGCGCCCGCCCCACTTGCCCAGCGCGATAATGGCGAGTGGCGTTGCGCCCCTAAAGGGCAAATCGGGCAGGTTCTGCACGCATAGCTCCAACGCGGCTTGCACGCACACATCCGCTAAATCCGAAAGCGCGATAGCAACCTGTGGGAGCGTGTAGTGCCCCAGTAGATCGAGGGCGGTGATACGCAGATACTCCATCTGGCGAAAGTGGCGCAGCCGATCCAGCCGCATCAGATGGGAGGAGCAAGGCGCCAGCGCACGGCTCAAATCCCGATACAGCTCCCCACGCGAGCGCTCGCGATACAGCATCGTCGGATCCAGCAGCAGCTCCAGCATCTCGGGGTTCTGTAGCAGCACATCCGCCATATAGGGCGAGAGCGCAAATATGCGTAGTGGGGCTTTTAGAAGCGCAGGCGACTCGGCGAACAAACGATAATAGGTTAGCGGGTTGCCCAACGATTCCAGCCAGCGATCCAGATACGCCAGCAGCCGATGGGGGTCAGGCGCCTCTTGCAACGCCTGCTGCACCATCGGCGCGAAACGGTCGAACAGCTCCGCCTGAACCCCTTCGCCACGCAACCGCTGCCAGAGTGGATGTGTAGATTCCATCCGCCCCAATTATATCTGCTTACACGCTGGCGCGCACCAGCGACCACACGATGGGCAGCTCGTACCATTCACCACTGTTAGCGCGAATGGCAGCTATTAGCACGAAGACCAGATTCAGCACGATGGGCACCACCGCACAGATTGCACCTAAGCCGCAGGTGACAAAAGTGGCGACAAAGACCACAACCCAAAGCAGCAACAACGCCAGTTGGAAGTAGAGCGCCTGCAGCGCGCGGTCAATCTGCATGGGGGGACGCCATGAACACCCGCCCTATTCTACTCGCCCAACTCCAACCCCATCAAGAACCGTCGGTTGTGCCGATATGGATGAGCCACCTGTTGTACCATCACCACGCGGAGGCGTTGGTGGTGATAAATGAAGAAGGCGAATGGGTGGAGCGGGAGATAGCAGATAGGGGCGTTGGACGCGCTGGAGGCGGTGTTGGAGCGGCTTTATGCGGAGCAGTTGATGGAGCGGTTATGGTTGCAGTTAGACCAAGTGGAGCGGGCGATAGTGGTGGGTTTGCGGGATGGCAAGACGCAAATGGAGATTGCGCAGGCGTTGGGGATCACACGGCCGGCGGTAGCCTACACGCCCGCAAAAAACCTACCCCCCTAAGCCCTTACCCTCTCCCCCCTTGATAAGGGGGAAGAGGGCAGCTGGTAAGGGTACAGCGATTAGGTACAAAAATGCTGATTCACAGGAGAACTTTTTCCCGACGCGCAGTATGGAATCCCCCCTCACCCCGACCCTCTCCCCCCTCAGTGTTTTGTGCATTAAATTCGTTTACAGTGAGAGCGTAAAAGATAGGCAAGAAAGTATGGACTATAAGACCCTGTACCCCTTGACAAAACGCCCTGTCGTGTGATATAATTCATTTACAATCCAGTCGCTGCAAGGGGCAGTGGTGGGCGTAAGCTCACACTGCCCAACCATACAGAGGAGGTGAGGACGATGCGCAACCGCAATAACATAAGAAGGCTGCAGTACGACGCTAAAGAGGTACGCAAGTTCTTCTTTGACCTACGCTCACAACCAACTTACCCGATTGTGCATGGCAACCCGCTGCTACTACTGTACGACCTGCTAACCGTAATGGGCGTGCCCGAACCCGAAATCTACGAATACCTCGGTCCCAGAGGCTATCTGCGTGTGGCTAAAGTACGCCGTGTCGACGCAACCCGACTGACGCAGATTCTGTTTGGAGACCTACAGGAGGCTAGCGATGAAGAAGGAGATGGTAAATGAAATTCGCCAGCAAATAGCCTCACTATGGGCGAGTGGCTACACAGTGTCGCAAATCGCACGCGAGCTTGGAGTATCGCGCCCAACAGTCTACAAGGTCGTGCGCCTGCTAGATAACCCCGAAGCATGCCTACAAGACGGACGCTCACGCAACAGTGGCAAGCCGCTTACCTTCGACGCCGAGGTGAAAGAGACTATCAAGATGATCCGCGCCAAGCATCCAGAATGGGGTCCCGTGTTCATTCAAGACTACATTCGTCGCCACAACCTGTTATTCCCAGTACCGAGCGTACGCACGATAACCGACATAATCAACGAGCTTGGGCTAGTGCGTAAGCCCATCGGGCCCAAAGACAAGCGGACATACCCTGTGGAGCGTGTGTCAGAACCGGGCACTATCACGCTTGACCTGTGGGGACCGTGGCACTTACGCGCCACTAAAATATACCTCGTCACCTGTCAAGACCGCTGGACAAGGCTCGCCCTCGCCGTCCCCAGCTACAGCGTCAAGTATGGCGACAGCGAGGCTATGATTACGCGAGGCGTTCAAGAAAACCTGTGGTCAACGGCAATTATGGCGCACTACATGTACCACTGCCCAAGTGGGACACTGCGCCGTGTCTATACCGATAACGGTGTAGGCATGATTCCCGCCTTTGGACATTTGCCAGCACCAGTCAAGTTGGCTCTGTGCATGGGCGCGACCGTGACCTACATACCGCCCGCACAGCCTTGGCGCAACGGCAGGCTGGAACGGTTCCACTGGACGCTTGCGCGTGAGTTCTGGCATAGGGAACGCCCTACCAAGATTGAAGATGCGGAGCGTGGGCTGGTAGAGTACCTCAACTGGTACAATCACCACCGTATTCACAGTTCGCTTGCGTACATGGCTCCAGCGCAGATGCTGGACACCCCTATTGAACCGTTGCCCGAACGCTTTTGGGAAGAAGCAGCTGCTGCTATGCCTGATCTCAAAGCGTTGCCTCCCAGCGAGATTTCGGGTACAATTGAATGTATACGGCTCGTGGACAATCAAGGCGTCGTCAAGCTCTGGCAGGGAGAAACTTTACAATTACAGCCAGTGCTTGGTGGGCAGTATGTGCGCGTGGAGTTTATGATTGACGGCATAGACCGCCCAGGCGTTGGGCGTGTTGTTTGGCGAGGACGCGAAGAAATCGTCGTCGCCGAGTTCACGCACAGACTGGGTGTCGGATATAAACAGAGAGAAACGCTGGTTATGGAGGTTCGCTTCCGTGAGTTTGGGGCAAGCGAGCTACCTCGTAATCAGCGTTATGACGAGGTAGAGTATGCGCATGGGGAGGCAAGGCGACTTTTTGGACCGCGCCCCACGCGGTCAGAATGAGCTGGACGCACTGCTGGCTATGGCGTTGGACATACTCGACGACATACAGCGGTGCGTCCACGCCTTGCCGATTGACGAACAGGCAACGCTTACAATCGAAGCCGTTGTGGAGGAGGGCGTGGAGCTACTTAAGGAGTATCATACAGTGCTACTGCAACGACTGAATACTTCCCTTCGATTGTAAACGATGTTGTAAACGAATTTTCTGCCATTTACACTAAGCAATTATACTTGATAGAGCTGCTTTGCGTGAGCAACGATTTCGTTCCCAAAGGGGGTATCCTCTCTATTGTGAGGGAGTTCACCGATGCCGAACCCGGTGATTGAAACCGCAGAGACTTTCCATGAATTTGCACCGCACGTGCTGCCTGTGGACGAAGTGGCGAAGCGGCTGGAGACCAGCCCCGAAGGGCTAAGCATCGAGGAGGCACGGCGACGCCTGCGACGGTTCGGTGCAAATGAGATTGAGGGTATCAAGCCCATCAGTATTCCTGCCCTGATTTTGCACCAGTTCGCCAGCCCGTTGATTTACATCTTGCTTGCAGCAGCGGTGGTGACGCTGTTGCTCGGCGAGTACATCGACACGGCGGTCATCGTGGCAGTGCTGATTCTCAACGCCACGATAGGCTTCGTTCAGGAGTATCGCGCGGAGCAGTCGGTGCGCGCGCTGATGCGTCTCACGGCGCCCCATGCACGGGTTGTTCGCAACGGCAAGGAATACGACATCGAAAGCCGTGAGCTGGTTCCGGGCGATGTGGTGCTGCTGGAGTCGGGGGTGCGCGTGCCTGCCGATATTCGCCTGTTTCAGGCGACCGTGCTGCAGGTGGACGAGTCGATGCTGACGGGCGAATCGGTTCCCGTTTACAAGCAGGTAGCCCCTATTCCCGAAGAGGCGCCGCTGGGCGATCGGGCGAACATGGTCTTTTCGGGCACGATTGTAGTGTCGGGGCGCGGGCGTGGCTATGTGGTTGCGACGGGGGCGCGTACCGAACTGGGCAAGATTGCGGGTCGCATGCGCGAGCAGCGCGTGGACGAGACACCCCTGCAAAGGCGTATGCGCCACTTCGCGCACACGGTCGGGATGGTGATTGGTGTCAGCTGCGCCGTGATTTTCGCGCTGGGGTTAGCAATTGGCAACAGCGCTGTGGAGATGTTCAAAGTGGTGGTCGGCGTGGCGGTCGCTGCCGTGCCGGAGGGGCTGCCGATTGTGTTGACCATTACGCTTGCGCTTCGAGTGAGCGCGATGGCGAGACGCAACGCGCTGGTACGCCGCCTGCACGCCGTCGAAACGCTCGGCAGCACCACGGTGATTGGCTCCGACAAGACAGGTACGCTCACCGAGAACCGCATGACCGTGCAGGAATACTGGACCGCAGGCGAGTGGTATCGTGTGCGCGACCTGGAGCATGGCGCAATTCCTTATGATGACCAGCATCCGTTCGTGCTGGCGTTGCTGACCTCCGTGCTGACCAACGAGGCGCAGGTACGACGCATCGGGGCAGACGAGTACGAGATTCACGGCGACCCGACGGAGGCTGCGTTGCTCATCGCTGCGCTCAAGGCGGGGTTCGACCACGAGCGGTGGCGGGCGCAGCACCCTGTGGTAGGCGAGATACCGTTTGAACCTGAGTTGCAATATTCTGCCAGCATTCGGGCGCGTGGCGAGGAACACTGGATGTTTGTCAAGGGGGCACCCGAGCGCGTGATGGGGCTGGCGACGCGCTGGCTGACTCCTGACGGCGAGCTGCCGCTGGACGCCGCTGCACACGAGACGATATTGGCACACGCCGCAGATATGGCGCAGCGTGGCTTGCGCGTGCTGGCGCTGGCATACCGACGCTGTGCCGAACCCATCGACACGCGCGACGGTGTGCCCCAACCGAGCGATTTGGTCTTCATCGGGCTGGTGGGCATGGTGGATCCGCCGCGTGCAGGCGTGCTGGAGGCAATCCAGGAGTGCCACCAGGCGGGCATTCGCGTGCTGATGATTACGGGCGACCACGCGGCGACAGCACGCGCAATTGCCGCCCAGCTCCACATTGCGCCACCCGATGCGGAAGTTATCACGGGCGCGGAGATGGAGCGCCTCTCCGACGAGGAGCTGCGCGAGCGCGTGCGCACGGTGAATGTGTTCGCACGAGTCTCCCCCGAACATAAGCTGCGCGTGGTGCGTGCCCTCCAAGCCAACCGCGAGACGGTCGCCGTCACAGGGGATGGGGTGAACGATGCCCCCGCGCTCAAAGCAGCCGATGTCGGCGTGGCAATGGGCAAAAGCGGCACCGATGTCGCTCGCGAGGCAGCCGATATTGTGCTGGCGGATGACAACTTTGTCAGCATCCGCAACGCGGTGGAGGAGGGGCGCATCGCCTTCAAAAATGTGCGCAACGCCACCTTCTTCCTCATCTCCACCGGAGCAGGTTCCATCTTGATGTTCCTGTTTGCCGTGCTGCTGGGGATGCCGCTGCCGATGCTGCCTGCACAGCTGCTGTGGCTGAACTTGGTCACCAATGGCTTGCAGGATGTGGCGATGGCGTTTGAGCCCGGCGACAAGAGCATTATGCGTCAAAAGCCGCGCCCTCGCGACGAAGGGATTATCTCCGCGCTGTTGTGGGAACGCACTGTCATCGTGGGGCTGCTGATAGCGGTCGTGACGCTGTGGCTGTTCCACTACGAATACACGACCACCGGCTCGCTCACTCGCGCCCAGACGGTTGCCCTGACCACCGTGGTGCTGTTCCAGAACTTCCATGTGGGCAATGCGCGCTCAGAGTTTCGCTCGGCGTTTCTACTTAGCCCGCTGCGCAATCCGTTCTTGTTAGTGGCGGCGATTTCGGCGACCGCAGTGCATGCAGCTGCCCTCTATCTGCCCGTGACCCAGTTCGTGCTGCGCGTGGAGCCGATTGAGCTGGAGGCGTGGGTGCGCAGCGCGGTGGCAGCACTGAGCGTGGTGGTCGTGGTGGAGGCGCATAAGTGGCTGCGCCACCCCACATTGGCGCGAGAAGGCATCTAACAGCCCCAGCGGGTACAATCCCTCTGCCATGAGCGTCGAGGGGCACTTCATGCGGGCGGAGATTTACGAGCAGCCAGCGGTGTTGCGCCGCGTTGCCGAGCGTGAATGGGAGGCAATTCGGCACGCGGTGGAGCGCATTCGGCAAGCGGGCGTGCATTATGTGCTGCTCGCTGCGCGGGGCACATCCGATAACGCCGCCAAATACTTCCAGTACCTGATGCAGATCGAAAACGGGCTGCCCTGTGGGCTGGCGACGCCTTCGGTCATCACGCTCTACCGAGCGCAGTTGAACCTACAGGGCTGCTTGGTGGTAGGCATTTCGCAGTCGGGCGAGGCACCCGATGTAATCGAGTATGTGGCACATGCAGGCGAGCGCGGCGCGCTCACCCTCGCCATCACCAACAATCCCCAATCGCCCCTCGCGCAAACAAGCCATCTGCACCTTTTTGTGCATGCAGGCGAGGAGCGGAGCGTGGCAGCCACCAAAACCTACACGGGCACGCTGGGAGTCATCTACCTGCTTTCCCAGGCACTCAAGCACGCGCGCGATGCACCTGACCGACTCCACGCCACTGCCCAGCTCATAGAACAAGCCCTCCAGCAGGAACCCCGCATTCAGGAAGCGGTCGACCGATACCGCTATGTGCGGGAGTGTGTCGCGCTGGCGCGCGGCATCAATCAGGCAACCGCCGAAGAGACCGCTCTGAAGCTCATCGAGACCTGTTATGTGGTGTGCAAAGCCTATTCGGTGGCGGATTTCATGCATGGACCGTTCGCGCTGATTGAGCCGGGCTTCCCGTGTTTGCTCTTTGCGCCCGATGGCGCCACTTTCGATACCGTGTATGAGGCGGCGGTGCAGCTTCGCAAGGGCGGTGCCGAGACCATCATCTTTGCCCATAATCCCGACATTCTGCGCTTGGCGCGCACGCCTATCGGGTTGCCCGCTGATGTGCCCGAAAGCGTTTCGCCAATTGTCTATATCGTGCTGGGTCAGCTCTTCGCCTATCATTTGGCGTTGGCACGCGACTTGAACCCCGACCAGCCCCGCGGCTTGCAGAAGGTCACCCGCACCTATTAGTTAGGTATCCTTATAGAGATGACACAGATGGATTTTGAGGCGTTCAAGGCGAGTTTGCAGCAGGAGGCACCGCCCAACCTGTCCATCCCGCTGTTGGCGCTCTGGTATGAGGCACGCGGTGAGTGGGATCGGGCGCACGAACTGGTGCAGAACGACCCGACTCGTGAGAGCGCGTGGGTGCATGCCTATCTGCATCGCAAAGAGGGCGATATATCCAACGCCCGCTACTGGTACAGCCGCGCAGGTCGCCCCTATGTCGAAAGCGACTTCGAATCGGAGTGGGAACAAATCGCCCGCACGCTGCTCGAATCATCGTGAAGTCATCACGGGCGCTTTCAGCTCCCCACGCCACACCTTCTGCGATAGGGGGAACCCCTCCGCTCCAACTGGATGAGCAATTGCTAAAAGCTCATATAAGGAGAATAAGGGGCTGCCTCAGAGAAGTTTAGGCAGAGCGCGCCGATTTTTTGGGAGGAGCAGGGGTTTGAGGCACATCTTCGGGCTTGGCTTGCGCCGCCATCAGGTTCTCGCGCTGGATGGCTTCGTAGATTTCGCGCCGATGAACGGCGATTTCGCGTGGCGCTTTGATGCCGAGGCGCACCTGCTCACCGCGCACCTCCAGCACGATGACCTCGATATCGTCTCCAATCATAATGCTCTGATTGACCTTGCGTGTTAGCACCAGCATTGCGCGTCGCCCTCCGTGGCGGACGGCATCATCCCGCCGCCTGCTGAGTCTCTACCAAGCGCCACATCTCCTGCAAGATAGGATGGCGCGTGGTGTAGCGCTCGTCGTCCAGGATGACCTGCCGTCCGCGCCGTGCGCTGCCGTTAATCACGATGGGCGCCAACAGATTGGCGGTCATCGCATGCGGTTTGCCCGACGGGATCGAGACCGTCACATAGACCCATCGGATCGACTCCTCGCTGAGCTGCAGACGCTCCACATCGAGATCGGACAGCACCACCTCGTAATCTGGGCGGAAGAACCATGGGTCGATAATCAGCATCGCAAAGCCCGGCTCCTCCACCGATTGCAACCAGCGGAACGGGCTTTCGTCACTGTGCCGAATCAGCACGAACTGCTTCAAGTGACTCAACCCCACCAGCCCATCAGGGAAGGTGATGATGTCCTCTGGCTCTATAGTTATTGTACCAAATCGCGTGGTCTGAAGTTCCATCGGTTCTCAACCTCCGCGCAGGAAGTCGAAAAGGTTAATTGCTTGCACACGGGTAAAAACCTGCAGCGCAGCTTGATAGCTCAGCTCCTGCTGCTTGAGCTGGCTGATGGCTTCGGTCAGGTCGATCTCTTCGATATCCGCCAGAGCGCCTTGCAGCTGCTCCTTGCGTGCGGCGTAGAGCGTCTCATAATTTTCCAGTTCGCGCAGGCGCACCCCGATTTCGCCCCGATAGCGGTGGAACTCCGATTGGAATGCCTCGATATCGCGCAGGTCGATGCTCGAAAGCGCGGCGGTGTCACCCGTCAGCAGGTGGTTTTCGACATCGGTCAGCTTGTTGTAGAGGTCGGCGAGGCGTGCTGCCCCCGTAAAATTCATCGGGATGGCGCGGTCCGAGGCGATGTTGACCAACAGCGGATTCCCGTCGCCCCCATAGGTCAAGACGCCTCCGATGAGCGTGAAGGGTTGAGTGTGTAGATTCTGCCCGCTGAACAGGTAGCGTTCGCCATCGGGACGCTGGTTGCCCAACTGAACAAGGCGCTCCTTGAGACGGCGGATTTGCTGGATGAGGGCGTCGCGTGCGTCGGCATCGAGGGTGTCGTTGGCGCCTTGGGTGATTATCTGGCGCGCTTCGTTCAGCAGACTGCCGATATCTGCCAACGCCTGCTCGGTGGCTTGCAGGAAGAGCCGTGCTTCGCGGATGTTGCGCCCGTACTGGTCGAGCTGCTGCAGGCTTTGGCGGATAGCGAGCGCGTGCACGCTGCCCACTGGGTCATCCGAGGGCTGCTCGAGGCGTCGCCCAGTACTGACCCTGCGTTGCCAGAGGCTCAAGCGGTCATTCGCCCGCTCAATAGCCCGCTCCATCTGCCAAAACTGCCAACCTGTGCTGATTCGCATAGTCGCTTAGCAAGACCCCTCCGTGAGGTTCCCCCTGCTTTGCAAGGGGAACCGTGTGCCTATGCGCGCTCTTACCGTGGCGCCACAAATTGCAGCACATCCTCCAGCAGTGCATCGAACGCGCTTATCATCTTCGCCGCGGCTTGGTAGCTCCGCTGATACTTCACCAAGTTTGCCGCCTCCTCGTCCAACGAGACGCCAGAGACCGATTCGCGCAGCTGCAGCAGATGTGCCATGGTTAATTGTTGCGATTCGGCTCGATTTTTGGAGAGTTGGGCGTCGTTGCCAACCCGTCCGATGAGGTTGCGATAGAACTGGGTGATGCTGACCCCACCCAGCGCGCCTTGAGGGGTGTTGCGTAAGTCGGCTAAGGCGCGTGCGATACCCCCATTACCGGGCGCGTTCGGGATGGAGGCTGCCGCAATATGGCTGGGGTCGCTGATGTCGGCATGCAGCGTGATGTTCGAAGCGTCGCTGCCGTCAAAAAAGAGGTAGCCCGTGTTGTTGTCCAGCCCGTAGCCCGTGGCGTGGATGGCGTTCACTTGGGTAATCAGCGTGTTGGCGAGTCGGTTCAAGTCGGCGCGATAGCTTTGCAGGTTGGCGATGGCGTCCATCAACCCGCGCAGCTCGCCTGTCTGGATGCGGATATCGACGGGTGTGTTATCTAATGCGCGATTGGGGAGGTCGATGGTGGTGGGCAGCGGGAAGGCTGCACCGTCCTGCACCAGCGTGTGCCCGTCGACATAGACCATCACGGAGCCGTCTTGGGCGTAGTGAGCGCGTGCCCCCACTAGCTCGCTCAAGCGACGAATGAGCTGGTCGCGCTGGTCTAACAGGTCGCCCGGCTCTGCACCGCTGGCGGTGGCGGCGCGAATCTGTTCGTTGAGCCTGCCTAACTGGGCAGCGAGGTGGTTCGCCTCCTGAATGCGTGCCTGTGCCTGCTCCATCAGCTGGCTCTCTTGGGTGTTCAGGTCGCGATGCAGGGTGCGGAAGGTACTGGCAAGCGCGCTGGCTGCCTGAATCACGCTCTGGCGTGCTGCCATGCTGTCCGGGCGTGTCGCTAACTCCTCGAAAGCGTTGAACAGGGCGTCGAGGCGCGCGCTCAAGCCGAGTTCGCCCGGCTCGTTGAACAGCCGCTCAATCTGCTGCAGCTGCTGGCGAAGGGTGTCGAGCTGTGCCAGGTCGGCGCCGCTGCGGTTGATGCGTTGCTCCAACATCATATCGCGCAGCCGCTGAATGCTCTGCGCCATCACCCCACTGCCGAGCCGCAGGCGAGGGCTAAGTGGATATTCGGGCATGGGAGTGAACACCACGCGGCGACGCGTGTAGCCCGGTGTGTTCACATTCGCCACATTGTGCCCCGTCACATCCATCCCGATTTGGAACGCACGCAACGCCCGCAACCCCAACTCGATGCCGTAAAAACTGGACATGGGTCAGACCTCCGTATTGAGCATGACGGTGGACACCGTACTGTCGCGGCTCAACGGGGCATAATGTTCTGGCTCCGCTGCGCGCACCAGCATCGCCATCAGCGCGTGGGTGTAGTCCAGCTCATTTAGAATGATGTCATACGCGCTTTGCAGCACCTCATCGATGGCGCGCGCCACTTCGAACGCTTCGGATAGCACGGACGATTCAGACGGGTCGGACGATACGGACAAATTAGGCTTGAGTGGGGTTGGCATGGTGGCTTTGAGGTGTTCGAGTCGCTGGAGTGCAGGCTGGAGACGGCTATGCAGGGCGTCGATCGCCGCGAGGTCGCGCCGCACCAGCGCGTCGCGCCACGCTTTGAGCAACGGCAGGGCGCGTTTGCCCTCCTCAACCCAGCGGTTTAGCCACTGTTGCGCCTCTCGCATCGGTCTCACCCTCTATGCCGCGTGTCAGTTGCTCGTAGAGCTTTTCGGCGATGCCGAATTGCCCGTACCGTGCCAGATATTCGGCAAAAGTGAGGTCGAACATCTCCGCATAGTTGAGGGTTTGCCGTGCTTGGGGCACGGTGCGCTGCATCGCCCGCCAAAGCTGCAGTAGGAACACCGCTTCGAACTGTTGGCAAGCCTCGTGTAATTTTTGGAGACCCCCTCCTTTAGGTTCCCCCTGCCAGCAGGGGGAACCAGTTCCGCTTGGTTGCCCTTGTGAAGTGGGGTGAACCTCACGGAAGGGGGAAACGCTAAGGCGATTCACCATTATTGCACCTCCACTTCGGCATGGAGCGCGCCGGCGGCTTTGAGTGCCTGCAGGATAGCAATCAAATCACGCGGGCTGACCCCCAGCGCATTAAGGGCTTTCACCAGCGATTCGACCGAGGCGCCCTCCTTGAAATAGACGAGATGGGCGGGTTCCTCTTGTGCCTCTACCTGCGTTTGGGGCACGACGCGCGTCTGCCCCTGGCTCAGGGGAGGCGGCTGCGACACCTCATAGGTGGTTTGGATACGCACCGTGATGCCGCCGTGCGCAATGGCGACGGGCGCAATTCGCACCTCGCCGTTCACCACCACCGTGCCCGTGCGCTCGTTGACCACTACTCGCGCCGCTGCATCGGGCACCACCTGCAGCGACTCCAGCTGGGCAATCAGCATGATGGGGTCTAAGGCGCCTTGGGCATC